>OFHA01000307.1_pt1 | contig 44113 bp, 45 predicted proteins | sample 1521891 | NCBI WGS metagenome assembly OFHA01 (sample SAMEA3504089, study PRJEB24116) | mouse gut metagenome | biome: mouse gut; feature: mouse-associated habitat; material: faeces | place: Denmark | collected 2011
ATCATTTTGTATGCTTTCCCCGGAATACCATACCTCAACATCAACTTTTATCTCTATTTCTTTTGAAAGTTCGCAGATCTGTTCTTCCAAAACAGAGCATAAAATCTTATCGTCATCACAAATTCCAATCTTATACATGGCCATTTCCTTTCAGCAGACGCAGCGCCAGTCATTTCATTCATGGAAAAATCCCCTTTTCTTTTCTCCTGCCAGAAAAAAGGATTTTGTTCACAATTTATTTATTCGTGGGTTTGCCATGGGGCCTAATTCCCCTGATTATATACCCAATCCCGGAGAATGGGGTGTCAACTTTTTTATACCACATCATCTGTATGGTACCGTTGAAGCTCATGAAAAGGAAAGGTATAACAAAAATTGTTCGTTCTGCCTGCAATGGCTCATCCATCTGAATATCCATTCTCCTTATCATGTCTGAACATCAAGATATCTTCACCTGTCTTTTCTGTGTTTATCATAACATCAGAAAACCTATTCCGCAATATGAATCTTTCTCTGTCTGCCTTCTGTCAGCTATTTGTTAAAATTGGTTAAAAAAGAATGCGCTATGCGCATTCTCCGCGTTCGAGCGAATTGCGCAGCAATAAACATCACCCCCGCGAGCAGGTCCGCTTCAGCTCCCTGAATCCCTCCTCATGAGGGGCCTGGACGATTTGTGCGCCATTTGCGGTGCGTCAGAGCATACGCATATTATTTTTTCTTTTATAGGAAGACACTTTCGCGCTTTAGTGTGACAAGGTCTTTCCTGTAGAATAAAAAAATCCCCTGCTACTTTTTTATAAAGTAACAGGAGATTTCTATTTACAAATCCTGTGAAATAGTCAATAACCTGCAACAGATAGCCGCCTGCGCAGTGTTTATCGGTCAATGGTATACCATATACTGGTAATTTATTTTGCCATGCTGAAATGATTATAAGTCTTTCATTTTTTCCAGTTTCTTCTGAACTTCCCGCCCTCTTCTATTATAGTAATCCATTCTTTCCTTATCTGACATATGCTTTGTTATTTCATAATTGTATTCCCGCAATTCACACTTATTGAACTGCTAATGTTCAATAAGGTATGAATATCTTCGATTGTAAAATCAGGGCTTAAAACGGGTTTTTCCATAATCATCCCTTACTTTTTATCAAAAACAGACTAAAAATCTCTGACTATTTCTATATTTCCCGACTCTGTCTGTGATTCATAACTTTCTACAGATGAAAAACTAAAAATCTTCTCTGTAAATTCTGAATTCTTCTGATTTAGTATTAACTGGGTGTAGTATAGATCCCTGTCATACTTTATTTCCAAAACAGATGTATTTCTTTTTCTATTTAAAATTGAGTAGTCCATATGTTTAAACATTGTCGCGCTTAAAATCAGGTCACATCCAAAATTCCTGCCAAAAGAAGAAGCTATATACAAATTTTGAAATGTCAGAATCCCCTTTTCATCCTTAATAAAAAATTCAGGAATTTTATAAATATCAACAACTTCCGGTTTCCTTCCAAAACCGCTTAACAGAAATTTTTTGTCTGCTTTTTCTGTTTCAGGAAATACTATTTTTAACAGCCCTTCGCTTCCACACCATACAGGCATATCCGCACCTGTATCAAGCATACATTTAATCTGCTTATTCGCTGGCGTTATCGTTGTAAAAACAGGTTTTGCACTTTTATTGCTTAACTGCATACATAAAATTTTCGACATTTACAATTCCAACCCCGCTTTCTTCTGTAGTTCTTTCATAACTGATATTTTTGTTATCTCTATAACAGGAAATTACATATTCATCAATCTCTGTATCATTACACACACCAATCAACTTGCCTGACTTAATAAATCCGGCATCTGTTAATTCTGGATTTTCAACAACAATCCATTTATCTGGAAATTGTTCCACAAGCTCCTGCCAAGTGTAAACCCTTTCATCTACCATTAACATATGGAAACCTCCCTTTTATATATTTTCACTCAATCTGCAAATTATTTTCTATACTCTTTTTTATTGCCGCTTTTCTCCATGCGTCCTTTTCCTGCTTATTCAAATCCGGATATGCGTATTCAGGAAATCTTCCTGTTACTGATTCCCTGCTATCTGTTTCATTCTCTGAAAAACGATTCTTACAAACTTCTATATCTAACAAAACATTCGCCTACGAACATAATTCCATTTGTCTTACTCATCTTAATCATAACATTAGATATTTTTTCCCGCAATAAAATTTTCTGGTTAAATTCTTCCTCGCTTATGAGTCCTTTCTCTTTCAGGGACGCCAGTTTTTCAATCTGTGCAAAGACATCATCATACGAATGCTTTATGCCTTTCTTTTCCTATCCACGGAATTTATTCAGTATCTTTTTCTCCCTTAATAAATCTATCAGTTCATGGCATTTTTCAGCCTGCTTATAAATATTGAACCCTGTCAGCATTTCTATCCTTACCATCTGCTCCGTGCCTTCTCCATCCAGTGGCAAACAGGAATTTCTTTCTGCTGCATTACAACATAAAAAAATCCCCTGCTACTTTTTTATAAAGTAACAGGAGATTTCTATTTACAATTCCTGTGAAATAGTCAACAACCTGCAACAAACAGCAGTTGTTGACCCTCGCGGCGTTCGTCAAATATCCATGTAAACACGGCTATTTTCCTCATGCTCGCGGGAATAACCAATATCCTGTTTACGCAGCTTCCATTGTATTACTTCCGGGCGATAGCCGCCTGTGCGGTATATCGCGGTCAGTAAGATACCGTATTCTGGTAATTTATTCTGTAACACAAAAATCATTCCCACGCTATTTTACTTCAATCAGAGAGCTTCCTGAACTTGCCTCTTCTATTTCACGCTGAAATGCTCTTCCCGCCTTATTATAGCAATCCATTCTTTCCTCGTCTGCCATATGCTTTGTTATTTCATAATCATATTCCCTGAATGTATGAATATCATCTATCGTAAAATTTGGACTCAAAACAGGTTTTTCCATCATTATCCTTTTCTACAGGCTCAGAACACGTTCCTGAAACTTTTCCTTACTTTCGATAATTTCATAAGGTTCATATTCTCCATAGGCACTGGGGCGGCTGATCGTCACCAGCTGTACACCGTTCTCTCCTATCTGTTTTTGTAACTTTTCAGTAAAATCCGCCAATGCTTTACCATGCCTGGTTTTTACTGCAATGCAGCCCTTTTTATTAAATTCTTTCGCAATGAGATAACACATAACTTAGCACCTCCTCAAACTGCTGCTCGCTTAAAATTTTACCAATTTCATACTCACCCCGCAATATCCTGCCTGCAGAATCAGGATATTCCCTTTTATACAGATATTTATGCAGCCAATTATTCAACTGTCTGTCATAGTAAGTATTTGCCTGAATTTCTATCGGATAATGGAAGTGATCAGGCTGAAAATAAATATGCACTCCTCGATAGCCGTCATCTTTCGCTTTTCCATGACTTATATCGACAATCCGTACTTCTTCCGGCATTTCCCCCTCTAACAAACTTGCATAACTGTCTGTCAGCATACGAAACCCTAAAATATCATTAAAAACTTTTTCCAATCGCATATCAGGATAGAATTTATTGTACTTGCGTATACAGGAATCCACACTTTTTATCCGGTAATCCAAATCCACTATATCCAAAATATCTGCTTCCTGATAAAATCTTATCATTTCAGAAACCTCCTGAAATAAGGTTTCTTTATCGAATTTCCGCAGGCTATTGACAAGACTTCTTTCCATTTTGCTTTTGTAAGACAATTCTCGAAGAATTTGAACAGATAAGCTATTTTTCTCTAATTCACTTAACAAACGATATCCTCCAAATGATTTTAGTATTTATCATTACAAATACATATACTGCTTTTATTCCATCACAGACATATTACCTTCAGCTTTCTTATGCTAATCATAACATCAGATATCATATCCTTCCAGAAGAACAACCTTCTTCTGGTTAAATATTCCTCCATGATAATGCTGCTTTCTTTCAATACTGCAAGTTTTTTAATCCACTTAAATAAATCCTCCCCGCCAGAAACATTATTTGACTGCTTAAGTTTAGTTCCCTTAAACTGCAAAGACCATTTCTCCTATTCCTGGATTCCTCTTTCAATAGCTGCTGCCAATGCTCTTAACCAATTAATTGTCTTTTCTACGCCTCTTAACATGTATCTCATATTTTCAGGAGATTCTTTTCCATCAGCCTTTTGCAAAATACCAATTTCCTCTCCGGCAAGGGTTTCAAATACATTGATTAACTCATCTAAGGATTGGGACTCATTTGAACTTCTTAATAACAAAAATATTACGAACAATATCACATTCATTGGCTTTCATCATCTCTCCAACAAACTGCATATTTGCATGAAGAATCCTGATAAAATCTAAATCGCTTCCCGTTTACAGCCATGCTTTTGCTGCCGGAGTTGCTACATAAATATTTCGCCCTACTTCTTCTAAAAGACCAGATGCTTTTAGAAATGGCAGCATTGATTCAACACTACTTAATTTCAGATTAAATTTATTTGCTATAAATCCGAATAAATCCGTTTTAGTAATTTTATCAGAAGCAAATTGAATAATAATCCGCAAATTTTCTATACGCTTCGGACTTGGAACCCATATATTATATGTACATCTTTTCTTATGCAATTCAGGTGAATCAGCTAAATGCTGAAGCAATATAGCAATTTCTTCAGGAGGATCATCAATTTCTATATCGTTCGACTCTAAGTCCATAAGTTCCAGTACTTCCGGCTTAATCAAACACCACTCCTTTAAAGCCTCTCTCCCTGAATCAGTCACTTCCCATTTATGATTACCAATCGCCTGAATTAAACCCAGTACCTCCAGCCAATCCATGCGTCTACGTATATTGCTCATATTTTTCCAATGCAATCCATAATTATTGCAAAGTTGCCTGTCTGTTTCTTCCACTGTTGCCGGTTCAGTCTCCAGAATACTCAGTACTTCACCAAACAGCCGATATCTTTCCTGTATCTGATCAGCCAGTTTCCTCTGGGTTGGCTCTGCTAAAAATTTCGTGCCTGCCTCCGACAACATTAACCGTCCTGCCTGATTTCTTACAAATCCTACCCCCTTGAGAAAAGTCGCATATGTGCGCCAGGATTGTGGTTGTGTTATTTCATAAATATCTGGAACTGAATCTAAATCATATTCCTGCCCTAAATCCACTAATTCAACCAGTTTCTTTACCAGCGTGTACCATATCTGTTTTCCGCCTCTGATATCAGGAATAAACCAGCCTTTTTTTCTCCACTCATTTTTTTGTTTCTGAATATCAATAATAACGGTCTTTGATCCATTGTCCATATTTTTCTCATTTTCCATGATATCTTCCTTTGCCTGCATTCTATGACATTTCGCAACATACTGATATATATTAAGTACTTTTTTCAATTCAGCTTTTCACATATCTTATTCCCGTTATTCCCTATTTTTTGGTCTGTCACAACTTTCAAAAGGTTTCCAGCCTCTATTTTAATACTAAAAAAGGTAAACATAATAAACATTAAATCAAACACTAAGGGTTAAAACCACGCCATCTTTCAATGGCATATTTGCCTGCATTCGTCTGGAAACTTCTCTGACCACAGCAAAAGGTGGTCGGTTTTATCTCACTCCACCACCATCAAAAAAGAAAAACCATTCTCTCCTTCTCTTCCTCAAAAAAGAGAAAGAGAGGACCTTGAAAGTACAGTCTGTCAAGGTCCTCGTTTTGATTCATTTCTATTGAGTTCTGGGTTCCGTCTCAGCGAAAAATAAATTTTGCGATGAAGAAAAATTTATTTTGCAAACTCATCAGCTCCCAGTGTATTACTTGCTGTTAATAGCCGCCTGTGCTGCTGCCAGTCTTGCAATCGGCACACGGAACGGTGAACAGGAAACGTAATCCAGACCAATCTTATGGCAGAATTCTACGGAAGAAGGATCTCCGCCATGCTCGCCGCAGATTCCGATATGAAGATTTGGATTTACTGGTTTTCCTAATTTAATTGCTGTCTCCATTAACTTACCAACGCCAGTCTGGTCAAGTTTTGCAAATGGATCATTCTCAAAAATCTTAGCGTCATAGTATGCTTCCAGGAATTTACCGGAATCATCACGGGAGAATCCGAAAGTCATCTGTGTCAGGTCATTGGTACCGAAGCAGAAGAAATCAGCTTCTTTTGCAATTTCATCTGCAGTAAGAGCAGCCCTTGGAATCTCAATCATTGTACCTACTTCATATTCTAATTCAACACCAGCAGCAGCGATTTCTGCATCAGCAGTCTCTACTACTACTTTCTTTACATATTTTAACTCTTTGATATCGCCGATTAACGGAATCATGATTTCCGGTTTCAGCGCCCAGTCAGCATGTGCTTTCTTTACATTGATTGCCGCACGGATAACAGCGCTTGTCTGCATTTTTGCAATTTCTGGATAGGTAACTGCAAGACGGCATCCACGGTGTCCCATCATTGGGTTAAATTCATGTAAAGAATCAATTAAAGCCTTAATATCTTCTACTGATTTACCCTGAGCATCTGCCAGTTTCTTAATGTCTTCTTCTTCAGTAGGAACAAACTCATGCAATGGAGGATCCAGGAAACGGATGGTAACAGGGTTGCCTTCCAAAGCTTCGTATAATTTTTCAAAGTCTCCCTGCTGATACGGAAGAATCTTATCCAGAGCAGCTTCTCTTTCTTCTACAGTATCTGCACAAATCATTTCACGGAATGCAGCAATTCTGTCCTCCTCAAAGAACATATGCTCAGTACGGCAAAGTCCAATACCTTCTGCACCCAACTCACGTGCTTTCTTAGCATCAGCAGGTGTATCTGCATTGGTACGAACTTTTAAGGTTCTGTATTTATCAGCCCATGCCATAATTCTTCCGAATTCGCCTGCGATCGTTGCGTCAACAGTAGGAATCAGACCATCATAAATGTTACCTGTAGTACCATCAATTGAGATCGGATCTCCTTCATGGTATTCTTTTCCTGCTAAGGTGAATTTCTTATTTTCTTCATCCATAGCAATGTCTCCACATCCAGATACACAACAGGTTCCCATACCACGTGCAACAACGGCTGCATGGCTGGTCATACCTCCACGAACAGTCAGAATACCCTGAGCAGCTTTCATTCCTGTGATATCTTCTGGAGAAGTTTCAAGACGTACTAATACAACCTTTTCACCCTTTTCTGCCCATGCCACAGCATCATCAGCAGAGAACACAACTTTACCACATGCTGCTCCTGGAGAAGCGCCAAGTCCTTTACCAGCAGGTGTTGCCGCTTTCAATGCAGCAGCATCAAACTGAGGATGCAGTAAAGTATCAAGGTTACGTGGATCAATCATAGCAACTGCTTCTTCTTCTGTTCTCATACCTTCGTCTACCAAATCGCAGGCAATTTTCAGAGCAGCCTGAGCAGTTCTCTTACCATTACGTGTCTGAAGCATATAGAGCTTTTCATTTTCTACAGTAAACTCCATATCCTGCATATCTCTATAGTGATTTTCCAATGTAGCACAAACTTCTGTAAACTGTTTGTATGCTGCTGGGAATTTTTCTTCCATCTGAGCAATCGGCATTGGAGTACGAACACCTGCAACTACGTCTTCACCTTGTGCATTTGTCAGGAATTCTCCCATCAGTTTCTTCTCGCCAGTAGCTGGGTCACGAGTAAATGCAACACCTGTACCGCAGTCATCGCCCATATTACCAAATGCCATACTCTGTACGTTTACAGCAGTACCCCAGGAATAAGGAATATCATTGTCACGACGGTACACATTTGCACGAGGGTTGTCCCAAGAACGGAATACAGCTTTTACTGCTCCCATTAACTGTTCCTTCGGATCATCTGGGAAATCTTCACCAATTTTCTCTTTATATTCAGCCTTAAACTGAGATGCAAGCTCTTTCAAATCTTCTGCTGTCAGGTCAACGTCTTGTGTTACGCCCTTGTCAGCTTTCATTTTATCAATCAGCTCTTCGAAATATTTCTTGCCAACTTCCATAACTACGTCAGAATACATCTGGATAAATCTTCTGTAGCAGTCCCAAGCCCAGCGAGGATTATTGGACTTCTCAGCAATTACATTTACAACAGTCTCATTCAGTCCCAGGTTCAAAATGGTGTCCATCATACCAGGCATGGAAGCTCTTGCGCCAGAACGAACGGAAACCAAAAGCGGATTCTCAGTATCGCCGAATTTCTTACCTGTAATCTCTTCCATCTTGCCAATGTACTCATTAATTTGACCCTGGATCTCCTCGTTGATCTGACGTCCATCCTCATAATACTGTGTACAAGCTTCCGTCGTGATTGTGAAACCCTGTGGCACTGGAAGGCCTAAGCTAGTCATTTCAGCAAGATTCGCGCCTTTTCCACCAAGAAGCTCACGCATGCTTGCATTTCCCTCTTTGAAGAGGTAAACCCATTTGTTTGCCATTTGAAAATTCCTCCTACATACTTATAGTAATTATTATGTGATTCATCCGTGTTCTGACAATCACTTATCCATTCACAGGGAAAAGCCTGTCCATGGATAAGTGATTGATGTTCCAGTGTACGCTACACCAGACGGCGGATTCTCACAAATTAGCACTTGCATGCACCCTGCTTTAAAAGTACATATAAATATTGTAACATACTTTTTTCGATTAGCAACATTTTTTTCTTGATTCTGGACACTTTTTTCCAAAAACAGGCATTTGGAAGATACTCCAAATGCCTGTTCCCATTAAAAATCAAACTTCTCAGCAAAGTATGCGTCTAAGTCCTCAATTTTAATCCTTTCCTGTTCCATCGAATCACGGTCACGCACAGTTACAGCGCCATCGTTTTCCGACTCAAAATCATATGTAACGCAGAAAGGCGTCCCAATCTCGTCCTGTCTCCGGTAACGCTTTCCAATATTCCCCCTGTCGTCAAATTCGCAGTTAAATTTCTTAGACAACTGAGCATAGATCTTTTCCGCGCCTTCATTTAATTTCTTAGAAAGAGGCAGCACGCCAATTTTCACCGGAGCCAATGCCGGATGGAAATGAAGCACCGTCCTCATATCCGGCTTTTCTTCCGTTCCAAGATTTTCCTTATCATAAGCTGCACACAAGAACGCCAGAACCACCCGGTCTGCGCCCAGGGAGGGTTCAATGACATAAGGAATATACTTCTCTTTCTTTTCATCGTCAAAATAACTCATATCCTGTCCAGAGGTATTCTGATGCTGGGTCAGGTCATAGTCGGTGCGATCGGCAATGCCCCACAATTCGCCCCATCCAAACGGAAACAGGAATTCAAAATCCGTGGTGGCCTTGCTGTAAAAAGCAAGCTCTGCCGGATCATGGTCTCGCAATCGCAATTCTTCTTCTTTCATGCCAAGCGACAACAGCCAGTCACGGCAGAATCCTCTCCAATATTGGAACCACTCCAGATCCGTGCCAGGCTCACAGAAGAATTCCAGCTCCATCTGCTCAAATTCCCGGGTACGGAATGTAAAGTTTCCGGGAGTGATCTCATTTCGGAAAGATTTCCCGATTTGGCAGATCCCAAAAGGAATCTTCTTTCTGGAAGTTCTCTGGACATTCTTAAAGTTCACAAAAATGCCCTGCGCCGTCTCCGGTCTTAAGTACACCGTATTTTTGGCGTCCTCTGTAACGCCTTGGAACGTTTTAAACATCAAGTTAAACTGACGGATATCTGTAAAATTATGTTTCCCGCAAGTAGGGCAGGGAATCTGGTTGCTCTCTATAAATTTCACCATCTCTTCCTGGCTCCATCCATCGACGGAAGATTCCAACGCAATCCCCTTTTCTTCTGCAAAATCTTCGATGATCTTGTCAGCGCGGAAACGTTCATGACACTCCTTGCAGTCCATCAAAGGATCTGAAAATCCGCCAAGGTGCCCAGAGGCAACCCATGTTTGAGGATTCATCAAAATCGCACAATCCACGCCTACGTTATGGGGATTTTCCATGACAAACTTCTGCCACCATGCCTTTTTGACATTATTTTTCAACTCCACGCCAAGATTTCCATAATCCCAGGTATTGGCAAGACCGCCATATATTTCCGACCCCGGATACACGAAGCCTCTGGCCTTAGCCAATGCCACGATTTTTTCCATCGTTTTTTCCATGATTTCCTCCATTCTGTGCACTTTATAGCACAAACAGGTAGTTCGTGAAACAATTAACAAATTCTTTCACTCTTTTACCTCTTTCTTTTTCCTAAAAACAATACCCTCTTACTTATAAACGATATAGACCAAAGACAACTCTTCCCCGTCCCCCGCTTCCTCTGGAACTTGAACGGTTACTGTGTCTTTCCCTTTCAATGATGTATAATCCGAAGACATATATTGCACGGAACCGTCTACCTTGACTTCCACTTTCTCGCTTAAAACGACCACCTTATAATCTGTATCTACCACTTCGGTATTCTCGACACTTCCAGCCGCTTTCCCATCCTTTATCTTTGTAAAATCTGTATCAAAGGTAAATCCTGCTGCCAATGCCTGCGGAACAGTGCCAGAAAACAGCGTCACTTCATTAAATTCCTGATAATCCTCATAGCCAGCATACTTCATATAAAGTTTTGCCGTCCCTTCCTCCACTGAGAACTTATCAATGGTCACGCTGTTCTTTCCATGCTCCTCTTGATACTCTTGTACTCTCTCCTCTGCAAATGCTTTCAGCTCTTCTTCATCATAGTAATCTTTGTCAAAATCCGCAATAGCCGCTCCAATAATGGAGCCTTTCTTCTGTATATATACAGTATCACGGTCTGCTTCCAAAGATTTTCCGCATGCGCTGAATAATCCGGTCATCAACAGACAAACCAGACTGATGGAAATTATTCTTCTCATAAATCAACCTCCTAAGTCTTAACGTGAATCTCAAATATTATAACCTTTTCGGTGATTTATTGCAACTGCTGATTTTCTTTGAGTTTCCCCATTTTTTATAACAGCCGGCTTTATAGTGCTAAAAGGTCTTGCATAAAAAGCGTCTGAAAAGCTAGGTTTCCAGAATGCTTTTATGTGCAAAGCAGGGCTATCGCACTAACATATTCGCTTGTTCAATAGGCTTACATTGCAAAGCAATACAAACAAAATGCACATAAACATTTTGGGGGTGTCGCACTAAGATATTTACTTGGTCAAAAGGTTTCCATTGCAAAGCAATGCAAATAAAATGGGGGTGTCGCATCAGCAGCAAGATCTTTTGAACAAGCCAATATCTTAGTGCGACACCCCTCTTTCGGTACTATGAATTGCAAAATGAGGAAACTCAAATGAGTTTCTCATTGGCAAACAACCTTTCAAATCCTTGGTTTTCTTCCAGCACCTGCAGCGAATGAAACTTCCTGTCTATGTAAAATTTCATGTAATCATTCATAACCCATTCTAACTTTTCCAAAACCTCGAGTGAAACTGTAAACGTATACAATTTTTCAATGCGTGAAGTGAGAATGTATTGCAGGGTATACAAGGTGGAGCCGTCGAGCTCGCTGACATGCTTTTTTGTGCCACAATCTTTGCAGAGCGTTCCCCCTCTGTCCACCTGAAAATAAGAAAGCTGTTCTTCTTTGCCACAATTCAGGCAAGAAAACACATTGGGAGCTTCCCCGTTCTCTGCCATGGCTCTCAGCTCAAAGATCCTGCGCACCAGCCGATTCGGCAGGCTTTGATTCTCCAAAGCCCGCAACGACTGGTACAAAAGCTTCAGCATCGGCGTCTCGTCCATATTTTCCCTAGCGTAATAGTCTGCCAGCTCCAGAAAATAAAATCCATAATAAGCTCCGTCCAAATCTCTCGCAAGATCTCGAAAATAATTGGAAATATCAGCTTTAACGACCGTATAGGAATTTTTTCCCTCAAAAGCTTCAAACTGCCCAAATGCAAAAGGATTACTCGCCGCCATCACCTGGCTGCCTGGACGTCTCGCTCCCCGGGCAAAAGCTGACATTTTTCCCCGTTCCCTGGTCAGAATTACAATCCGCTTGTCATATTCCCCCACCGGGGCTGCTGATAACACCATGCCCGTCAGCACTATGGTCTGCCCCATATCCGTTCACACTCCTGTCCAATCCATTGCTGCCGGCAAGCATGCTGGCAGAGGCGTCTCTATATGCGCTCTCTGCCTCCTGACGGCTCTTGTAGCTTAAATAATCCTCAATGCTTCCGGTACTTGAAAATTTTATCCATTCCTGCTCTATCATTGCGGCATCCCCCTGTTCTTCTGTTTATCTGCTGTACTTTTCCATCGGAAAACTTTAGCCAGCGTTATCTCTATATCTTAGGGTTTCCTGTCCGCATATGCTTATACTATCAAAATCTGGCAGAACTGTTTCTGCTTTCCATCCTTATCTCAATAGTCCTCATTCTCACGATAGCCAAAATTTTTGATCAGATAATCACTGTCCCGCCAATCCTTTTTCACTTTGACCCAAAGCTTGAGATTGACCTTGCAATCCAGCAGGCGCTCGATCTCATACCTGGCATTGGTGCCGATTTTTTTCAGCATGTTTCCGCCCTTTCCTATAATAATGCCCTTGTGAGAATCACGCTCGCACACGATGGTAGCGTCGATATCCACGATCCCCTTTTTACCACGTTCCTTCATCCGTTCGATCGTCACTGCAATGCCATGAGGCACTTCTTCCTCAAGTGCGTGAAGAGACTTCTCGCGGATGATCTCTGCCACAATCTGGCGTTCTGGCTGGTCGGTAATCGTGTCTTCATCATAGAACATCGGTCCATAGGTCAGATATTTAAAAATCAAATCAGGTAAAATCTCCGTATTTTCCCCCCGCAAAGCAGACAGGGGAACAATCTCCGCAAAATCGTACTCCTTTCGATATGTGTCAATAAAGCCGAGAATTTCTTCCCTTTTTACCATGTCTGTCTTATTGATGATAAGGATCACTGGCGTATCTGTCTTCTTTAGCATTTCTAAGATATGCCGTTCCCCTGCGCCGATGAAATTGCTGGGTTCCACCAGCCAGAGAATCACATCCACCTCCCGCAGCGTCCGTTCCGCCACATTTACCATATATTCTCCGAGCTTGTTTTTCGCCTTGTGTATTCCGGGGGTATCCAGAAATACGATCTGTCCCTTGCTCTCCTCTGTGTATACCGTCTGAATCCGGTTTCGGGTCGTCTGCGGCTTTTTAGAGGTAATGGCAATCTTTTGCCCGATCAGGCAGTTCATCAAGGTAGACTTTCCCACGTTAGGTCTGCCAATCAGCGTCACAAATCCAGATTTTAAATTCGCTTCCATATATTCTCCTTTAGTATTTAATACAGGTTTTTCAGCTCCTGAAACAATTCTTTCTCTTCCGTAAGCTTCTCCTCATTGCCAATGACGCAAAATGCGTTTTCTTCCAGCACTGCGCGGACAATCCCAGATAAGCTTCGAATATCCTCCTGGCGTGCATTGAGAATTTCCTCCCGCTCCTTCTGCAACATCTCATCCGTCACCCCCGTCAAATAAGCTGTTGCGCTGCGCCCGGTCTTTGCGGCAGGCGTCAGAGGCGCATCCAGGGCGCTGAAAGTTCCGATAATATATTTGGTCATCTCTTTTTCATCCACGTCAAACTGTTCTAAATATTCCGGGATCCCCTGATATACCTGATTGGTCGCTCCCAGGTTGGGATCACGGTAGGATGTGAAATAGGCGTCGCCTTTTCTAGTAAAGCCGCTCATGCATCCATAAGCGCCTCCCTTTACACGGACGTTAATCCAGAGGTAATCATAACTTAGCAACACTTTGAGAATGCGCAGCGCTCCTGTATAGACGTAACCTGCTTTGCGGAAATTGCCTGCTCTGGAAACATACTGCACTTGGGACGCATCCAGGAATCCTTCGTTCTTACGTTCCAAAAGCAGCGGCTTTTTCTGAGTTTCTCTTTCTTTTTGCTGCAGAACGCCTTTGAGCCCGTCTAGTTCCCGTTCTACGCAAGCCATGCCCTCGGACTCAGCCCCGATGCTCACCATCATGTTTTGCTTGCAGAAAATTTCTTTCGCCAAGTCTTCCAGCGTCTGGCTTAACGCATCCTTTCGCTCCTCAAAATTCTCCTCCAACTCCTTGACAAGCTGATAAAATTCAATTCCCTGCGTCATATCCGTATATTTTGCGCTCTCAGAAAAATAGGACATGGCGCGCATTGAAGAAATGGAATGTCCCGCAGCGCTTAAGCTCATCTGCAGCCTTGATTTCAGCTGCGCTAGGATCTCATAGAGACGCTCTTGCGTTCTGTAATTGCTCCCAGACAAAATTTCTTTTATGATTTCTATCGCTTTGGGAATCTCCTGATAGAGCGCTTTCGCTTTCACTTCATATTTCAACGAGACAAGTTCTTGTTCCACATGTGGATAAATCCCAATACTGCTGAAAATTCCGCCCGTATGAAGATTAATCTCGTTGGCAAGTTCCTGGAAAGAATGGGATTTCGTATCCACATATCCCAGTACGGATTTTAGAATGCCCAAATATGGAATCTTCTCTGGGGCAAGCGCCGTGACGTCAAACATAAAGCTGAAATAAGCAATTCCATTGGAGGCAACGTCATGACACAAAAACAGCGTATCTTTGACATATTTCTCACGAATAGAAAGCTTCTCCCCTTCTTTCTTAATATCCTCCCTTGTTAGGACAGGCAGCTTCTGCATGTCCTCCGGCGCCGAGGGTTGCTCCTGATATGCTTTCAAGTGATGGGTAAAAGCAACAATTTCCTGCTGCTCTTGCACGCTTAGTGAATCCTTGTATGTCTTAAGCTTCTGTGCGAGAAGCTCTTCTTTTTTCGCATGAAGACCATGCTTAGGCCTTGCTATTACCACGGCCGCATGCGTATTATCCAGCAGATACTGACGGATCAACTGCTCAAAATAACCTTTGTCTGCCTGTTCCTTCAAAAACTCAATCACGCCAAGCTCCTCGATATGCAAAAAAGGCTTGCCGTCATCATACAGCCAGCTATCCAGGCATTTAATTCCAAACATTAATCCCTTGGGATAGGAGCCAAAGTCTCCCTCACGGTATTGAAATTCATAACTGTTAAGCCCGGCAAGCAGCGATTTGCGATTGACGCCCTGCTCTGCCTGTTCTTGCAGCACCCGCTTTATAATCTCCAAGAATTCTTCTTTCTTGTCTATATTGCTGTTCTTGGCTATGATCGAAAACATCGGCTGCAATGTAGAATTGTCATACGATGCCATGATGTCTTTTGCAATCTTAGCGTCCAAAAGCGCCTGTTTTAGAGGAGCGCCAGGCGCAGAAAGCAACGCATAGTCTAAAATATCGAACGCCACATAAAGCGTCTTATCCAGAATAGTCCCCGTACTTACATTGTAAGACAGATACGTATTGTCTTCCAAAGATTCACCGCTGGAAATGTGATAATCAAATTCCACCTCCCGGACTTCTGAGAATGGCTTTTGTTGCTTGATCTTAGAATCCACTGCAATCTGTTCAAACTTACTGAGATATTCCCGGTCGAGCCAGTCTAATTTTTGCGCCATATCCATATTTCCATAGAGATAAATATAAGAATTAGCAGGATGATAATATTTCTGGTGAAACGCAAGGAATCTCTCATAAGACAATTCCGGGATTACATCTGGATCTCCCCCAGACTCAAAGGAATAGGAGGTATCAGGGTAAAGGGCGCTTAGTATCTCCCTGCTAAGCACCTCGTCGGGAGAAGAAAACACGCCTTTCATCTCATTGTAAACGACCCCGTTCACCGTAAGAGGCGCATCCAGGTCATCCATTTCATAGTGCCATCCTTCCTGGCAAAAGATTTCTTTGTGCTTATAAATATTGGGATAGAGCACCGCATCAAGATATACCTCCATCAGATTTTGAAAATCTTTATCATTACAGCTTGCCACCGGATAAATCGTCTTATCTGCATAAGTCATGGCATTTAAAAATGTATTCAGGGAACTTTTCACCAACTCCACAAAGGGATCCTTCACCGGAAATTTCTCAGAGCCGCAGAGAACAGAATGTTCCAGAATATGCGCTGCTCCTGTGCTATCCAATGACGGAGTGCGGAATCCGATATAAAACACCTTGTTCTCATCATCATTGGAAATCAAGCTGATTTTCGCCCCGCTCTTTTTATGCCTAAGCAGGCAGCCCACAGACTTAATGTCTTCCAGTTTTGTTTCTTCCAGCACCTCATATGCTGCCAAATCATTTACCTTCATAGTCCTAATCCTTTCAATATGCTTAACTTAATAAGAGACCGTCACACGAAGATATCTACTTGTTCAAAAGGCTTACATTGCAAAGTAATGCAAACAAAATGCGCAAAGATTATCTTGGGAAGCTAGCTTCCCAGAATTATTTTGTGCATTCTGTCTTTGCCACATAAGCGGCAAGACCTTTTGAGCAAGTAAATATCTTCGTGCGACAGCCTCCTCGGTTCGTCCTTTGATGTCAGAATCCTTATGACAGACGCACGACATTTGAAGCCTGCGGCCCTTTTTCTCCTTCTACCACTTCAAAATCCACTGCCTCGCCATCCTTCAATTCCTTGAATCCCTCCATGTTCAGCGCAGAAAAATGAACAAACACGTCATTACCCTTTGCATCTGAAATAAAACCATAACCCTTTTTAGCGTTAAACCACTTTACCGTTCCCTGCTGCATAAAAATGCTTCCTCCTGACTCCCTTTACTCCTTAGCACTAAGGTAAAGGTTAGCACATTTCGCCTGTATTGTCAATGAAATCAACGGCTTTCGCCTACTCCTGCTTCAAAGAAACTGTTAGATGGTTATAGGGTATCTCAATATGGTTCTCATCAAATACGGCCTTGATCTCTTCCGTCAGCCGCCATTTTACCGTCCAATAATCTGAGGCAGCTACCCAAAGCCTGCAGCCAAGCCGTACGCTGCTGTCCTCCAGAGCGTCTACAAATACTTTGCACTCTTCCTCTTTGAGCCGCGCATCTTCGTTCTCTGCCATCCTTTCCAAAAGAGCTTTTGCCTTTTTGACGTCGGCTTCATAAGAAATCCCAACATATAAATCTACACGCCGTTTATCCGCACAAGTCACATTGGTAAGGCTGGAATTGGCAAGCGTTCCATTGGGAATCACCACTGTCCGGTTATCGGTAGTCGCTAGCTTGGTATAAAAAATCATTATTTCTGACACGGTTCCCTCATTTTTGTGCGTGTCTTCTATAATATAGTCCCCAACTTTAAAAGGTTTAAACAGTAAAATTAACACGCCGCCCGCAAAATTAGCAAGGCTCCCCTGTAATGCGAGACCTGCGGCAAGACCTGCAGAACCAAGCACCGCCACTACAGAGGTAGTAGCTATTCCCAACTGACTGATAACCGCCAGGACTAAAATGATATTCAATAAAATCTTGACGGAAGAATCCATGAACTGGCATACGCCTGCATCCAGATCGGAACGCTCCAACGCCCTGCGCAACAGCTTTCTAAGCCATTTGATGATCCGTCGTCCAACCACGTAGATCAAAAGGGCAAACAGCATGCGCACGGCAAAATCTCCAAGGATTGGAACTAATTTATCCACATAGCCTTTCAGCACTCCCGGCTCCGCCATTCTCTGCAGATCTTCCAGATCTGCCAAGTTGTCTGTCACTCCTTTCCCATCAGCATTTGCCAAAATCATTGGGGGCGTAAAATCCCCCATAATCACTCTGTTCATAAGCTCTCCTTTCATCGTACATAACGTCTGTGGCAGCGAAGAACGAAACCACAGCTTTCCCTCTTTCGCAAGGATTGTTTTATTGACACAGGTCATGAAATTTACTATAATTATAATATAGATTGTGCGTGTAAAGCAAATAGTATTTTAAAGATTATTTTGGAATGGAGGTATGTAGTATGAATGGACCGCCTCTCATCAATATTGTGGATGTTATCCGTCATTCTTTTCATCATCTGGATCCAAGGCTGATCAACCATGGAGAACGTGTCGCCTATATTCTTATGAAGATGCTAGAGGATACCAGAAGATATACCCAGCAAGAAAAACAAAACATCTTTATGCTGGGGCTGCTTCACGACATCGGGGCATACCAGGAGGAAGAAATTGATTCCATGTTAAGCTTTGATCTCAACGACCGCATGGAACACTCCGTGTTCGGCTACCTCCTCTTTAAAACCTTTTCCCCTCTGCCGGAGTACGCAGATATTATTTTATACCATCATCACTGTAATGCTCAATACTATCCGGTTCCCATTGACAGTTATCACAGAGACATTGCCAAGCTGATCTATCTTGCAGACCGCATTGACATTTTCTGTGTGATGAGCGATGCTGATAGTTTGAATTCCTATTTGGAAAAGAGCAGCGGAGCAGCTTTTCTTCCCTCTGATATCCGTTGGTTTTGGCATTCAGAGGAACAATATCATCTGCTGGAGCATATTCAGTCCATGGAATACCAGCAGGAATTAAACGCTTACATCAGGGATTATTTTACCCTTACAGAGGCACAAATACATAATTATCTTAAAACCTTTATTTACTCTGTAGATTTTCGTAGCGAATACACGGCGCTGCATACCAACTATGCTGTTCAGTTAAGCGGGAACATTGCGCACACCCTGAGAATGAATGCCGATTCCCTGAAAACCGTACAGCTTGCAGCCACGCTCCATAACATTGGCAAAATCTCCCTGTCCTCCAAAATGTCTGACATAATGGATTACAATCAGTACATGACGGCTCTGTACCAAGCTTCGACCCAGGATGTGACTCGCAACATTCTTTCTGGAAATGTAGAATCGCAAATACTGAAAACCATTAATGATTCTTTCCTGTTGCTGGAATCCTGGACTAACAACCGGACTATAAATTTCACTCCTTCCCCGGTTGCCGAAGTCGTTGCCTTATCCTATCTGATGAGCAACGCCCTCGCCTGTCAGCGGAATGCCTCGCTGTCTTGCCAGGCAACGCTCTTTGACTCATTACGCAAAAAGTATCAGGCTTGCAATATGAATGGCAGCATCTTAGAGGCATTGGAAAAGAACTTTAATCAGATCATTGCGCAAACACAGGCATTTTGCGCTGGATTTTACAATATCTATCATCATATGATGGACGAGGATCACTCCCTGAACATGATTCTGATGCACTATAATAATAAATATTAAATCTGCAAATCAGTCATACAAGCTAAGAGGGGGCTGACGCAAGAATAACCAAATCACCTATCCATGCGTCAGCTCCCTTTTACTGTAAAACATATGCCAGCTGATCCTTTTCAAAATATCTTCCAAATTGTCTTAAAATATCATCACATCAGCCTCAGATTAAGAATCAGTCCCCTTTCGCTGCATCCAGGCAAATGCCGCCAGACAAATCAAAACAGACAGCAAAGATCCTCCCGGCGCAGCAAGCCCCATGGGAAACAGCGTGTCTGCAAAGTATCTTGACGTCAGGAACGCTCCAGGTATGCGCACGCAGACGATAGACAGGAAATTATGAAAAAACGAAATTCCTGATCTGCCATACGCACAGAAATAACCGCTGAATGAAAAATGTATGCCCGCAAAAATACAATCCCAGATATATCCCTTTAAATACTGTGTCCCCAGCAAAACGACTGCTGCATCCGCCGTAAATGCCCTTAAGATTCCGGAAGCGGCAAACTGCGCAGCCACTGACACTGCCAACCCATATCCCACCGTGATCAGCACAGCATAGCGCAAAGTCTCTGCCGCACGGTCATGCTTGCCTGCCCCGATATTCTGCGCAGAAAGGGCAGAAACTGTGGAAAGCATGGTAGAAGGCACCAGAAACACCACGCCGATTATTTTTTCGACAATTCCAACCGCAGCAGCGTCATTCAGCCCTCTTTGGTTGGCAATCACGGTAATCACGATAAACGCGATCTGAATAAATCCATCCTGCAGCGCCACCGGGACGCCGATCTTTAGAATTTGTCCCATGGTTTCCGGCTGAGGGACAAAATGCCGTCTTTGCAACCGGACTCCCGTTTTCTGCCGAACAATAACCGTCAATGCCAGAACCACGCTCAGCGTCTGGGAAAGGGTGGTTCCCAATGCGGCTCCCGCAGCTCCCATCTGAAATACGCCGATCAGCAGATAATCCAATGCAATATTGGTTGCACAGGCAACCGCAATGAAATACATAGGGCTCTTAGAATCTCCCAGTCCCCGAAACACCGAGCTTATAATATTATACGCCGTAATAAATGGAATCCCGGCAAAGCAGATCGTAAGATATGTAACCGTCGCCGGAGCTGCCTGAACCGGGGTCGACATCAGCGAAACGACAGATTTTACCAGTAGCAAAAGCAAAGCCGTAAATGCAGCAGACACTCCCATAAACAAGGTCACCGTATTGCCAATTGCCCAGGAAGCACGTTCCGGCCGCTTGGCGCCGATAGCTTTTCCAATGGTTACCGTAGATCCCATGGCAAGGCCGACTATCATCACCGTCAGCATGTGCATCACCTGGCTTCCAACAGAAATCGCCGTGATTTCCTGCACTCCGTTAAACTGCCCGATAATAAATAAATCTGCCATCCCATATAAGGTCTGCAAAAAATACGATAAAATATAAGGCAGCGAAAAATATGCAATATTGCGAAACACGCTGCCAGATGTCAAATTCCTTTCCATAATCTTATCCTCAATCCCTCTATACTCTGCCACTTTCAGGCTGGCGTTTCCAAAGGAATTGAATGACGGCAATGCAGACAAGCCCCATCGCCGCAAACGCCGCCGTAGCTCCATAAAAAATCGTCTTTTCTGGTTCCATCCAGGAAAACAGTCCCGTTTCCACCCGCAACACAGACATCAGGTTCGCCCCCATATGCGCCAGGAAAGCTCCATAAAAATGAGCTGTTTTTTCCAGGAGCCAGGCAAGAAGAAATCCTAAAATCCCTGCGTAGACAAACTGGACTAAATTCATATGAAGCGCTCCGAACAGCAGTGCCGAAAGCGCCATGGCAAGGATACGGCTTTGCCATTCCCGCCTCTTGCCCTTTTCTGTTTTTTCCTCATTATCTAAGATCATCATGTCGCAGAGCCTTGCATAGACCACGCTGCGGTATAAGAGCTCTTCCAAAAAAGGCGTCAGCAGACAGGCTCCGAGAAGCTCATACAAGAGCCCTCCGGCAAAAAACTGCTGATTCACTTCCTGATACCCCTGTGAAACTTCCTCCAGGGCAGAAAGTATCAATATATTATTAAGTGCAATGCCAACAAAGGCTCCGGCGAAAAACATCAGTACCCCGTTAGAAACCCGGACCGCCATCGTTTTCTTGTTCCATTCCAGCTCCATATGTTCCCAAAATACTGTAGGCTGTGCTTTATCTTTTTGATAATGCCAGGCAATAAAAGGAATGGTCACCGCTGCTACCACCGTATGCAGCATCATATACTGCTCCTGGGGATCTGCTCCTAAAAATACTGCTAACATCGTAAACAGCGACATTGACAGATTGGTCACTACAAAATAAATAAGCACTGGATAAATTACATTCCATGATTTAAATACTCGACTTTCTCTTAGGAGCATATCTCTCAAACCTTTCTTTGCCAAATCATTTATGTTTTTCAATTCTCCTTGTTAAGAGAATCCTTCTATGCATGTTCCGCCCCTTCCTCTTTTGGACGTTCTAACACTTCGATGCCGCTGGCGTCATCCTCAATCTGCATTTGAATCTGCTTTAATTTCGCATCCTGGGCAATTGCACGCATGATACGATTCACGTCCTCTGGGGAAAACATCCCGATCGCTTTAGACAAGTCCCCGATATTCTCCCGGTTAAATACCAGGCACCCTCCTTCTTCCAGAGAGACGGAAATACAATTCTTTGGATTAGACACGTCCCCCAGACAGATACGGTTATTCTCATAGTCGCACTGAAACTTGACGCCATTGTAATCTACGACGCCGTTCTCATCCGCCATCAGAGAATACGGCGCCTGTTTATCCATCCCCAAAATTTTTTGAATCGCCTCGTCTGACACCGTGTGATCAGCGGCAGTTTGAATCTCCCATGTTCCAAGTTCCCGAAAAACAGCTTTGCTTTCGCTGCCAGCCTGTGGCGCTTGTTGTTCTTGGGCATTGCCGCCTTCAAGCAACCGTTTTAGTTCCGCTGCCGCCCTTGCGCCGCTTCCTAAAACATAAGCTTGTGTCTGTTCCTTTTTCTGATCCAGCGCTTCTTTGCCGCGCTCTTGCAAATCCTCCTGATACTTTGCAATCGCATGGTCTGCCTCATGCAATAGCCTATCCCATTCTTTTGATGAAAATTCATGAATCACCTTTGAGCTCTCGCCAATCTGTCCTGTCGATGGCTGATTCTGTTTTGCATACCCTGAAACTGCCTGTGAAAAATATCCTGTTCCGTTACTGGCTTGTACTCTGTCTAACATACTCATTGCTCCTTTCTAAAGATAAAAAAGACACTTATCTCTACCCATCCTTGAGATATAAGTGCCTTCCATAGCTGACTTATATATCGGCAATATTTCAGAAAGACTTAAAGCATTTTCCCATAATTTACAATCACTGACTCTCAACCTGGCTGTTTTCCAGGAAATCCACCACTTGCGGCAAACTGTCAAAAATCGCAAGCACCCCTGCTTTTTTCATCTCATCAAAATCCTGTTCAAATCCATATGTGACCCCAATGCAGTCGATCCCTGCCTGGCTGGCTCCCTGGGCGTCATATTTGGTATCGCCGATCAGCACTGCCTGGCTGCGGTCTTGAATCGCAAGACGCTTCATCACATCTTCGAGCACCTCTATTTTGGTACTTGCGCCTGCGTCGCTGGCGCCTCCAATCAAGTCAAAATACTGATCCAGCTTTAAATATTCCAAAACCACGTGACAGAAGTCTTCTCTTTTGGAAGAAGCAACGCCAAGCTCAAAGCCCAGTTCTCGCAGCCGCTTCAAAGAACTTTTCACATCCGGGTATAAGAAACACTCATAAACGCCCACCGTCTCATACCTCTGCCGGAAAAAAGCAACAGCCTGATTTGATTTCTCTTCTGAAAATCCATATTCCCTGGCAAACGACTCCACCAGCGGCGGCCCGATAAAGCGTTCCAATCTTCGCTGATCCGTCTCAAAGATTCCAAGCTGTCCCAACGCATGGCGGACGCTCTTAGTGACGCCCTCCCCGGTATTGACCAAAGTTCCATCTAAATCAAATAATACCGTAGTTTTTTTCATTTTTCTATGACATCCTCTCTAGCAGGTTCCTGCGCTTCTCATCAAACAACAATTCCTTATTATAACGGTAATACCGCTCACATGCACAGTTCTGCAGGAAGCTTACGCTATCAGAATTAGAATTTAATTCTGTAATAAATATTACCATTTCCTGGCTGTTCCCAAAAGCCCCCTCCAAAAAGTCAAAAACATATTCCAACATCTGGCCAGCCTCCCGACGCTTAGATTCAAAGCTTTCATTTTCCTGGTGAAATAGCTCTTTGACATGTAAAAGCGCCGTTTCTCGTTCCTGGATCCCCTCGATCTTCAAGGACTGTTGCAGACTTTCCAATGCCGTGATCACTCTTTTACACCTTTGATCTTCCTTTCGTCCCAAAACCTGCGCCTTTTTCTTTGTATTATAATTTAAAATATATTTATTTAACACATCTGAGAACAACTGCTGTCCGTTTGGCGCTTTGGGTCCAGAAATGACAAGTTCCTTGTATTCTACTAGGCATTCGTGGAGCTCTTGCATATACCACTCCAACTGCATCGAGGCGCGCAATGTCTCATTGACCCTAGAAATCAGCAATCCTAACACGCTGAGCCTCTCGTCAAAAGAGGCATGCGCTACTTTTTTAAGAAGGACTTGATCTGGATTCCCTTTTAAAATCTCCTCAATCTGGTAATCAGTCTGATACTTGCCATATAATTCGAGATAGTTGGCAAAATCTTTGGCGATCTTCGGATGCTGGATATACTGCGCCACTACTTCCCGGTCCGCTATTTTTCCCATTTTCTCGTACACTTGAATCAAATTAGATAGATCTTCCCAGCCTCTTGGCGTAGCAAAATTCCTGCCGTCTATGGTAGTCTCCATCTGATAGAAATTCTGTTTTCTGATATTCAAATAGGAAACCACTGCTCCATGAATTCCCTGACTGTAAGCATATTCTTTCCAAACCTCAAAATCTGCTTCCACCTCGATCTTCTTCACCCGGTCCATGGTGACTACGTCAAACTCCCGTACAGAACGGTTGTACTCCGGCGGATTCCCCGCTGCCACGATCACCCATCCTTGCGGTATTTTATGATTTCCAAAAGATTTACACTGCAAAAACTGAAGCATTGCCGGAGCCAAGGTCTCTGAGACACAGTTGATCTCGTCTAAAAACAGGATTCCCTGGCGCAAGCCTGTCTCTTCCATCTTCTCGTAGACAGAAGCCACGATCTCACTCATAGTATACTCAGTAACGGCATACTCGGTGGACTGGTACTGTCTTTTCGAGATAAAAGGCAGGCCAATAGCGCTCTGCCTTGTATGATGGGTGATAGTATATGACACTAGGCCGATCCCGCATTCTTTTGAAATCTGTTCCATAATCTGTGTCTTGCCAATCCCCGGGGACCCCAGCAGGAAAATAGGACGCTGACGGATCACGGGAATTTCATATTCCCCATATGCATCCTTTCTTAAATATGCCGCTATGGTATCCTTAATCTCTTGCTTCGTCCGCTTTATATTCATGGCTACCTCCATATTTACCGTACTATGTCCACAGTCTGTCCCAATTCCCTCTCGTCTAAGATGAGCTTCATCGCCCAGGGCGGCACGTCCACGTCCAGATAATCGCCCTGAAAGAACACAAACGCCGTGTCAAACGGAGGCTTTTTCAAAGGAAAGGCGCCATATCCATCTGTAAAATAGATCAGCCCCCGCAACTTGTGAAAGGTCTTTTTTGCCAGCAGTGTGCTGACATACTCAAATGCTGGGCGAAAATCTGTTCCGCCCAGCCCCTTGAGCTCAAATTGCTCCATATAACTTTGCAGCTCTTGCTTGTTCCGAATGACAACATCTGATTGAACATTTTCATCACACTGAATAATATGAATGCAAAATTTACGATAGAAAGACTGCGACTGGCTTAAGATGCCATATGTCTCTTCCAAAAACTTCTGGACAAGCCCCATTTTGCAGGACATAGATGTGTCAATCACGATTACGAAATCTTCGATCCGCTGTATTTCTTGTGTCTCCAAATGTTCAATCAAAGGCATGTTCCCATATAATTCCATGCCATAATGATAGAAAATATAATCGAAGCTGTCCAAGTCCACTTTCATTTCTTCCTTCCAAACGCAGAATTTCTTCAAAAACTCCCGATAATCATAGCGCTCCCGGTTTTCCACGTGAAGCTGCTCTTTCAATCCTTGGGCATCTTTTGCAGCCTCCTTGGAAAAAGTTTCCAGCTCCGTCTCCATCCTGTCCCTGATATCCTTCCATCGATTCTGCTGTTCCATAGGGGCTTTTGCAGTTCTCTGTTGTCTCCACAAAGAATGTTCATCAACGGCAAATTCCTGAATCAGACGCGCCACGACACGGATATCGGGCCTGGCATTTTGAAGAACCCAGAATATCCCCTCCCCATTGAGCACCGAAAGCTTTTTTTCAAGCCCCTGATACACTGCTCTGCGATAAGGCTTTGGCGCAACTCTAAGGCAGCGGCAAGGCAGTCCGTCGATGACTGATTCCACTGCGATGTCACACGCCAGATCCCAAAGCTGCTTGTCCTCATCCCCTCTTGGATTCCAGATATGGCCCATCAAGCAATGAAAAATACTGTGTAAATAACAGCGGTTTGCCAAAGAACTCCCGCTTCGATAGTGCTCCATCAAAAATTCAGGGTTATAGCGCAAAATCTCGCCATCTGTGGCAGTACGCCCAAGCTCTATTGATGGCTGCAGCGCCAGGCTGTGAAGCGCAACATCCAAAAAACGCAGATTCAGATAGAGCTCGTTTCGACATTCTCTGATAATCTCATTGCATATATCCACCTTTTTTGCCAATTGTTCTTCAAACATCCTGCCGCCCTTCCTCTTAGATTACAACTCAAGCTTCTTTTTGTTTCCTGGAAATCTGCTGTGTCCCACATCCAGCAACATGCTGACTGCTTCCGTGTGTCCCCGCAGCTTTGCGGCTTCTAGGAACAGCTCTAGCTGCTCACGCTTGCCAATAAATTCCTGGGCAAGCCAGCGCAGATCTTCCAAGTCGTCTTTTGACAAAAAATAATTCGCCCCCGCCTCAAGGTGTTCTGACAGCCAGCCAGCATATTTTCTTCTTGCATACTCTTCCAATTTATATGGATAGCGCAGCCTTGACACTGCCATTTCTATCACATTTTTTAAATCCATATTGTATTTTCCAATTTCAAAGAGCCTGTCATATTCCTGAAAAACCACGCGCGTTTGAAAAAAAGCATTGCGATACTGAATCCCAACTCCATGCGTCTGGGTCGAAGTAATCCTCGCAGGAGTATTCTCCACAGCCTCCTCGTAAAACTCTGGAAAGACAAGACGAAATATAAGCTCTTGCGACTCCTGCTCTTCTTTCCCTGGCTTTGCATAGCAGTCGACAATCACTTTCTGCTTTAAATCCTGCAAAATCTCCCGCAGGCAGGAATTTTGTTTCAGCCAGTGCATTTCCAGCTTGGAAAGGCGCCTGCATCCCGTAAAAGCGCCTGCACCTATAAAGGCAATGTTACTGTAGAAAGATAATTTACGCAGCTTCACACAATTATAAAAAATATATCTTCCCAGTCTTCGCACTGTCTTAGGCAAATACAACTCTTCCAGCTTTTCTCCGCAGATGCATGGAAAACCGCCGTCATATTGCGGTTCCTGCTCGATCTCCTCTGCAAAAGCATATGCCGACACTTCCGTCACTGGAAGTCCTTCCAATTCTTCTGGTATCACCACGCTTCCGCTGCTACCGTAACAACGGAGAATGCAAATTCCATTGCCCCTGGCTTCATATGCAAAGTTTTCTTCCATATTCTTACACCTGCCCTTTTTTTGTTTCCTTTTGCCTTTCTAATAGTTCCTCCAGCATCTGCCGAACCGTCTTTCCATTCAGCGGATGGCGGTAACAGGGCGCAAGTTCTGCCATCGGTTTTAATACAAAGTCCCGGTTGTGCATATCAGAATGCGGAATTTGGAGAAACTCAAGATCTAGCACTAAATCATCATAAAAAATAATATCCAAGTCCAGCGTCCTAGGGCCCCAATGAATCTTTCGTTCCCGGTGCGCCAGTTGCTCCACCTCATGCAAAAACTCCAGTAATTCCACCGGAGATAGCACCGTACGCAGCTTTATCATGCCGTTTAAAAAATCTGGCTGCTCCACTCCGCCGTAAGGCTTGGTCGTTATAATCTTGGATTCAAGCTCCACCAGGCAGCCTTTGTTTTGTTTCAAAGCCTCTATGCCCTTTTTGATATATTCTCCCCGATCCCCAAGATTAGAGCCAATCGCAACATAAGCCTGATGCCAGCTGCGAGTGATTTCCACGGAAACTGTCTCCACTGGAAGCCCGATGGGCGCCCAAGGCTTTAAAACTTCAAGAGTCACTTTGTTTATTGCTGGAAATTCCAGCAGCAACGCCCTTGCCATCTGCTCTGCCACAGCCTCGATCAGTCGAAAAGTATGTTCTTTCATATATTTCGTAACAAAACGGGCAATTTCACCGTAATTAATGGTAGCTGTCAGATCATCCCTTAATCCTGCTTCCCGAATTGGAAGATACGCTGTTACATTGATCAGGAATTTTTGACCAAGCTTATTTTCTTCCGGGAATACGCCATGATTCCCAAATACCTCCAGATTCTTGATATGGATCTGGTCTTGCCCCCAATCCGTCATTTTGCTTTCCATCCCTTCCGTATCGCCTCTGCCATCTGAATAGCCCTCTTATTTTCCTGGACATCATGGACCCGCACAAACGCACAACCTGCCAAGAGGGCAAATATGGTAGTTACCAGCGTTCCTTCCACACGTTCCGTCACTGGAAGCTGCAGTGTCAAGCCAATAACGGATTTTCGTGATGTTCCCAAAAGAAGCGGATATCCAAGTTCCTTTAATTCCCCAAGCCTGTCGATCACTTCCAGATTCTGCTGATAACTCTTTGCAAAACCCACTCCGGGATCAAGCATGATCTTATCCGGGGAGATCCCCGCTTCTTTGGCAAGATGCAGCGTTTCTTCCAGATCCGACTTTAGATCCTCTATAAAGCTTGCGTATTTTGGCTCCTTGCGGTTGTGCATCAGGCAGCAGCAGACGCCAGACTCTGCAATTAATGACGCCATCTTATCATCGTGTTTTAAACCCCAGACATCATTGACCATGTCCGCTCCTGCCGCAATCGCCGCCTCTGCTACCTTGGCTTTGTAAGTGTCAATAGAGACTGGTATATCGAATCTTTGCTTTATTTTCTTTATGATCTCTACCGTCCTTGAAATTTCCTCTTGCTCTGTAATCTTTTGATATCCTGGCCTAGTGGATTCGCCTCCTACGTCAATGACGTCTGCGCCTTCTGCAATCATCTGTTCCACATGCTGCAGCGCCGCATCTTCTTGGCTAAATTTTCCTCCATCTGAAAAAGAATCCGGGGTGACATTCAAAATCCCCATGATATAGGTAGTATTTGCTGTATCAAATGTTTTATTTCCAATTCTCATCTTGTCTCTCCTTTACCGTCTCATCATCTGCCAGAATTCTTCTTGGAAACATCGATTGTCTGCAAAAACGCCCCGGGTGGCTAAAGTAACCGTCTGTGCTCCTGACTTTTTGACGCCCCGCATTGTCATACACATATGTTCCGCTTCTAGCATCACCATTACGCCTTTTGGCTTTAGGCACTCCATTAATGCGTCTGCAATCTGCGTCGAAAGCTGTTCCTGGATTTGAGGGCGTCTCGCATAGACTTCCACTGTCCTCGCCAGCTTGCTTAATCCCACCACTCTTCCGTCCGGGATATAGGCAAGGTGCGCTTTTCCAAAAAAGGGAAGCAAATGATGCTCACAGACAGAATAAAACAAAATGTCTTTCTCCAATACGATCCCGCATTGTTTCGCTTCAAACGTCTTGCTTAACGCTTCTTGCGGATTCTGATCCAATCCAGCAAAAATCTCCTCATACATCCGGGCAATTCTGTCTGGAGTCCCCTGAAGACCTTCTCTGCCTATGTCTTCTCCAATTCCCTCCAAAAGCAAGGCGACCCCCTGTCTGATTTTTTCCTTATCTATCATAGTTTCACTTCTCCTTGAGAGTTTCACGCAATTCTTTCAGATAAGACAGCGATCCAAATGCCAGTATCATTGACATTTGCTCTTTTTCTGCACTCTTTAGGGCGGAAGATACCGCTTCCTCCATATTGGGGCAATAACGGACCTTTTGATGATACTTGCTCGCTTCTTTTGCCAATGCCTGTCCATCCATCGCTCTTTTATGAAAAGGAGTCACCGTGTATACCTTCCATGCCAATGGCAGCATGATTTGCAACATCTGCTCATGCTCTTTATCTGCAAGTACTCCTATTATATAAATTATTTTGTAATTTGTAAAACCCCTTTTCAAAGTTTCCTGCAATTTTTTGGCAGCCCCGACATTGTGGGCGCCATCCATCACAAACAACGGCTCTTTAAAAACCGTTGAAAATCTGCCTTGCCACCTAGCGTTGGAAAGCCCTGTCCGCAGTTGCTGGTCTGTAATAGGAAATCCCATAGTTTGCAACACCTTTGCCGTCTCAATCGCACAGGCTGCATTCTGCACTTGATATGCGCCAGACATGGAAAGGGCAAGCTCACCCAAGCCAGGATAGCAAAAATGCAGCATTCCGATCCCTGTATCATACCGGACATGCTCTGCCTGCCTCTCATCGCCGTAAACCAGGGCAACCCCTTTCCTGCAACATGCCTCTTCGATCACCTGGCATACCTGCGGCTCCTGCTTTGTGGCTACCACTGGACAGCCCTCTTTGATAATCCCTGCTTTGACTTTGGCAATATCACGCAGGCTGTTCCCTAAAAACCTCATGTGATCGATACTGATAGAAGTAAGGACGCTGACCAGAGGCTTGGTTATCACATTGGTAGCGTCTGTCTCCCCTCCCATTCCTGTTTCCAACACTACGACTTCGCATTTTTTGTGATAAAAATAAAGAAATGCCGCCGCCGTCTCCACCTCGAACACGGTAGGCTGCATTTTACCTTTTGCTTTCATTCGTTCGCAAGCAGTCTTCACTTGAGCTATAACCTCTGCAAACTCCTCCCAGCTAATCCGTTTCCCATCAACCTGATACTGCTCCCTGCGGTCAAATACAGCAGGCGAAGTGTATGTTCCCACCCGAATCCCGGCCTCTATTAGGATAGAAGAAAGCATAGCGCACACAGAGCCCTTTCCGTTAGTGCCCGCCACATGGATAAATTGCAGCTTTTGCTGGACATTGTCAAGCTCCGCCATCAGCTCCCGAATGCTTTCAAGCCCTAATACAATGCCGCCGCTGTTTTCAATCTGTTCTAAATATGCCTGCACCTCTGCTTCATTGATCATCTTTTATGTCCTCCTGTGATGCTAAATAAATTTCCTAAATTAATATAAAAGATCTAAGGTAATTATGCAACAACCATTGTAAAATTACCTCAGTCCTTTACAAAACTATTGTTGCACAGTCTGAACTTCTGCAAGCTGCTCCACTTCTGCAACACTAAGCTCCGTATATTCTATAATCTCCTCAAATATTTGATTTCCTATCCTATAAGTGTGAAGACTCAGCTCTGCAAAACCCTAACTGCAAATGCCTGTTAAGTTTTTAACCCTCTGTCATTTTGCCATGTTTTTCCATATATGTTCATCCTTCGATACGCAAATTCACCATTTTATAAAGAAAATCTTAATATTTCCTGTCCGAAACGTAAATTTTACATTTAGCAGTTGACTTTTCCTTGAAAGTGAGCTAATCTTTGCTATGTAAAAATGCATATTCATAATTTGTTCATAATAAATTCATATATATGGAGGGAACTTATGATTAACCAGGCAAAAAACACTTTACAAAAGTTTAAATCAAGATACAAAGCACATCAGACAGAGAAAAGAGAGCGTAAAAATTCCATCGAACGTAAAAAATTGCTAAAGCCAGAACAAAAAGAAAAACTAATTACCTATTTAAACCGTTATTCCCTGGTATTCCACTACATACTTGCATGCGCCATATGCTTCTTGATCGAGGTCATATCAAGGCACTCCTTTAGCGACGCCTTTGCATTTATGTTCGACCGCGGGCTTACCTATTTATATAATTCATTGATTGTATTCACCTCTCTTCACTTAGTATACTTTTTCCGAAGAAGAGCATTAATGCGTACCATCATCAGCGTCGTGTGGCTGTTTCTGGGAACCATCAATGGATGCGTGCTGTTAAAGAGAGTTACTCCCTTTACCTACACGGATGTAAAGCTGATTAACGACTTGTTTACCATGAAGAGTAATTATTTCAGCAATGGAGAGGCCATCGCCGTCATTCTGCTGGTGGCGTCAGTCGTTACAGGAATCATCGTATTGTGGAAAAAAGGTCCCAAATATCAAGGAAAGCAAAACCGGCTGGCAAGCACCCTTGCCATTGGCTTATTTGCATTTTTAATCCCCATGGTGACAAATGCGGCAGTCAGCAGCAATATTCTTTCGGACTATTTTGAAAATATTGCACAAGGTTACAAAGATTATGGATTTGTTTACAGTTTTTCTGCCAGTGTCATGGACCAGGGCATGACCGCTCCCAGAGATTATTCTCAGGAGGCTGTGGACGCCGCTTTGTCGAAGATCGATCAAAAAGATAGCGACGTCGAAGAGCTTCCCAATATTATCTGCGTCCTCTTGGAATCTTTTATAGACCCAAAAGACGTTAAATTTTTAAACTGCTCCCAAAATCCGATTCCTAATTTTGACCATTTATACGAGAATTTCTCTTCCGGTTATTTGACAGTCCCAGTAGTCGGGGCAGGCACTGCAAATTCAGAATTTGAAATTCTGACTGGCATGGGAATGCAGTTTTTCGGTCTTGGAGAATATCCTTACAAGACCATCCTAAAGTCCAAATCCTGTGAAAGCATTGCTTCCGACCTTGGAAATAATTTAGGGTATGGCACCCATGTGGTACACAACAACGGCGGTAATTTCTACAGCCGCAAAAACGCTTTTACGCAAATGGGATTTGACAGCTTTATTAGCAAGGAAATGATGAATATTCAAGAGTACACGCCTCTGGGCACCTGGCCCACAGACGATATTCTGATCGGCGAAGTGCAAAAAGCTTTAGATTCAACAAAACAGCAAGACTTTGTATACACGATCACTGTTCAGGGACACGGCGCTTACCCTGCTGAGAAAGTAATTGAAAATCCTGAAATCACTGTGACTGGGGCTTCCGATGAAGCTAAAAATAATGAATGGGAATATTATGTAAATCAACTTCACGAAGTAGATAAATTTATTGGCAACCTGATTGAAATGCTCTCTCAGAGAGATGAAAAGACAATGTTAGTACTTTTCGGTGATCATCTTCCCACCATGGGGCTGACTAACGAAGACATGAAGAGCAACGATATCTTTAAGACAAAGTACGCAACCTGGAACAACTTTGGCTCCGAAAAAGTCAACCAGGACTTAACTTCCTACCAGTTACTTGCAAGCATCACCGATCAGGCTGGCATCCACGAAGGCACTATGTTCTCTTTCCATCAAAACAATCAATATTCCATAACGGAAGAACAGCGCCAGGATATGAAATTGTTGCAATATGATATTTTATACGGAAAACACTATGCTTATCATGGAAAAGATCTTTATCCTGCTTCCGAGTTGCAGATGGGCGTACTAGACGTCACCGCAGAACAGGCAAAAGCTCTGACGGACGGACTGCATATCTATGGCAGCAATTATACCAAGTGGAGCAAAGTGTTTGTCAACGGAACGAAAGTACCCACCTCCTTTATCAGTGATAAAGAGCTTGTGATTTCTTTGAACGATCTGGCTGACGGGCTTAACAACCTGGTGGTCAATCAGATGGGCTCTTCGGACACGATATTTAGAAGCTCCAATGTAATTTCTTACTTAAAGCCCGTAGGAGAGGCGCCCGTGTCTGAAGACGCTGCCACGATAGAAGATACTGTCGAAGAAACGCCAAGCAGCATTGACCGGGCTATCAATCAAGAAGCTGAAACCGGACTTTCCAACGGCAGCTCTAAATCTTTAGAACTGCCTGTCAGTTAAAACACAAAGGGGCTGTTCGTACAAATGTATTTGCCTGTTTAAAAGGTCTTGCCGCTCATGCGGCAAAGACAGAATGCACAAAATTACTCTGAGAAGCTAGCTTCCCAAGATAATATTTGTGCATTTTGTTTTCATTGCTTTGCTATGTAAACCTTTTAAACAGGCAAATACATTTGTACGAACAGCCCCTTTATTATAGCTCCCCTTTTACTGTGCAAAGATTCTACGCAGATACTGCCCTTTGCTACATATGGGAATCCACCACGATCCCCTTGATTTCTTCCTCCAGCAGCTTCTGCTGTTCCAAAATTTCCTGCGTATTCCTCACAATCTCCTGCTGTTTTCGCATTATGTCGTCCACATTGAGATCTGTATCTGGCAGATAAGATTTTTTCGCTTGCTGCTTTTGCTCATTGAGGTTTTCTTCCACTTGCTGTGCCTGCTTCTCCCGCTCCAGGCGAGCCTTTTCCTGTTCTGCCTCTTGCTGAACTTTCTCTTCTTTCCCTTCCTTGGCTTCTTCCACAACCTCTTCCAAATCCTTATCGATCTTATCAATGGCCTCGTCTTTGATCATGCCGATAATTTCATCACTGGAAGCTTTCAAGGAAGCTTCTTGCGCCTTTGTAGCGTCCACCATGCCATGATGCTTGAGGTTCTCCTGATTAATCCCCTTGATGCCCTGCGTGGCGGCAGCAATTACCTTGTGCGCTTCCTGATACTGCTTTTTCCATTCCCCTGCTTCCTCATTGAGCATCTTTACCTGGGCTTTGTAATCTTCATTATTTTCGTCTGCATACGCTTCTTTCAATTCGTCTTTTTGTTTTCGAATCTCCACTAAATGCTCTGACGCTTCCTTGGCCGCATCCTTGCTAGACTGTATCTCGTCGCGGCACTCCTGAAGCACAGCGTCTATTTTACCATCTGACTCAAACTGTTTTTTTACAAATTCCATGGCTTCCTCCATGGCTTTCTTTTTCTTTTCCTCAATCGGATCCTGAAAAAGGTTCAATTCAGAAGCCTTTAAATTGCCATTCTTAACTTGTGCCTGCTGTTCCTGCTGAATCGCTTCTTTCTGCGCGACTTGCTCTTTTCCTTTAGAAGTCGCAATGGCATCCGCACTGATTGCATTGTTAACTTTCATAGCTCTTTCTCCTTTCCTCTGTCGACCTATAAATTATATCGACATCTTGCAGCGCCTTCGTAAGATTTTTGCGTGAATGACCATTTTTCTGTCTTAAACAGCGCCCCTGGCATTAAATCACATAATCGAGGTTCCCTTTGACCTCCTGTTCCCACTCCACCATGTCTGCAAGGCTAACCTCGTCGAGCACCCCGTTTATCGCCTCATAGAGCATCTTCCAAAGACGCAGCGTCACACAATCTCCCTGCCTGAAGCAGTCGTTATGCTCTCCCTCCAAACATGCGACAGGAGCCAGACTGCCCTCGATCTGGCGCAAAATCATGCCCGTCGTATAATCTTGCGGATTCTTGGCAAGCAAATAGCCGCCTCCAGGTCCCCGCACGCTCTTCACATAGCCGCATTTTTGCAGCACAGATATGATCTGCTCCAGATATTTTACTGATATATCCTCTTTCTTCGCCACATCTTTCAGGCGCACTACTTGATCCTTTTCTAAAGCAAGATCAAGCATGAGCCGCATTGCATAGCGCCCCTTGGTAGATATCTTCATAAGCACACCTCCTGATATCAGAAAAATATCATACAAGCTGCTGACTCAAATTTTCAAAAAACCTCGCCAAATGAACACCGTCCACCAACGCATGATGGCATAGGACGGACACAGGAATCAACGTCCTTTGATCTTGCTTAAAGTATTTCCCCCAGGTAATTCTCGGGTTGCTGTCCGCTGGCGCCGGAACAGGCTGTACAATGGAGGTATAGCTTAGCCAGGGAAGTGAAGAAATAAAAAACAGCGACATTGCATCTTCCCCATCATCGATGCCTCCCTGTCCGAGAGCCCGTTTCTGCGCCGCCTGCGCATATGGCAGAAAATCCATATAAGGCATGTCCGCATCCACCTCGCAATATGCATAGGTTCCATCTTTGAGCGCCACCGTATAAGAACTGAGGCATTTCTCAAATTCAATGATCTGACCATCTGCAATCCTGTGCCGGAACTCCCTGACGCCATTGGCAGCATTGGTAGCCGCATACAAAAAACTATGAAAAAAAGGCCGTTCTTTCTCTTTTATCTCCGTAAGCCATTCCGTAATATCTACGTTAACGGTGATTCCCACGTAAGGATACGCCATCGATGAAAAATACGCAAAATGCTCTCTTCTAGCATACTGATTCATGTCAATCACATGATAATTCATATCGCTTCACCTTTTGTCTTCTTTCTGTATTCCTGTTTTCTGGTAATTCATATTTGAAATCACCATCAATGCAATCTTAAAAAGCATGGCGTCTTCAAACATGCGGATGTCAAGCCCTAAGGTCTTTTGAATCCGTTCTAAACGGTAAACCAAGGTATTTCGATGAATGTAAAGCTGCCGCGCTGTCTCTGAAATATTGAGGTTATTCTCAAAAAACTTATTGATAGTGATGGTCGTCTCCTCATCAAAAGCCTCTGGCACCTGCTCCCCAAATACCTCTCTCAGAAACATTTCGCACAAGCTGGTAGGAATCTGATAAATCAAACGACCGATTCCCAGATTACTATAAGATATCGTATCACTGTCCGCATAAAAGATACTCCCTACCTCCAAGGCCATCCTTGCTTCTTGGTAAGAGCGGGCAATGTCCGGCAAAAGCTCCACGCAATTGCCGTACCCTACCCGGACTTTGACCATCGCCTCCGTCTGAAGATTGTCCACCAGCATCTTTGCCAATGCCGCTAACTCCTGATCTGAGCCCATCTCACGGACATCTTTCACCAAAATGACAGATCTCTCATCCACTTCCGTCACAAAGTCCCTGGTTCCAGACGCAAAGAGATTTTTTATCGTTTCCACCACCACGCCGTCTTTTTTCCCAGATACCTCAATGATAAAAACTACCCGCTGCGCCGCCTCAATATGTAGCTTCTTAGCCTTATTATACATGTCTACGACAAGCATATTGCCCAATACTATATTCTGAATAAAGCTATTGCGGTCAAACTGCTCCTGATAAGCTCCTACCATGTTCCGTATCTGGCACACGGCAAGACGGCCAATCATATATGCTTCTTCGCCGCTGGCACGGGCAAGAAGGATATATTCCAGCTCGTGCTCCACCAACACTTTGAAAAAATGGCATCCTGAAAGCATTTGGCTCTCTGCCATCGATTCTGCAAATAGTTGGATCGCCCCCTCTAAATTGTCCTCTATTTCACAGGTAGACGTCAGAAGCTTACCCTTATCGCTATACAATGACAAATCTACTCTGGAAATCTCCTTGATCTCCTCCAATATCACTTGTAATTTATGGTTTGATAACATTACAATCCCTCTCTTATCCCAGAACAATTTTAAAGCTCTATATGGATCAGGCTTTGATCATCCTAATCCCATATGACGAAAAACGGAAGCAACACATTTCTGCGCTACTTCCGTATCATCGTGTCTTATATTATATCTTACTGAATTAGTGGGTAATTGTCAATTCTGTTTCTTTGTCAAATACATGAATCTTATCAATATCCATTGCCAGCCTGATGGAGTCTCCAACTCTTGCCGTCGTGCTGGAATTAACTTTCGCTGTCAGGCTTGCTCCATTTACCGTGTAATACAGTAATACTTCAGAACCTAATAATTCGTATCCAGTTACCTTTGTATCAAAGATACCGTCGGTATGAGTCTCAAGAGCCAGCTTGGAATCATCAATATCCTCTGGACGGATGCCCAGGATCACGGTCTTGCCGTTATACTTGCCATTGATGAGCTTCTTAGACTTTGCCGGAGGCAATGTCACGCTGTCTTTGCCAAACTTGAGGATAGCCTTGTCGCCTTCTATAGCGCAAACCGCATCCATAAAGTTCATCTGCGGAGAACCGATAAATCCGGCAACAAACAGATTATCCGGCTCATTGTATAATTTCTGCGGAGAATCTACCTGCTGGATGATGCCGTCTTTCAAAACGACGATCCTGGTTCCCAGCGTCATAGCCTCTGTCTGGTCATGCGTTACATAGATAATCGTCGCACCCAGTCTCTGATGTAAAGAAGCAATCTCAGCACGCATCTGCACACGAAGCTTCGCATCCAGGTTGGATAAAGGCTCATCCATCAAGAATACCTTTGGCTTACGCACAATCGCACGTCCCATGGCAACACGCTGTCTCTGTCCACCAGACAAAGCCTTTGGCTTACGGTCTAACAATTTATCCAAGTCAAGAATCTTAGCAGCTTCCTCTACTTTTTTCTTGATTTCTTCCTTAGGAACCTTTCTCAGCTTCAATCCAAACGCCATGTTGTCAAATACCGTCATATGCGGATACAATGCATAGTTCTGGAATACCATTGCAATATCCCGGTCCTTTGGTTCCACATCGTTTACAACTTTGCCGTCGATGGAGAGCTCTCCGGAAGAAATGTCTTCCAATCCAGCCACCATGCGGAGAGTCGTAGATTTTCCACATCCAGACGGTCCTACAAAAATAATAAATTCTTTATCCTGAATTTCAAGGTTAAAATCTTTCACTGCTTCGAATCCATTTGAATATTTTTTGCAAATGTTCTTTAATGATAAACTTGCCATCTTATGATTACCTCCTATGTCTATTCCGCTTTTCAGAATTACTTTACTTTCTATATCTTAGCAGACTTTCAGCAAAAATGCTATCTGCAATTATACAAAAAGCCATCTCCTTTCTTGTCATTTCGAACAAGAATAGGATTCTGCCCTGATATCTTTCGTCATTTTAACGAAATCTCTTATGTTTTCTATACAAACTAACCAATTATAACTTGGAATAGCCAAAACCGTTTACCATTGCCTCCAGCCTCTGCCCGTTCTTGCAATAAGGACAGTTTGCCGGTTGATATGCTGCATAGCCTGGAATATCGTCTTCCTCGAATGCGCTCTCGATCGGAATCCCCTCTACCTCTTTCACGGTACTGAATACCGATACCACGCCTGCCACGCTGCCGCCGTAATACCTCAAGGACTCCAGGCTGCGCCGGATCGTCACTCCCGTCGTAGTAGTTGCCAGAAGCAGCAATACATGTTTGCCCGTTATAGCAGGCTTGACATTGTCACGGAACATGACCTGGTTATTGGCATTTATCTCCGGAGATACCACATATACCGTCTTATGCAGGTTTATCGTGGACAAAATATGCCTCTTTTCTAATTCCTCCGATAAGAATGCGCCTATGACCTCCGTACCGTCCATGCACACGATCGTATCCACCGTCAAGTGGCTGGTAAATTTGCCTGCCAGCACCTTTGCGACTTCTTTTGCCTCATTGATACGAGTCTTTAAGCTGGTAATGTCAATATAATAATTGATATGTGAGTGACTGGTGGCAAAATGCCCAGGCAGCGCATGAATCGCTGCCGCATTACTGTCCTTGGAATAAAATTTCATTTGACGTTTTTCCATAATCTCCTCCATTCTGTGATGCATCCAAAAGAAACAGACGTAACCTTATCTGACTCCGGTAGTTCCAAAACCGCCCCGATTCTTATTCTCCAAAGAATCTGTCTTAGAAAATACAATATGAGGCTGGTTTTCGATTATGCGGAACTGGCAAATCCTGTCATTTTTCTGAATCACTGTATCTCTGGTAGCATACACTGGCATCCGCCACATATCTTGATCCCCGCAATAACTTCCGTCTATGATTCCACAGCTATTGACCTGCAAAATGCCATAATTTTGAAACGTGGAACTTCTGGGCACCACATGCGCCTCATATCCTTTCGGCAGCTCCATTGCCACTCCCAAGGGAATCAGCTTAAAATCTCCTTCTTTCAGCTCCACAGTCTCGCTTGCCCGCAGATCAATCCAGTCTGACTTGCCATCAATATAAGCCAGCTCTTCTATGTCCTCAGTAAAATATTTAATTTTGATTGTCTCCATGACTTCTTACTTTCTCCTTATGCGCATTCTATCTGTCTTTCGCAAAGAAAGTGACGCTTATCCCAGAAGATTCATCACAGCCGGACTGTACCTCATCTCCTGATATGCATAATAGGAGTCGTCCTGCTTCTCCTGCTCCTGTTTCTCCTGTTCCTGCTTCAATTGTTCCTGCTGCGCCTCTTGAATTTTAGAATACAAGTCAATAAACTGCAGATAATCCTCGTAAGAAAAAAGCTGATCTAAAATACTCTGGTAATAGCTGTCCTCTACTTCCTGGACAGAAGCGCCCTGGCCTGCCGCACTGATAGAATAGGAACCGCCTGGGACATCTATTCCCTCATTCATAAAGCGCGTCACTTTCGCCACATAATTCTGCGTCTCTTCAAAAGGCGGTATCCCGCCGTACTTTGCCACATTGTTACTTCCTGCATTATATGCAGCCAGCGCAAGGCTTACGTTGCCGTCATACTTATCAAGCATCTGGCTTATGTATTTCGTCCCGCCCATGATATTCTGGTATGGATCGTAAGAATCGGTGACGCCAAGCTCCCTGGCCGTTGCCGGCATTAGCTGCATGATCCCCTGAGCGCCCGCCCCGGAAGTTGCATTGGGCCGGAAATCCGATTCCGCTTTTGCAATTGCCTTAATAAGATTCTTGGGCACATTATATTTCTGCGCAGCCTCTGAAAAAATCTCTTCCAAGGAAGCTGTCGTCTGCAAATAAGAAGAAAAATCTTCTCCCTGACCCACAGAGGAAACGGCTGCCTGCGTCCCTGTGGCGTCTGCGCCTTGTACTGCATTCACTCTCATTGTTCCTGCGGCTCCTTTCTGATGCTCGTTCAAATTGCTGTTAAAACTTGTTGCTGCAAATCAAAGCTTAATCCCAGCCAGCAGATCCCCAAGGCTGGTGGAAGCACTCTCATTGGAAATATATTCCTCTACTTCCTCGATCTTGTCCACGTCTATCATCTCTTCTTCTAACGCTTTCATGCTGAGGCTCACCTTATTGTCATTGGTGTTGAGAACCTTTACCTTTACTTTTTGACCTACGGTCAGCACCTCTGAAGGCTTCCCAATCCTTCTGTGTGATATCTGGGAAATATGCACTAACCCGCTAATCCCGTCTCCTAAATCCACAAAAGCCCCATAAGGCATCAATGATTCCACGGCGCCCTCTAACACGCTTCCTGGCACCATTCTGGCAATCTTGCGGTCATGCTCTTCCTGCTGCCTCTCTTTCAGAATCACCTTTGCTGAGAGCACCAGCTTCTTCCTGGACTCGTCTACTGTAATCACTCTGACTTGCACTTCTCGTCCCAGCCATTCCTCGGTAGCTTCCACATAAGATAAGTCCAGTTGGGAAGCTGGAATAAATCCCCGTATTCCCTCCACGTAGGCGACAACGCCGCTCGGCACGATGCCTGCAACCTTTACCGAAATCTCTGTGCCTTCTTCGAGGTATGTGCAAAGCTTCTCCCATGCCAGCACGTCGTTGGCTTCTTTCTTAGATAAAATAATATTGCCCTCTCCATCATCTATCCGCATGACAGTAGCTTCAATCACATCCCCGGCATGTACTTCCTCCAATGCCTGGAAGCCAGGATCATTGCTGAGATCTTCTACCTTGATGATTCCCTGGGCATAATATTTTAAATCCAAGGTCACCTCTTCCTCTGTCACGGCAATCACCGTTCCAGAAATAATATCGCCTTCTTTGATTTTACGGAAAGACGCTTCCAGTTCATCCTTATAATCTTCCATAGTCTCTGCCATAATTATCTCTCCTTTTCCGCCATAATTATTTTTATTTTACCAGAAACCCAACGAAAATGCCAGAAAAATATCAACAAATTATTCTGCGTCTCTCTTACTTTCTGCTACGGCTTGCATTTCATGCTGCCATCTAATCTGCTCTTTTAGAATCAATGAGTGCCAAATCAGCTCCTCTGCTTCCAAATCCTCTCTTCGCATGTCAACGGCTGTGATCTGGTGATTATCATAACTGGCATAGTAATAAATTCCTTTGTCAGCGTTACAACAGCAGCTATAAATAGTTACCTCGTATCCTCCGTCTTCTAGTTCGCAGCATCCCCGCTGCTGATCCACAGAATTAAGGATATGAAAAAACTGGCTAACGCTTTCTGTCTCCCCTTCGCCAGAACTGGAATTCATCCTCACAAACGCAGCCCTTACAAACCTTGACTGAGAGGACAAGTCGCCCGGAAGCCCAATCGCTCCCATTCCCCGGCTGTATGCTTCAAGCTTTAGCCCTGCGGCAAACTTATTTTCCGCCGCCTTGGCTGACAGATGCATATAATTACGCAAAGCCGACATTTGCATGTCAAAAGGTGGATTATTCGTCAGCACTCCCGCGGGATTATCATAGATTTTTCTTCCTTCTTCTACAAATTCCACGACGATCGATGATTCACGGTCTGAGATCATCCAATGAAGCTGCGCGGCAGGCAACTGGTCCCGAAAGGGGGTGTTCCACAAATTAACCTGTTCCACTAAGCTTTTTGCCTCCTTTACATTAGAACATTGACCAAGAAGCCATGGAATCAATTCAAACTGGGCGATATTATCCTTTCCAACTTCTTTCTCTCTGTAAACTGCATTTCCCACAAAGTTTAATCCTGCCATGCCAAGCCCTTTTTCATTTACCGCCTCATAATACAGCGGATAATTCTCTGCTGCACATGCCATGCCGATCATCGCATAATGCCTTGCCAGCGTCCCTTTGTCTCTGAAATACAAGGGATAATTCCTAGGGGTGACCAGTACTTTCTCCCTATAAGAAAAGTCATTATCTAATGTCCGTCCAAAATAAAAATCCTTCGTTTTGTAAGTTACTGCTGTGCACATAAGCCTCCTTAAATATAACATGCAAAATACTCATAGCTGCATTCTTTCTTCGTGATCCTTGCCAACGATATTTAAATAATATTCCTCAATTCCTCTATTTCGATACATGAAGCCAGTGTGCAAGCTTATTTGAAAATAGAACATTTACTTTGAAAGGGGATAAGATGGAAAAACTGCTATATGTAATGATGATAAAAAGAGGAAAATCATTCAATAAAGTTACAAAAGCCGTAATCACCAGGCATGTGGAAAATCTAAAAAAATTAGATGGCGACGGAAAAATAGAACTTTGCGGCCCGCTTCAAAGGTTATCCTGGCGTTGCTGGCATGGTTATTTTTAAAACACAAAGCTATGAAGAAGCCGAAGCTTTGTGTCAGTTAGAACCACTCGTTGCTGAAGGCTATGCATCCTATGTGCTTTCGGTTCTACAAGTAGCTGACAAAGAAAATAACTATTTATTGTAGGCAAAAAAACATTGCCCCGATCCGTCATCTAAATCATCCAGGCGGCGTCTTCCTTGAACAGGATTTCCTTTCTAAGCTCCTCGTTTTCTCTTTTCAGTTTCAGCATCTCTTTCATGTTGTCATACTCTGTTTTTGTGTTGGGGCTTATCTGGCATTCTTCTTTGAATTCATTGCGCCAGCGATGGATGGTCTCTTTGGAAACGCCGTATTCCGTGGTGATGCTGTTCATGGTGCGGCCTTCCTCTGAACGGAGGCAAACAATCTTCTTTTTAAATTCAGGGGTGTAATTTTGCGGCATAATAAGTACCTCTTTTCCTTGTAGATTGATTATATCTTATTAGCCACTGCTGTTACAACTTTACTTTATCACAACACTGCCCCCTATGTATCGCCAATCTGGTGGGCAGTAGTGGGTGGATGAGAAGTCATACAGGATTTCTTTCACCCAACAGATTAGGTCAAGGTTTCTTTCATCATCTGCTTGTGCAATTATTTCTCTGATTGTTTGTTCCATGTGTCAGATCCTTTCGTTATGGCTGGTTTTCGGGTAGCAAAATAGAGCCAGTTTTACGGCTGGCTCCAAAGCCGTTTCTTTTTAGCTGTCGGCAAATTTGCACCCGCATTTTTTCTCTTGCGCTTCGTTGCCAGATATGCTATCTTATAGACAGAAAAAGGCTGAGGTTCCTGGCCTTCCCCTGGTTCTGCAAAAATAAGAGAGGCCATTTTGATATCCTCACACAAAATACCATCAAGCGGATATTGCATTACTAATTCGTATGCTCCGTTTCTTTCTTCCGTGACCAGGCAGGATGTCGCATCCATCAGCCTGCCTAAACCATTGGAATTGAAATTGTTTGTCTTAGGTTCAAATAAAATCGGTATCATATCGTCCACCACCTTGGCTTTATCTGCACATGACTGATATTTCCCTCATAAGCTATGCCTGTTTGTCCAACCGGAAGCACAGGAAATCTTTGTGCATTGATTTTTGAGTTGCAATTAAGCATACCTTTGTAGGCGTTCATAAGCTCACAGTCAATGTCTATATATTCCGGAATATCTAATATCCGGACAATTACATCACCAACCATCAAAGTCCCGGACATTCCATAAACACGAATAAGAGGCAGCGCCGGGAATGGAGTAGGATTAAACATCTGTATGCTGCCCGCCGCATCAATTGTAATCTCTCCTTCCAATAAGTACCTCTGGGGCTTACAATCAAAGGCCAGCGTACACTCCCCGGAGCGGTTCAAAACTCTGGTATCAAAATCCAATGGCCCGCCGAACCTGGCAAGCCGGTAATATTCCGGGTTGTAGCTGTCTTCTAATCTTACATAGCCGGAAGTCTGGAGCAGCCATTCCCTGGCAGCTCCGGACAAAAATTTTTTGACAGCTGTTATAAATCTTCCAATTCGTCTTCGCCCACCAGCTCGTC
>OFHA01000309.1_pt1 | contig 43852 bp, 31 predicted proteins | sample 1521891 | NCBI WGS metagenome assembly OFHA01 (sample SAMEA3504089, study PRJEB24116) | mouse gut metagenome | biome: mouse gut; feature: mouse-associated habitat; material: faeces | place: Denmark | collected 2011
CAGGCATTAAAGTGTCTGCTGACGCTCCTGTTACTGAATTCAAGCCGGCTGTTAAAGTTGAGGACGGCAAATGGGCTGTGTTGCAAGAAGACGGCACTTACAAGACAACTGGTATTCCCGCATCAGGCGTAACTGTTGCAGGTTCTCAGACAGAAGGCTTCATTTTGACTTTCATCAATGCTGAAGGCGAAGAAACTGTTATCGAATTGCCTACTGCCGCTTCTAGAATCACAAGTTTGAGTGTATCAAACGGTGAAGAAACAACTGTAAATTTGAAAAAATATACATTCAATATTACAGACGCAAATAAAAAAGCATGGGAAAAAGCTACCGGCAAAACTGTGACTTCCGCTAAATATATCGTTGCAGGTGAGGATAAAGTTCCTGTAAGAGTAAACCCTGTAGACGTTGATGCAACGGCTATTGAATTTGTAGCTATTAACGGTAAAAATGAAGTGCTTCCTAATGTAACTTTCGTTGCCAACGAAGATAAAAACTATGCAACAGAAGTTAGAGCTGCTTATGGAAACGGACTTTACCACATGACTGTTAAACAGTTTACTTTGGCAGATGACAAAGCAAGCAATGCGTTAGGTGAAGCAATGGCAGTAGGTAAGGGTTATTATGCTTTGACTGCCAATAAGGTTTATCGTGCAGAATATAATATGAAATTCCAAATCGAAGCTGCGACTGCCGCAATCGGTGACATTCTTGTTGACGATAAGGAGGTAGAAAACGAAGCAGTTACTGTAGATGCCGGAAAAGCACATTCTGTAACTGTTGAGAATGAAGAAGATTTGTATGACTTGTATTTGAGCGCAAGCCAAGAAGATATCAAATTGTTCGGTTTGGAATTCGACAATGAAAAAGGCACTTTCACTATCACTAAGACTCCTGACGTGGTAACTGCTGCTGATTTCGATCTGACAGTTCATACTTTGGACAATAGTGGTGAGGTTACTGAAAAAACTATCACAGTTACTTTATCTGATGTAATTGTTACTGATGCAGATTATGCTACTAGAACTTTGGCTATTGTTGCAAACAATGCAGATGCATCAAAAGACAAGAACTTCTTCACTGCTGATATGGCAACCATGACTAAGGCTTTGGGTAACGAACTTGATGCATGGAAGAGAAAAGTACAGACAGGATCGGCTAAATTCTATTCAGACGCTGAATGCAAAACGGCAGTAGAAGGTGATGACGCAGGTGTTGCCTTGACCTTCGTTGATGCAGAAGGCAAATCACTCACTGGAAACGCTATAAAATCTGCAGTTGACATGAAATTTGCTGTAACCAATGCTACTGCTTCTAAGGTGTTCAAAGTAAATACTGTATATTATGCAAAAGTAACATTCATTACAACAGGTAATTCTGAACTTAACTCAGTAGTTGTTCCGTTCAAGTTCACTGTTCCGACTTTGGCTAGCATGTTCGCTAAAGAAATGGCTGTGTTCAAGGGTGATGTTGCTTACGCATACATGAATGTAGAAGATCAAACTAGTGGTGAAGCTGCTTATAGCTTGAAACGTGCATTTGCTAAATATCCGGAAGTTTCTCTTGATATGGATGATAAAACTGCAATTGTAGGTGATTATACATCTGCTGATTTGGCTGAAGTAAGTACTACATTTGACGGAGAAGCTAAGATTACATTGAAAGCTGTTGATACAGATGAAGCTACTAACATTCCTGCCGGTTATGCAAAAGAATTAATCGTAATTGCTAGTGATGAAGACTATGAAGGATGGGCTTACGGTGAAGGTGAAGGCGAATATGTATTCAAAGTAAAAGTAATGAGCCCGATCTTTGAAGGTACTGTAACTTCTATTGAATCAGCTGTTGAAATTCCTGCAACTTCTGTAGACGGATACAAACTGGGTAATAAAGACATCCAGGGTACAACCTACAACAAGGTAGCTTACAAAGTATTGCAAGATGCCGTTAATGAAAAGGGAGAAGGCTACTGGAAACGTCCTGAAATCGCAAGCGTAACAGCTGCTGTTGCCAGCGACCGTGTCATTAAGATTGGTAATGATGGTGAAGCTGTTGATGCAACCTCTGACGGAAAAACAGTAGTTGAAGGTTACATTCAGGTATTGCCGCAGAATATTGCTACAACAACTGAAGAAACTATCAATGTTTCTGTAACAGATACTTGGGGATTTGTTAAAGTTAACCCGATTAAGGTTAAAGTTACCGTTGAGTAAAAAGTAGTTGATAAGAATAAGGTTATTCTATAACTATCAATAAAGAAGGGGCTGTCCGAAAAAAACGACAGCCCCTTTGCTTTTTCTCTTCTCAAGAAAAGTTTTTCTTTTTTTGCTTTCACACATTTCACGCTACAACTCACTGATACATCAGTTGTTATCGTGAAACGTATGCCGGCAAACTGCCATTCACATACCTATAGCAAGGCAAGCACAATGATAAGTGAAGCTAGACAAATGCTTGCAAAATCAGGTTGTTTGTCCGAGCAAGTTTGAAGCCGTAAAAACACACTAAGGAGTTTTTAATAAAGACTTTGAAGTTTTTTAAAAAGCTCTTCATCTTTTTGAAAAATTCTTCCGTCTTTTTTTTAAAGACTTTGGTGTTTCGATATATGCTCTATATTGCCTGTTATTTCAAATTCAAATATTCTGTTCTTTCGAACATCCTATCATTTTTTACTTTGATGCTCTTGAAATCCCGGTAAACACTTTAGCCTTTCAGACAGGTAAGCTCCCATTGGCTTTGAATCCGGCACCAAAGAAATGATAATAGATAAAAATGCAGGTTTCACGGTAACAGATAGTCCATCAGATAGTTACAGTATGAAATGTGTGAAAGCAAAAAAATAAAAAACTCCCATTGGGGAGAAATACAAAGAGTAGAAAAAAAAGAAGGCACCCATATTTCGAGGATGCCTTCTCTTTTTATCAGTAAAGAAGCTTATTACTTCTTATATTCAATTGTTGCCTGAGTCTTGATTCCTGCATAGTCTGTGAAGGTAACCACCAGCTTACCGCCCTGACCTGCACTCAAATCAGCAATTTCCACACCAGTATCAGTATCTTTCAAAGTAACTTCACCGCCTGCACTTTCTGCAGATTTAGCGATTTCAACCTTGATAGAACCTGAAGCGGCATCTGCTGTAGAAACTTTGTATCCGCCTAACTTTTTATCGCCTACAGATGCAGGGATAGCAGTAGCACTTACTGCAATTTCTTCATCACCATATTGCAATGCAAGACCATTTTTAGGATCGTTTGCAGCTCCGGTTCCTGTGAGAGGTGCAATGATACCGTCTGCATTAACCGCAGCTACTGTACCTGCAACACCGTTCGTATAGTAAACCAATTTAGCTTTGTTGAAAGCAGGAGCAAGTTTCATGGTAAACTCTTTAGATACTGAGATAGCATTGTCTGCTGCAGAACCGCTATTTGTCAAAGCATTAACTTTTACAACATCCGTGCTGGCTGTCACAGTATAGCTTGTAACTTTAAGAACACCGTCTTTTACAATCTTCAAACCTGAAGTTGAGATATCTTCAAAGTCTGAAGTAGTCTTGTCGCTCTTTGATGCTCCATCGTAATCCGTATACTTAAATTTATAAGTAAGGGCAGCGTCAGTCATAGCACTACCATCAGACTTCTTGTTGATAGTATACAACTTATCAGACATTACAACCTTAGGAGTAGCACTAGTTGAGTTATCAATTACAGAACTTAATACGCCTTCATCCCATCCTGCATATTGATTAGCAGTATAATAGTCATCGAATTCAGGTTTAGAAACTGTTACAGGAACAATCACCTTCTTCAGTTCATTATCATTAGCATCTTTCAATGTCAAAGTCAAATTGAATGTACCGTAGATGTTTGCAATGTTTTTGGCTGCTGTTGTATACTTGCTTTCAGTATAATTCAGAGTAATAACAGCTTTGGTAGCATTGCGTGCAGCAATTGTTGCAGCACCGCCATCTGCTTTCTTGAATGCAATAGTAGTGTTGCCAGCCACACTATACAATCCGTTAGCACCAGGAGTTGTACTAGTCAGAGCAAAGAAGTTACCGTCTGCAGTGGTTACAGTTGCATTAGCTGCATTCTGAGCGATGTTTGCATCCAAGTTGGTAAAGATAGTACCCAAATCAACAGAGAACGAGTTTACTGTGCTGATCTTGATGCTAACCGGAGCAACAGTTTCTGTCTCAGATACAGAAGCACCTGCAATCGTAAGAGCAACGTTATTTTTAGCAATCTTGCCTGTAATATCAAGAATGTTAACAGTAGCACTTAAGCCGGAAGTTGCAGCAGCAGTAGCAGGAACAGTAATGTTCATACCGTCTACCGTGATACCCTTGGCTTCGGCTAAAGTTTTATCTTCGCCTTCGAATGTTAAATAAGAATCATAAGCCTGAGCTGCAGTTTTGTTATCAAGTGACAAAGTAGAAGTTCCTAAAGCCACGCTTGTTGCACCTTCCAATTTAATTTGGCTTTTATCGTAAGCCGTGTTAGTCTTGCTTTCGTTTATGGTCTGAGTGTCAATAACATATTCATATCCTGTCATTACAGTACCGTTCACAGCCAAAGCATATTTCACGTTTTTATCCACACCGTTTACTTTCTTGGTGAAAGCAGTAGCAATATTATCAGCAGTTACTTCATCGGTCATTGCAATAGCCAAATTCCATTTTCCATTAGGCGAAGCGGCACGATCGGTCACATAGTCACCTTCTGCAGCAGTAGCTGTAACGGTAACAGGAGCTGTTTCGCCATCGATGTCTACCAATGCCAAAGTCTGTGCACCCAAATCATAAGAAGCGGGAGTAACAGTGGCAACTTCACTTCCCAACTGACCAATCAGGAGTTGTCCTGCGGCCACATTACCTTTCTTACCTGCCCAAGTTACATCAGCACCGGCTTTTGACCATGCGATATTTTTTCCTGAGGTCCAATTAGATGAAGTTACACCAAGTGCTGTCAGAGCTGAAGAAGAAGTCGGCAAAGTGATTTCCTGCATGATACCTGCTTCATTGGGAATATGCAGAACCACTGAATCGCCTTTCTGTACGGCCCATGCGCTGCCTGACACCTTGTATTCAGACTTCACGAACGTCTTGGTTGCATCATCATAGAAATACCAGAATCCGTCCTTTACATAAGGAGCTGTGCTTTCGCCTTCGGGAGTGGTTCCTGTAGTGGCGAAGAAACCTGTAGCGGTACCGTCGATGCTGATTTCACCTGTTGTCTTGTCGATGACAACCGTGCTACCTGCAGGTGTGCCGGCAATGGTCAGGTTGTAAGAGGTACCGTCGCTGACAGATACTTTCAAACCGCCGTCCACAGATTCAATCTTGGTTACATAAACGCCACCGGTAGTGACTTTTGCTTCAAGGTCTGAAAGCTTTGACTTGATATCGGTCAACTCCTTGTTGATGTTGTCGATGTCATCGTCATAGTCTTTACAAGACACAAACGTTCCTGTAGAGGATACCATCAAGGCTCCGAACAGGATTGCACTTAAAAATTTTTTGTTCATAATAGAAAAACTTTAAATTTATAAATTTAAAAACTCAATTTGTTTATCGTTTTTAAAGGACTTAATTTCATTGGTTTATATGACCTGTTGTTGATGCATTTCATTCTTCTTCAATGGGTTTTCCGTTGTTTCGGAGAAGCCGGAGCCGGTTTCCGTGGCTTTCTCCCTCCGCTTCCGGTAATGTGCCGGCGGAACTCCCATTATTTTACTGAATGCATCATAGAATACGCTTCTGGAAGTGAATCCGCACCGCTTTTCAAGCTCTGTCACTGCACACTCATCATTGTCTATCAACTGCTTGGCATGCAGTATGCGGTATCTGTTTAATAGGCTTTTATAGTTGCACTTAAAGTAATGATTCACGACATTTGAGAGGTAGGTAGTATTCGTGCCGACTATTGAACTAAACTTCACCAAAGAAAGCTTCGGATCCAGAAATACTTTTCTTACTTCTAAGTTATACACAATACTTTTATAGATTTCATAATCGACCTTTCTTCTAGTGCTTCCTTCCTCAGATGACACAGTATTCCACTGCTGTTCCACTTCTTTAAACAGCTTATCTTTCTGTAAAGTGGCAGAAAGATCATTGTTCGGTAATCGAAAAAGGGCATCCATCATTTTTTAGTCAGTTTCTATAATAGCCATAATTTCATCGGACAAAAGTACCCATTTTACTCTATTCTGCAACACTTTCTACTAAAAATATTTATAAAACACAGGATTTTTTTAAGAAATAGGAATCTTCACATACTATTTACCTGCAAAACCATAGAAAATATGTATTAGCGAGCATTAAAGGAATCGAAGAAAAGCCATACACATTATTATATATACAAGAGTTGACGCGCGTAATACCCATGTAACATAGGACGTTCAAACTTGGAAGAGGTTTTATCGTACTAAGATAGAACGAAAACCATTTTTCAAAATTTTATAGAAAAGAAGATATATGTTTTCTAACATAGCAACTCCCCAAATCGCCGACCCAAAACTATAAAAGCAGCCATTTCTCTGCTTTTTTGTTCACGAGCCAACATCATTTAACGATATAGCAATTTTGTTCACAATCGACCGGTTATTCTTTAATCTTGACTTATAATAATAGAATCCTTTATACATAATATGTATCTACAGCATATCTTGAAGAGGATAACCTATGGCTTTGAACAAAATTCATTATCTTTGTCTCTCAATCAACTAATAACTACTATGGTAGATACAACGCATATCGTATTTTTTTCGCCTACGCATACATCGGCGAAAATAGCCCGTGCCATCGGAGATGGTATAGGAATGGGACGCAGAATAGAAACAGACCTGACACTTGACGAGAGTATCATGCCTATTGAAATTAAAAATGCACTGACGATTATCGCAGTGCCTGTTTACGCCGGACGAGTGGCACCTATAGCCCTACAACGCATCCGGCGGTTAAGGGGAGAAAATGCACCAACCGTTTTGGTTGCCGTTTATGGCAATCGGGATTATGAAGATGCATTGGTGGAACTAAGAGATGAGACAACCCGCTTAGGTTTTACGCCACTTGCTGCCGGGGCATTCATCGGAGAGCATAGTTACAGCCGTCCTGGAATGCCTGTTGCCGAAGGCCGACCCGATGCTAACGACCTGCAAATAGCAGAACAGTTTGGTAAAGACTGCCTTAAGAAGCTCAAGGATAGTGATGCTCCTACCAATTTCTTTATTAAAGGCAACGTTCCCTATCGCCATGTAGGACCGTCTACACCGGCTGCCCCTTTATGCACGGAAGAATGTTTTGCCTGTGGTGAGTGTATTGAGGTCTGTCCTACACATGCCATTTACCTTAATGAAGAAGGAAAGATAGCAACTGAAATCGCAAAATGTATCAAATGTTGTGCCTGTGTGAAAGAATGTCCAAACGGAGCACGTATTTTTGATACCCCTTATACTCCAATGTTGCACGAGAAATGTGCAGCCCGAAGAGAACCGGAACTGTTTCTTTAAACAACAAACGATGAAAAGTAGAGAACAAAGAGTATTGGTAGGCATGAGTGGCGGAATTGACAGTTCCGCCACCTGCATCATGCTGCAAGAACAAGGATATGAAGTGGTAGGAGTAACGATGCGTACATGGGATGTACCTTCAAAGTTCTCCACTCCCGGACAAACAGAGCCGGATGATGTGCTTGAAGCCCGAGCATTGGCAGAAAAATTAGGTATAGAACATCACGTGGCCGATGTACGTGAGGAATTTAAGGAGGTTATTGTCAAGCATTTCATTGACGAATATATGAAAGGCCGCACTCCCAACCCTTGTGTGATGTGCAACCCTCTTTTCAAAGAACGTATCCTATGCGAATGGGCCGACCAAACTAATTGTGCCTACATATCTACAGGGCACTATTGTCGCCTGGAAGAACATAATGGACACCTATATATAATAGCAGGAGATGATATGACCAAGGACCAATCTTATTTTCTGTGGAAACTTCCACAGGAAATTCTGCGCCGCTTCATCTTTCCACTTGGAACATATACCAAACAAGAAGTGCGGGAATATCTTCGCCAAAAAGGTTTTGAGGCAAAAGCACAGGGAGGAGAAAGTATGGAAATCTGTTTTATCGAAGGAGACTATCGTGATTTTCTTCGTTCTCAGTGTCCGGATATCGATACAAAAGTAGGGCCCGGATGGTTTGTCGACAATAAAGGTATAAAAATCGGGCAACATAAGGGTTTTCCCTATTATACCATCGGGCAACGAAAAGGATTGGAGATAGCCTTAGGGCACCCGGTTTACGTATTAAGAATCAATGCAGAGAAAAATACCGTTATGCTGGGAGATGCGGAAGAACTGAAAACCGAATACATGTTGGTGGAGGATTATCAGATAGCTGACATGCAGGAACTGATGCAATGTAAGGGCCTGGCTGTCCGCATCCGTTACCGCAGCAAACCCATCCCTTGCCGTGTAGCTGTTCTTGACGAAAAGCACTTACTGGTACGGTTCCATGCAGAAGCCTCTGCCATTGCTCCGGGACAGTCTGCCGTATTTTACGACGGCCGGAAAGTATTGGGAGGTGCTTTCATTGCATCCCAACGCGGAATCCGTAAAATAGCAGCCGATAACCAAGACAAATTATAGACCATGAAAATACGCTACGGAATTATTATAATGATATGCTACCTGCTCAATGCCTGTCGGCCGACTTCTCAGAATCCCCGCATCTATGACGCAGGAATCTCCCAAGAATTGGCAGAACTTAGAAAACAAGAAATCAGCGGATTGAGATATGACCTTCGTTTATCCATTCCCGAACAAAAATCAATGCCGGTAGAGGGAGAGATACACGTTCGGTTCCGGTTGAACAAGCCGCAAGAGATTATCCTTGATTTCAGAGAAGAAGCAGACAAGATAAAAGAAGTGGCCGCAAACGGACAGCCGACTCCTTATGAATTCTGTAACGAACATATTATCCTACCGAAAAGCACAATACTGCAAGGAGAGAATGACATATATATCCGTTTTACTGCCGGCAACCAATCTTTGAACAGAAACGACGAGTTCTTGTATACGTTGTTGGTTCCAGACAGGGCACGAACGGTTTTTCCATGCTTTGAGCAGCCTAACCTCAAAGCCTCTTTCACATTACAACTGGACATTCCGTCTGAATGGGTTGCCGTCTCCAACACCTATATTAATAAGGAGGAAGAACAAGAAGGAAGAAAAAGCATTTATTTTGCTCCGACCGAACCATTAAGCACCTACCTGTTCTCTTTTGTTGCCGGAAAGCTGGAAAGACAGGAATATCAGGAAGGCAACAGAAAGATTGCGGCTTATTTTCGGGAAACAGACCCGAAAAAACTGTCACAACTGGATACTATCTTCAAACAAGTCATGGCTTCCCTCCGTTGGCTGGAAGATTATACCGGTGTCCCCTACCCATTTGCCAAGTATGATTTCATCATCCTTCCCGGTTTCCAATACGGAGGCATGGAGCATACCGGCGCTACTTTATATAATGACAATCAGATGTTTCTGAGTGAGCATCCTACCCCTGATGAAGAGTTGAGACGTACCGAACTTATTGCACACGAAACAGCTCATATGTGGTTTGGCGACTTGGTGACGATGAATTGGTTTGATGACGTATGGACAAAAGAAGTTTTTGCCAACTACTTTGCTGCCTGCATCAGCGAACCTTTATATCCGGAAATAAATCATCAGTTGAACCGGATTAAGACATTCACAGCTTCTTCGCTATCGGAAGACCGCACTCCCGGAACGACCTCTATCCGCCAGCCGTTGGACAACTTAAGAAATGCCGGACTGATTTATGGACAAATCATCTATAATAAAGCACCTGTGATGATGATAAAGCTTGTGGAGCTGATGGGAAAAGACAAATTCAGAGAAGGAATCCGAGAATATCTCAACACATACGCTTACAGTAATGCCACATGGGATGACCTGATACGCATTTTGGACAACAAGACAACGGAAAATCTGGCTGACTTCAGTGATGTATGGGTAAATCAGAAAGGAATGCCCACTATACGTTTCGCACAAAAAGACGGAAAGCTGCAAATCAGTCAAGAAGACCCTTACCACCGGGGAATCACTTGGCCTCAGCGCTTCAATGTCACCCTGTGCGGTGAGCAACAAGATAGCATTCTAGAAGTTAATCTGACCGACAGTTTATTCACATTACCATTGCCTTTCACCACCCGCTATATTCTTCCGAATACAGACGGTCGTGGCTATGGTCTGTTCATACCGGACAACCATACACTATCATGGTTGCTGGCACACTGGCAAGAAACAGCCGACGACACCGCAAGAGAAGCCTTGTTAATGCTCTTGTATGAGAACTATCAAGTGAAGCATTTCACAGATGAAGAGTGGATTGGCAGTCTGTTGACCGGACTTGACAAAGAAAAAAATCCCTTGATAGCCTCAACTATCACCGGATATTTGGGAAGTCCTCTCCGTACCCTGGCTTCCGAAAAGAAACAAGAAGTGGAAGACACGATGTTCTGTCTCAGCGAGACTCACGCCATTCCCTCTTGCCGCATTCAGCTCTTACGAAGCCTGATTCAAAATGCCACATCTGCCCGAAGCTTGCAAAAGCTCCACAACATTTGGACAAACCAATCCGACAAACAACTGAATGAAAGAGATTATACAACCCTGGCATATATTCTTTCGCTCCGCATGCCGGAACACAGCAACGAACTTCTGACCACACAGCGTCAGCGTCTCAGTAATCCCGACCGCTTACGTGAGTTCGACTTTATCTCACGCGCAGTCATCCCCGATACCCTGAAACTTAATGTCTTGTTCCAGTCTTTGATGTTGGCAGAAAATCGTAGAATAGAACCTTGGACTGCCATCGTATTGAGTTACCTGAACCATCCGGTCAGAGAAAATCATTCGGTAAAATACATCCGTCCGGCATTGGAAGCCTTGTTGGACGTACAACGTACCGGAGATATTTTCTTCCCCAAGAACTGGGTAAACGCATTGCTCTCCCAACATCGCAGTCCTGAAGCTTATCGAGAAGTAGAAGCTTTCTTGGCTGCACACCCCGACTATCCGGTCTTGCTGAAGAACAAGATTCTCCAAGCGGCTTATCCACTTTATAGAGCTAATAAACAAAAATAAGAATCAAGGAAGTTGCATAACCCCGCGATAGACAGCGTGCCGTAAAGTACCCGCTCCATCGTCGCTATCGTAATCCCAATACATAGCTCCCAGCATACCCTGCCGGTGTAAAAAGCGGCATTTAAGCTCGATGGATTGAGCATTTTCATAATTCACGACGACTGCCCCTCCAGAATTGACCAGATAGGGAACTTTCGCCACACTGTCCCAGCGACTGTATAGACTGTCGATAGAGATAATATGGCGATAATCCAACGATTCAGGAGCCTCATTAGTTCCATGCCCATAGAAAGGAATTCCAAGCACCAAGCGCTGCACCGGAAAACCACCGGCAATATGCTCGGCCACCGCCTTCTCACAAGACCATTCCTCTGTCATAGCCGAGCAATGCAAGGCAGCATGATGAAAAGGCGCCTCTTCCATATCATAGGCCATAATATTTACATAATCCACATACGGTTCAATCGCCTTAAAATCATAATAACGTCCGGTGGCAGAAGTAGCTATCGTCAGGAGTTTGTCTTTCCCGACAGCCTGCCGGACATCACGCATCAAAAGAGTAAAGTTCTCCTTATCTGCAGGAGAAAAAGATATGCCGGCTGCTCCACTGCCCGGATACTCCCAGTCAATATCAATGCCGTCCAATCCAAATTTATCAATCACCCTCCTGCAATCGGCAGCAAAAGCAGTACGGGTACTGTCATTGGCAGCCATTTCACTGAAGCGGCTACTACCCCAGCCTCCCACAGACAATAAGACTTTTAAAGAAGGTTTCTTCTCTTTCAAGCCTGCTATCATCTGCAGACGAGGCTCGTTATCTATCCGTATTCCTTTGTTATCATCCGCCACATGCCCAAAAGCATAATTGATATGAGTCAGACACGATGTTTCGGGAGTACTTACTCCCCATGAGGTAACATAAGCCAATACCACATACCGGGATTCATTTTCAGGCACACCGATATTTGCCGACTTCTTCTTATTCAAGCAAGAAGCCAACAATACAACCAATAACAGAGGTAACAGCCTGAATATTTTCATCCCAAAGGAGATTATTTTTACTTACTCAACTCGCGTGAGCGTTCGCCCAAGTAGCCTCCATGATGACGTTTGCTATATTCCTCGATAGTAAAACCGGTATGCTTCATGGTTTCCACTACCAGAATATCTCCTATCACCGTCATCACAGTAGTAGAAGTAGTGGGAGTCATGCCCAATGCACAGACTTCATCCGGATGTCCGGTACATAAACAAATATCAGACTCACGCGCCAACGGGCTATCCGCATTTCCCGTTATAACAATATATTTCAGCGTTGGGTTCAAAGTATGAGCCAGTTGCGTAAGTTCCACTATCTCACGGGTTTTACCGGAGTTAGAAATCAACAACAGCAAATCATTCTCCTGCAATATACCCAAATCTCCATGTTGTGCTTCGCTGGGATGCAGAAACACAGCCGGAATACCTGTTGAACAGAAAGTTGTGGCAATATTCATAGCTATCTGTCCGGCTTTTCCCATTCCGGTAGTTACTAATTTACCCTTTTTGTTATGTACTTGCTCAACAATCAGAGCCACAGCTTTCTCATAAGCATCCGAAACCGGAATATTTAATACGGCTTCAGCCTCTTTCTTCAACAATTCGTGTATAGATGTCATCATAAGTAACAGAGATATTTATTTTAATAGTTCGGTTAGTTCTTCCCGGTTATCCGCCACAGCATAATAACTGCTCAGCGGATGATGTGCAAAATGCTGTGTTTCCAGCCCTTTCAGAAATTCCACAATGCCATTCCAGAATCCATTGATATTATAGAATATAACTTTTTTACGGTGATAGTCCAATGTAGCCGCAGCCATCACATGGAAAATCTCATCCAAAGTACCCACTCCGCCCGGCAGTGCCACCACTACATCCGCTTCGTGCAACATAACATCCTTGCGGTCGCTCAAATTGTCTGTACGGAAAGTAACATCCAACAGGTCGCTCACCCTTCCGCGTTCTTCCAGTTTGGTAGGAACCACCCCCATCACCATACTTCCACTCTCTTTAGCAGCACGGGCGACACATTCCATCAAGCCGATATTGGCTCCGCCATATATCAAGGTCTTTCCGTTTTGTCCCATCCAGATTCCCAGTTCACGCGCTTTGTCGAAGTAAACAGGATCTATATTATCAGATGCAGAACAAAAAATAGCAATCTTATCCATTCTCTTGAATTCTGTTATTGAATACAAATATCTGCATTTTTTGAAGAACAACAATAACTTTTGTTGTATTTTTGTCCACCGAAACAGAATTGAATTAAAAAACAATGTCCTATAATACTTTCACTTTGTCAAACGGGCTGCGTATTATCCATGCGCCCAACCTCTCTAAAGTAGCCTATTGCGGTTTTGCTGTAGACGCCGGAACACGTGACGAAAACGAGCAAGAGCAGGGAATGGCACATTTTGTGGAACACCTTATCTTTAAAGGTACAGAGAAAAGACACGCCTGGCATATACTGAACCGTATGGAAAATGTGGGCGGAGACCTCAATGCCTATACCAATAAAGAAGAAACGGTGATTTACAGCGCTTTTCTGGCAGAACACTTTCCGCGTGCAGTAGAGCTGCTGGCAGATATTGTTTTCCACAGTACTTTCCCCCAACATGAGATAGACAAGGAAGTGGAAGTGATTATCGACGAAATTCAGAGTTATGAGGACAGCCCTTCCGAACTCATCTTTGATGACTTTGAAGAACTGCTCTTCCCCAATCATCCCTTAGGAAGAAATATTCTGGGAAAACCGGAACTATTGAGAGGATTTACCAGCCGGAATGCGTTGGACTTTACAGCACGCTTCTACAAAACAACCAATATGGTCTTTTTTGTACAAGGCAACATCGACTTCAAGAAGGTAATCCGAACAGTAGAAAAAGCCGTGAGCGATATATCGCTAAGCGAAATAAACCGTCAGCGTACCGCTCCCTTTACCTATACCCCACAGACTCTGACCATCAACAAAGACACCCATCAGGCACATGTCATGATAGGCAGCCGGGGATATCACGCATACGATGAGAAACGAACCGGGCTCTATCTGCTCAATAATATACTGGGAGGCCCCGGCATGAACAGCCGTCTGAATCTGGCACTTCGTGAACGTCGCGGGCTGGTATATAATGTAGAGGCCAACCTGACTTCCTATACCGACACGGGCGTATTCTGCATCTATTTCGGAACCGACACCGAAGATGTGGACCATTGCATCCGACTGGTGCACAAGGAACTGAAAAAGTTGCGTGACAATAAACTGACCGATGCCCAACTGACCGCTGCCAAGAAGCAAATCATCGGGCAAATCGGTGTGGCAAGCGACAACTTTGAAAACAATGCACTCGATATGGGGAAAGCATTTCTGCACTACGGCAAATTTGAAGGCCCGGGAGAAGTCTTTAAACGTATTGAAGCCCTGACCGCAGGCCATTTACTGGAAATAGCCAATGAAATGTTTGCCGAAGAATACCTTTCTACGCTTGTATACTCATAGAAAATCGTATCTTTGCAAAATAACAACCTAACTAATATCATAATGACATGAAAAAACTCCATTTATGCCTCATCAGTACTTTACTGGCTGCCTCCATGCAAGCACAAAGTGTTGATTATACAAAAGGCCTGAGCATTTGGTTTGACAAACCCAATAATCTGGACGGACGCGCCTCCTGGTATGCCCCGACCGCCGACAAATCGTGGGAAAGTAATTCATTGCCTATCGGAAACGGAAGTCTGGGAGGAAATATACTAGGCTCAGTGGCTGCCGAACGTATTACACTGAATGAAAAGACTCTATGGCGCGGTGGCCCGAACACCGAAAAGGGAGCTGAGTATTATTGGAATGCCAACAAAGAGTCGGCCCATCTGTTGCCCGAGATACGACAGGCATTCGTTGAAGGGAACCAAGAAAAAGCGGAAGAACTTACTTGCCGCAACTTCAACGGACTGGCTGATTACGAACCCAGCCGCGAGACTCCGTTCCGTTTCGGCTCTTATACCAGCCTAGGAGAAGCATACATTGAAACAGGGCTGAGCGAAATAGGCATGACGGACTATAAACGCGCCCTTTCTCTGGATTCTGCCCTTGCCGTTGTCAGCTTCCGCAAAGACGGTGTGAATTATGAGCGCAAATACTTCGCATCCTACCCCGACAGTGTCATGGTCATTAAGTTTACCGCTGACAAACCGGGTATGCAGAATCTTGTATTCAGTTACGGAGCGAACCCCGAAGCTACAGGCAGCATAAAAGCCGATGGAAACAACAGCCTGCTTTATACCGGCCATTTGAACAACAATCAAATGAAATTTGCCCTTCGCATCCGTGCCATCCATAAAGGGGGAAGCCTGACTGCCACTGACGGAAAACTCATTGCACAAGGAGCAGATGAAGTCATCTTTCTCTTGACAGCCGATACAGACTACAAATTGAATTTCGACCCGGACTTTAAAGACCCGAAAACATACGTAGGAGCAGACCCGGAACAGACCACTCTTGCCATGATGAATACAGCCGCCGGCAAAAGCTATAATGAGTTGTGCGAACGCCACAAGGCCGACTATACCAACCTGTTTGACCGGGTAAGACTGACACTAAACCCTCATGCCCCCATGACGTTACAGTATCCGGCAGTCACCGACCTGCCCACCTACCAACGTCTGGCCCGTTACCGTAAAGGCAACCCTGACTATAAATTGGAAGAAATCTATTATCAGTTCGGCCGCTATCTGCTGATAGCCAGTTCCCGTCCCGGCAACCTTCCTGCCAATCTTCAAGGTATGTGGGCCAATGGTGTAGACGGCCCCTGGCATGTAGATTACCATAACAATATCAATATCCAAATGAACTATTGGCCTGTGTGTTCCACCAATCTGGACGAATGTGCATGGCCCTTAATCGACTTTATCCGCACATTGGTAAAACCGGGAGAAAAAACAGCCCAAGCATACTTCGGTGCACGTGGCTGGACAGCTTCCATTTCCGCCAATATCTTCGGATTTACCTCTCCGCTGACAGATGAGAATATGTCATGGAACTTCAACCCCATGGCAGGACCGTGGTTGGCTACACACGTGTGGGATTACTATGACTACACACGCGACAAGAAATTTCTGAAAGAAACAGGATACGACCTAATCAAAAGCAGTGCCAACTTTGCCGTAGACTACCTGTGGCATCGTCCTGACGGCACTTACACAGCTGCCCCGTCCACTTCTCCCGAACATGGACCGGTAGACCAGGGAGCCACCTTCGTGCATGCCGTCATTCGCGAAATACTGCTGGATGCCATTGATGCCAGCAAAGTATTGGGAGTGGACGCTAAAGAACGTAAACAATGGCAACATGTATTGGATAATCTGGTTCCCTATCAAGTAGGCCGCTACGGTCAGCTCATGGAATGGTCGGTAGATATTGATGACCCCAAAGACGAACACCGTCACGTAAACCATCTGTTCGGCCTGCATCCGGGACGTACACTCTCTCCTGTCACGACTCCCGAATTGGCCAAAGCCGCCAAAGTAGTGTTGGAACATAGAGGCGACGGTGCGACCGGTTGGAGCATGGGATGGAAATTAAACCAATGGGCACGTCTGCAAGACGGGAACCATGCATACAAGCTCTTCGGCAACTTACTGAAAAACGGAACGATGAACAACTTATGGGACACGCACCCACCCTTCCAGATTGACGGTAACTTTGGAGGCACGGCAGGTATTACCGAAATGCTGCTGCAGAGCCACATGGGATTCATCCAGTTATTGCCCGCACTGCCCGATGCATGGAAAAACGGCTCTGTAGAAGGATTATGCGCAAAGGGTAATTTTGAAGTCGACATAACATGGGAAAACGGTAACCTGAAAGAAGCCACTATCCTGTCTAAAGCAGGTGCTCCCTGCCAGGTGAGATACAGTGACAAGACACTTACCTTTAATACCTCAAAAGGTAAAACTTACAAGATTGCAATGGAAAACGGAGAGTTAAAAACCCTCCGTTAAACCCTCATTCCACACGTACGTACGTGTGAGCTCACGCGGACGTACGTGTAGGCTTACACGAGCGTATGTATAAACCTACGCGGACGTATGTATAATTCCATGCATACGTCCGCGTTTTCAATATCCGGAAACAGGCTGTTTATTTGCCCTCTTCCATACTCATGGCAATCCCCTTTTCCAGTCCGCGAAGCTCGGAAAGACCGCGCATACGTCCCAAGCAGGAATATCCCGGATTGGTCTTTTTCTTTAAATCATCTATCATCTGATGACCGTGGTCAGGGCGCATCGGGATAGAGACACCGCGACGCTGCTGCAATAACAGCAGATTCTTCATCACATGATACATATCTACATCACCCTCCAGATGGTTGGCTTCATAGAAATTCCCCTCCGCATCACGCTGAGTACTACGGAAATGGACAAAGTTGATACGGTCACCCAAACGTGCCATCATTCCTGCCAAATCATTGCGTGCAGCCACACCCAATGAACCCGTACACAGACACAAGCCGTTAGAAGGATTAGGGACTGCTTCAACCAACTTCTCAAAATCCTCTTCCGTACTCATGATACGAGGCAAACCAAGAATCGGCTGTGGCGGATCATCCGGGTGGATAACCAATTTCACTCCGACCTCATCTGCCACCGGACAAATCTCTTTCAGGAAAAAAATAAGGTTCTTGCGAAGCTTTTCCGCATCAATATCTTTATAACGGTCTAACTCTTGTTGGAACTGCTCCAGTGTAAAGCTCTCTTCAGACCCCGGCAGACCGGCAATCATATTCCGGGTTAAACGATGGATTTCTTCCGCATCCATTTGGGCAAAGCGAGCCTTAGCCTTTTCGGTTTCCTCTGCCGAGTATTCTTTCTCTGCACCGGGACGCTTTAAAATAAACAAATCAAAAGCCACAAAAGCTGCCCGCTCAAACCGCAAAGCCTTCGAGCCGTCGGGCAAAGTATAAGCAAGATCAGTGCGTGTCCAGTCGAGCACCGGCATGAAGTTATAAGTGACAATCATAATGCCGCATTCTGCCAGATTACGCAAGCTCTGTTTATAGTTCTCTATATATTTCAGATAATCTCCTGTCTGAGTCTTAATATATTCGTGCACGGGCACGCTCTCGACGACACTCCAAGTCAGCCCGACTTCTTCTATCATTTTTTTGCGCTTCATGATTTCCTCTACCGTCCACACTTCCCCATTGGGAATATGATGCAAGGCAGTAACAATACCGGTTGCGCCGGTCTGTTTGATGTCCCATAAAGATACAGGATCATTCGGGCCGTACCAACGCCATGTTTGTTCACATAGTATCATAACCAATCAAATATTACATTGCAAAAATATTAAATCCGCCGTCTACTACCGCTACCGTACCGGTCACAAAAGACGATGCCTCACTTATCAAATATTGTATTGTTCCGCACAACTCTTCCGCACGCCCGAAGCGTTTAAACGGAGTCTGGCGAATCACATCATTTCCACGTTCTGTGTAGCTGCCGTCTTCGTTAGTCAGCAAAGTACGGTTCTGTTCGGTCAGGAAGAAGCCCGGAGCAATAGCATTGACACGAATACCTTCACCGAATTTTGTAGCCACCTCATGTGCCATAAATGCAGTAAAATTGGATATACCCGCCTTAGCAGCCGCATACCCGCACACACGAGTCATCGGGCGAAAGGCAGCCATAGATGAGAAGTTCACGATAGCACCTTTTTTCTGTTCCACCATCGGTTTCAGGAATACCTGAGTGGGCAGTACGGTGCCTGTCAGATTCAGGTTCAACACCTTCTGGAACTCATCCACCTTCAAATCAAAGAAAGTACCCGTAGGAGCAATAGTTGCCCCCGGCATATTTCCTCCGGCAGCATTCAACAGTGCATCCACACGGCCATACTTAGCCAAAATATCCTCCAGATTTTGTTTCAAGACAGCCTCATCCAGCACATTAGTCACCAGGAACATGGCTTCTCCGCCTTTTGCCTTGATATTTTCCACAATAGCATTGCCCACTTCTGCCTTACGGCCCAGAATCACTACCTTTGCCCCTTCAGCAGCCAAGTGTGCGGCGATGGCCTTTCCCAATACGCCTGTTCCACCGGTGATAACTACCACCTGATCTTTTACACTAAATAAATTATTCATGATATTATAAGTTTAACGGTTCTATACTATCTCGCAAGACGAGTAAACTCTCCGGCCCCATATTAAACAAAAGGTCGGCTATACTCAGATTCGGCAAAAAGCCGTGTTTCTCTTTAAACACTTGATAGTAAGGCTTAGGAATAAAGGTCGTATCTGCCATCCGGTAATCACGTTTGGGATGGATAATTTCACGGAAGTCATCCTCTCCGGCGGTCAACTCGGTACGATAGTCGGACGTTCCCTCCATTTGAGGTTCGATATCAATCAAACGGCACACCAAACTGCATAATTCCTGATTGAAATCCCATAAGAAAGGATATTTCTTCTCATAAAACACACGGAAGTCATCGGCGTAATAATCAAAGAAAGGACTATGCTTATAACCGGCTACCAAAGCATTCCAATGCATGTGACGCCAATTGCCGTGATCGGAGATACGGACATCTTTCATCAGGCATTTATTACCGTCACTTTTTTCGGTAGGAACAGTCAGCGCCAATGGGCCATCGGCTGCCGCAATCACACAACGATTACGGTAAGTCTGTTTCACATAGTTATCATAACGCTCCACATACACCTTGTCATAAGCAAGCAATTTGGTGTAATACTCTACGGGAGCTAAATAGGCAGAACCTACATATATTATTTTCTCCATTACTGTACTCGTTCAAAAAAGCGTCCCTTTCGCGAGGAAAACCAGATTCGCCAGGCTTTACCTATCAAATGGTCATCGGGCACCAGTCCGAAAAGACGCGAGTCACATAGATTTATAGGATTATTGGATGCCATCCAATAATAATTCTTCTTAAATGTATAAGCCGAAACCGGCTTGCCCTCCACCAACAGGGTATCTCCTTTGACAGAAGCCTGTTTCCCCTCATGCCGCATAATGGTATTACACAGCAAAGTCACATTCCACGGATATACCTTTACCGGTTTGCCTTTGGCCGGAATCACAAACGGATGACTCTTGCTCACCTCCTTCTGATACAGAGGAAGCAGACTCACTTTTCCTGCCAGCTTCTGCTCAAGCAAATAATACTCATAATGACTGAAGCTGCGGATATACCTTTCATCCATATACCCTACCAGTTGGTTTCCTGTGATGCCCAATTGCTGCATAGCCCGCAACACGCTATCTTCTGCCGTATGCGGATATACATAAAGAGACTTGCTGTCCGGGCTGAGCACGTGCTCGTCCGTCAGCAACAACTCTTCATTCAGCATCAACGTATCTCCCGGAACACCTACACAACGGCTGATAAACAGCTCCCTATTGCCAACCGATGTTTGCAAAGAACGCGGACTGGGATTATTAAACAACACCACATCCCCTTTTCCGACCGGCTTTTCCAACCATCGGCAAGTGGAAAAAGGCACACGAAACCCATAACTCCATTTATTCACCAAAACCCTCTCGCCCTGATAGAGACTGTTTTCCATACCGGTAGAAGGAATGGTGCAGGAGGTGAAAGCAAATGTCTTTATCAGCAGTGCCAAAACGACTGCCGTAAGCATTGCCTTTATCCATATGGAGACATGGGGAATGTGCACTATTTAATGTTATCTACAAAAGAGAACAATCTGTTCCAGCGTATCTTGCCGTCCAGCCAGCCACGGTCGGGGTCAAGAGACAACCAGATAAAGATAGGTTTACCCACCACATGGTCCTCAGGTACAAATCCCCAGAAACGGGAATCGGCAGAGTTATGGCGATTATCACCCATCATCCAATAATAGTTCATCTTAAATGTATATTCGTTTGTTTCCTTTCCGTTAATGTAAATCTTACCATCTTTCACTTTCAGGTCATTGCCTTCATAAGCACGGATGGGACGTTCATAAATCGGCAGATTATCCAATGTCAGCTGAATCGTTTCACCCTTCTTCGGTATCCACAAAGGACCGTAATTATCGGTAGTCCAACCGGTCAGTTTATTCAGCGGATACAAACCTCCCGCATCATCACCCGGAACATTCTCGATGCCGGCCACTATATCCTTACGTGCCAACAAACCGGCTTTTGCCTTCTCCGTCAGAGGAATGTTATAGGCCGACGCCTCCGGATAATAATAAGACAAATCCTCCCGACTGATGCCCAACTCGTGCGCCAAATCGTCTGGTATGGCTTTGTGCACCTTTACCAGATAGCGATACTGCACATTATCAGGTTCTTTATTCGGTTTCCCATCCAAATAGACAACGCGGTCCTTGATTTCGAGCGTTTGTCCGGGAAGTCCCACGCAACGCTTTACATAGTTTTCCCGACGGTCTACGGGACGGACAAACACCTTGCCGTACGTATTGGCGTTTTCATCAATATATTTACGGCCTGCCTGATAGTAGTAATCAAACACCATCCGTTGCTGTTCGGGAGTCATTCCGGCCATATCCACCGGCTTAGTCAGTTCTTTACCCGCCTGATAGCTCATGCGATAAATATCATCATTGGGCACATTTGCCATCACCGTATCTCCGGCAGGGAAATTAAACACCACAATATCATTCAACTGCACATCTCCCAACCCTTTTACACGTTTGTAATCCCATTGCGGAAACTCCAAATAAGACTTACAATTGAAAACAGGCAATGTATGCTGTGCCAACGGCATGTGCAATGGAGTCTGCGGTACGCGGGGACCGTAACTCAACTTGCTGACAAACAAATAATCGCCCACCAGCAGCGACTTCTCCAATGAAGAAGAAGGAATCACATAATTCTGGAAGAAGTACAAGTTCACGAAATAAACCGCCACCAAAGCAAAAACAATCGCATCCACCCATCCCATCACCGTCACCACAGTGGGATTCTTTGACTTTTTCCACCAAGTCCAGGGAATCTTCTTCGTGATATATGCATCGAATATAAACGGTACGACTAACAGCCCCATCCAGCTTTTCAGCCAAACGAGGAACACCAGCCAAAGTACCAGTACAATGACAAACCTAATCCATTGTGCACGTGTTGCTTTTATCATATGCTAAAATTGAAATAAATCATTCATTCCTAAAAATCCTTCATGCTGAGCCGTATATTCGGCAGCCAAGACTGCCCCCAAAGCAAATCCCTTACGGTTCTTGGCATCATGGGTAATCGAAATACTATCTGCTTCCGAGTCGTAACGGATGGTATGAATACCCGGCACTTCTCCTTCACGAACAGAGCTGACCGGAAGTTCGTCGGGAGCGCAAGTCGTGTTACCCGACACGATTCCGTCCGGTGTGACCAAAGTTCCTTTCACCCACTTATCCTTGCGGTCGATATTCTCCAAGATACCTTCTGCAAGAGTAATTGCTGTCCCACTCGGTGCATCCACCTTATGGATATGATGCGTCTCCACCATAGAGACATCATAAGCCGGGAAGTTGTTCATGATTTTAGCCAGATACTTATTAACAGCCGAGAAAATAGCCACTCCCAGACTGAAGTTAGATGACCAAAACAATGTCTTTCCCCCCTCGGTACAAAGCTTTTTCACCTCATCACCATGACGGTCCATCCATCCGGTACTTCCCGATACCAACTTCACCCCTGCTGCAAAAGTCTTCATATAATTAGTATAAGCCACTGTAGGATTAGTAAACTCAATAGCCACATCAGCCGATTTAAAAGCTTCGGAGTTAAAATCTTCCTGATTATTAATATCTATAATACTCACAATCTCATGTCCACGGGCAATTGCAATCTTTTCGATTTCCTTACCCATCTTTCCGTATCCAATTAATGCTATTTTCATTGTATGTCTATATATTTTTGCTACAAAGATAGCTTTTTTCACTGTAAACCATTACATTTGCCCAACATTTACACCTCATTAACATGGAACAACTACTACATTACATTTGGAAACACAAGATATTTCCGATTCAGGAACTAAAAACCACAACTGGCCAAAAGGTTGAAATCATAGATACGGGACTGGCAAATACAAATGCCGGTCCCGATTTTTTTAATGCAAAAGTCAAGCTGAACGGCGTTTTATGGGTAGGTAATGTGGAAATACACGAACATTCTTCGGATTGGTTGAAACACGGACACCACACAGATGCAGCATACGATTCCGTTATTCTGCATATAACATCTGATGCGGATATTGATGTATACCGTACTGACGGCGAACCTATTCCCCAATTAATACTCCCCTGCCCTGATTACGTTTGCCGGAACTATCACGAACTGGTTGAGACAGAGAGTTATCCGCCTTGTTACCGCATCATCCCCACCCTTTCCACTTTCACGATACACTCATGGATGTCTGCCCTCCAACTGGAACGTTTCGAACAGAAAGCCTCGCAACTATCGGAGCGACTCAAACGTTGCAACGCCAATTGGGAGGATGCTTTTTTTATCACTTTGGCACGCAATTTCGGTTTCGGCCTCAACGGAGATGCTTTTGAGACTTGGGCAAACCGGATTCCTTTACGGGCCGTAGACAAGCATCGGGATGAGTTGTTTCAGATAGAAGCCTTTTTCTTCGGACAGGCAGGACTGCTTCAAGAAACGAACGGTGACGAGTATTATTTACGTTTGAAAAAGGAATACGAATACCTTTCCCATAAATTCGGACTCACCCCAATGGATGTTTCCCAATGGCGCTTCCTGCGTCTGCGCCCCACCAACTTCCCCCATATACGGATAGCACAACTGGCGGTGCTGTATCACCGCTCTTACGGACTGCTTTCACGTATCATGGAGGCTGACACTTTACCCAAAGTGCGTGACATATTAAAAGGAGGTACTTCGGAATACTGGGTAAGTCATTATACTTTCGAACACACCTCCCCTTTCCGCCCCAAAACATTGAGCAACTCTTCCCTTGACTTACTGGTGATTAATACGGTAGTGACTTTTCTGTACAGTTACGGAGTACACAAGGGAAAAGAAGAGTATTGTGCACGTGCCGGTGCTTTTCTGGAAGAACTGAAAGCAGAATACAACTATATTACCCGCATGTGGGAACAATGTGGAATAAAAGCTGCCAATGCAGCAGACAGTCAGGCCCTTATACAATTAAAAAAAGAATATTGCGATAAAAAGAAATGTTTATATTGCAGGATTGGATATGAATATCTGAAAAGAAAAGGCTGAAACGCGATTCAATATATAATAGAGGCAGGAAAAACTTATTCCACCTCTATTATCCAATCTCCAATCGTGCGAGTGGCACTATCAGAATTAATTCCGACCTTAACGATACGCTTGCCATCCTTCCTAATGGTCAGATTCTGGTAAAGAACAGGGAATCTTCAAATTACAAAACAGAAATCTCATCCAAGCCCAGTCCGGTTATCTCGGCTATATCTTCAAAAGAAAATCCTTTTTGCTTCATTCTCAATGCATTCTTACGAACCGCCTCCTGTTCGCCTTTTTGAAAACCTTCTTTCAATCCTTCCGCACGACCTTCCGCACGGCCTTCTTCTCGTCCTTTATTCAACTGAGTGGACATTACACTATACCAATCACGGAAATTCTTTAAGCTCTCCCAATATTCTCCAAGCTCTTTTCGAGAAAACTTAGCTATTTCGGCAGCCTCAAACAAGCGGTCGAACACACGGTTTTGAAGAGCACGCGGACGTTCGAATAAAGACGAAAGATTACGAAGGACAAACAGCCATTTATCAAACATAGTTTCCAGCTCATCCTCATGCTTGTTGAACTTCGGCATTTCAAGATAGATAAAGGTCAACTTATCATAAAACACTTTACGCGTATAGAGGTCTACCAACTTCACTTCATGATGAAAATACGCCTCATCCGTATCATCAAAAGAAAAATTCAAGATTCCGATAATGTAGACAGCCTTCAGTTCATAATTCCATTCACCGCGCTTGCCCTGCTCACGAATCGGGAAAGTAGAATAAAACAGACTTCTATCCTTAAAGAACTGCTGTTCACCACGTTGCATCTCTACCAAGAACTTTTCTCCTTTTTCATTCTCACAATACACATCGAATACAGCACGACGGTCATACTCTTGTGTACCCAAATGCTCCGTATTCAGATAAGTGACATCTTTCACTTTCTCTTCCTTAAACAAAAGAGCATTCAAAAAACTGATGAGCAATTCCTTGTTCATCGCTGTGCCAAACAGCAACTTAAAACCAAAATCGGTATAAGGATTGACATATTTGTCTTGTATGCCTTCTGTTCCCATAAACAATAGCCTTTCTTTTTGATGATATACAATAAACAAAGGTAACGATTCTATCGCAACTTTAGCACTAAAGAAGAAAGATTTAACTAAATAAAGGAAGAGGAAAATACAAAAAGAGAGGACATCCTCACAAGACGTCCCCTCTTAAATTATTCCATAAGGCAACAACTGCTGAAACCGCTTTTAGAATGCCTTCTTATACAGTTCCAGAATTATTTCTTCCGTCACTTCACGCGGGTTGCCCGGAGTACAAACATCTGCAATAGCAGAAGCCGCCAAACGAGGCAAATCTTCTTCCTTTATACCAAGTTCCGACAGGTGCTGAGGAATGCCGACCTTGACAGACAGAGCCTTGACTGCATCGACAGCCGCTTTTGCCGCCTCTTCCTGACTCATGCCATCTTTATACACATTCATTGCTTTCGCAATATCAACATATTTAGGCAGAGCAGCCGGAGCATTGAATTCCATAATGACAGGCAACAACAGTGCATTTGCCACACCGTGAGGAATATCGAAAATAGCACCCAACGGATGGGCCATGCCATGCACAACACCCAAACCGACGTTTGAGAACGCCATACCTGCAATGTATTGCGCTACCGCCATGCCGTTACGGGCCTCGGCATTCGTGGGGTCAAACACGGCTGTTTCCAAATGACGGGCAATCATTTCGATGGCTTTAATCTCAAACATATCACTCATTTCCCATGCGCCTTTAGTTATCAGGCCTTCAATAGCATGAGTCAGCGCATCCAGTCCGGTAGAAGCCGTCAATCCTTTAGGCAGAGTGTACATCAGTTCTGCATCGACTATGGCAATGGCAGGAATATCATTGGGGTCAACGCACACCATCTTTTTATGGTTTTCTTCATCGGTAATGACATAGTTGATGGTCACTTCGGCAGCAGTACCGGCCGTGGTGGGCAGGGCGATGATGGGAACTGACTTCTTTTTAGTGGGAGCCACACCTTCCAGCGAAACAACATCACTGAATTCAGGGTTATTAGTAATGATACCGATGGCTTTGGAAGTATCGATAGACGAACCGCCACCGATAGCCAAAATAAAATCCGCACCCGATTTGGCGAATGCCTCAACACCCGCCTTCACATTACTGACAGTGGGATTCGGTTTGATTTCACTGAATATTTCGTATGGAATGCCTGCCTTCTCCAATACCTTCAATACTTTGTCGGCAACACCGAATTTCAGCAAATCCTTGTCTGTAGATACAAATGCTTTGTGCAAACCAAGACGGTTAATCTCTTGCGGCAACACTTCGCGCGCGCCAGGACCGAAGTAAGACACTTCGTTCAATACAAATCTGTTAATCATAGTTTTTTTATTAAGTTGATATGCTACAAAAATAGTACAAATTCCCGATAAACCGACTTATCGGGAGAATTCTTATACTATGTTTTTGGGCATCAAAGCGATGCGAACCGCTTCAAGATACTTATCCACATGGGAAGCTTTCAGAATAGCCTTCTTCAGCTTTTTATCCATATCAGGCAAAAGATATTCCCAATAAGGCTTTATTTTGCTCAAGAGTTGTGTACCTCCTTGCAGGCAAGAGTCGTAATGGCAAAACAAACGGTCATGGAAAACATTCACCTTGGCATATAATTCTTCACGCGGAAGAGCAATGCCTTCCCGATACTCCATGGCAAACGCGGGATTGGCCAACAAGCCACGCCCTATCATCACTCCATCCAAGTCGGGATACTCCTCTTCGATGCGCCGAATGTCGTCTGGTGTGCGCAAGTCGCCGTTATAGACCAACGGATGACGGCACATCCCGGCAAACAGTTTCAACTCTTTCTGGTATACCATACCTTTATATTGCTGCCGGCCGATGCGCGGATGCAATATAATCCGTGTGAGAGGTACCTCATTGAGCAACGGAAGCACCTGTCTCCACTCATCATAATACTCCCATCCAAGCCTCATCTTAACCGAGAATTTCATCTCGGGATAATGTGCCAACTCATTCAGAAGTACTTTCAGTTCCGACGGATAAGGCAGAATGCCGGAGCCCTTATGCCGCATAGTAAGCACCGGGAACGGACAACCCATATTGATGTCCGCTTCGCGGTATCCGTGTTCTAGAAACAGCCCGACCAGCTTTTCCAGCTCTGCCGGTGTGGAAGCTATCAACTGCGGAATCAAACAAGTCACCTTGTTATTGTCCTTTTCAATGTCTCGGATATCCTTATTTCGGAATTCCCCTTTCTCTACGCGCACGAAAGGGGTGTAATAGGCGTCAATGCCACCGAACAGCTCATGGTGGATATTGCGCCATGGGGCTTCAGTGAAGCCCTGCAATGGAGAAGCATACAGTTTCATCATATCTTTATTCTTGTTTCACTGCAAAGAAACATAATTTTCCTTACCTTTGCTATATGGAAAAGTATATTTATGAATTAAAAATGAAGGTACGCGACTATGAATGCGACCTGCAGGGGATTGTGAATAATGCCAATTACCAACATTATCTGGAACATACCCGCCACGAGTTCCTCACTTCGGCAGGCATCAGTTTTGCCCAACTGCACGAAGAAGGGGTGGATCCGGTAGTGGCTCGCCTCACCATGGCTTTCAAGACTCCGCTGAAGAGTGGAGACGAGTTTGTATCCAAGCTTTATCTCAAGAAGGAAGGCATCAAGTATGTATTCTACCAAGATATTTTCCGCCTGCCCGACATGAAGGTGGCCATCAAAGCAACCGTAGAATCGGTTTGTGTAGTAAACGGCAGATTGGGTGACAGTACTCTGTTTGACGAGACTTTCGCACCCTATCTGAATGAATAATGGAAGACGAACAACTATACTCTATGGCCCTGACCCGCATTCCGGGCCTAGGACTGACCGGCATCCATAAATTGGTAGACGCATTGGGAAGTGCCGCCACCATATTCCGCAACCGGAAAGAACTTTGCGAACTGGTTCCCGGTATCTCCGCCAAACAGGTAAAGGCGTTGGATTGCCCCGAAGCTTTCCGCCGTGCCGAAGAAGAACTCCTTTTTGCCGAAAAAAACCGCATCCGTTGCCTGACACTGACAGACGAAGATTATCCCTCGCGGTTGCGTGAATGTGACGATGCTCCCCTTGTGCTTTACTATCGGGGTAATGCAGACCTGAATGCGCTGAAAATAATCAATATAGTAGGCACACGTCATGCCACTGCCTACGGACAGGATATCTGCCTCCGTTTTTTGAAAGAATTGGCAGAAATGCTCCCGGAGGTACTTGTCGTCAGCGGATTGGCTTACGGCATAGACATTCATGCCCACCGCGCAGCCCTGACCCATCACCTCAATACGGTGGGAATACTGGCACATGGTCTAGACCGCATTTATCCCTCTGTTCATCGGAAAACGGCCATAGAAATGTTGGAACAAGGAGGTCTGCTCACCGAGTTTATGAGTGGAACAAATCCCGACCGGCAGAACTTTGTCAGGCGGAACCGTATCGTGGCGGGGATGAGCGATGCCACTATTGTAGTTGAATCTGCCAGCAAAGGAGGCGCACTGATTACAGCTGGCGTGGCCGGAAGCTATCACCGAGACTGCTTTGCCTTTCCCGGACGGATAAATGATGAATTCTCCGCCGGATGCAACCAACTGATAAAAAGTAATCAGGCTGCCTTAATCTTGTCTGCCAAAGATTTTGTAGAAACCATGGGATGGAGCGAGAACAAGGAAAAGACATCACCCATAGCCCATCAACGGGAACTGTTCCCCGACTTGAGCGAGGAAGAAGAAAAAGTGGTCGACTTATTGAGAAAAAGACCCGACGGACTGCAAATCAATACATTGGTAGTAAACACCAATATTCCTGTCAACCGGATGAGCGGCTTGCTCTTTGAACTGGAAATGAAAGGTGTGCTGCGAGCACTTGCCGGAGGAATATACCGTTTATTATTATAGCATAATCATCAATCACCGCAGAGGCGGAAGTTTTCCTTCCACTTACCCCTGCGGTGATAAACAGTCTTATCTGATACCAATCTCCGCAAATCCCATCGCCTCGCCTTCATTCACCATTTTTACCGCTTTCAGCATTACATAACGCGCCTTCACGGGGGTGAAATAAACCGATTGCAATATCGGATTGTGCTTGATATTAGAAAACTCGCCTTTAGCTACCACATTATTTATTGCATTGGCATCCGTACCTACAGATATCTCATAGCCGGAAACCAAACCTTTGTTATACTCACTTTGGTCGGGCAAATACTGGAAAGAAGTAACAGTCTGTTCCTCTCCCAAGTCAACGACTACCGCATTGCCGTCTACAAAGCACGTTGTAGCCTCATCCTTATCCGCACACTTCTTGCTTTCCGCCTCATCTACACCGACTAGTGTAAAAGAAAAGCTCTTCATTTCCGCCACTGTCCTGTCAAACGACACGTCACCGGCTTCTCCTGCATAATAAGCCTCTACATTATTGATACAGAGGCAAGCACGGGCATCCGTAAAGTTCACACGAAGCTTATCGGTTGTTATTGTCTCAAAACGAAGGAGACGCTTGTATCCCACTGTCGTCGTTTCTTCATTCAACTTGACAGGAAGCCATTCCCCATCCTTATTATATTCCACAACGAAAGATTTCACACGCTGCCCCAAAGGAATATATTCTTGCAGCATCATGCGGTTCACTTTCTCCGGCTGTGGCAAATCAAACTCTACGGTAGCCGAAACCACACCGTCATTTGTAGCCCAATATGTATCGTAGTCATTATCTGTCATAGCCTTGGCCGTGTATTTTCCTCCTCGTTCATCCGAAACCTTTGCAACGACACCCGACAGAAGATTGTGTGCCAATTGTTTCTGAATATTCTTATGGAAATTAACAGCATTGGCAGAATCCACCGGATGAATCAATCCGTCTCTATCCACCGGGAAGTTCAACAATAAAGTGGCATTATGGCCCACACTGCGATAATAGAGGTCTGTCAACTGGTCTACCGTCTTCACACGGTCGTCTTCTTCAGGATGATAGAACCAACCCGGACGGATGGAAACATCACACTCTGCCGCTACCCACTGATTGCCGTCGGCATGACCGTATTGCAATTCTCTATATTTAGGATAACCGGGATAAACCTCTCCGGCACGCAAGAATGACCAGTTGGTAGCTCCTGCAAATCCGTTCTCGTTTCCCACCCAACGGCAACCGGGACCTCCATCAGAGAAAATCACCGCCTGAGGCTGGTATTTATCAATCATTTCGTAAGCGCGGTCATACTGATAATAAGTCTTGCGGTCGATGGTACGTGAATCTTTCGCACCGCCATACCAACCGTCGCCGCCATTGGCTCCGTCAAACCAGATTTCAAACACAGCGCCATAATTAGTCAACAACTCATGCAGTTGTTTATAGAAATAGTCCACATATTCCGGTGTGCCATAAATAGCCTGATTTCTATCCCACGGAGAAAGATAGACAGCAAATTTAATGCCATACTTTTTACATGCTTCTGACAAGTCACGGACAATGTCTCCTTTTCCATCTTTATAAGGAGTATTTCGGATGCAGTATTCAGTCAGTCCCGTCGGCCACAGGCAGAAACCGTCATGATGCTTGGCTGTAAGGATAACCCCTTTCATACCGGCGGCAACGAAGGTTTTCACCCACTGTTCACAATCCAGTTTCGTAGGATTAAATGTCTTTGGATCAGAATCCCCATATCCCCATTCACGGTCATTAAAAGTATTCAGACCGAAATGCACAAAAGCGTATGTTTCCATCTTTTGCCATTCCACTTGCTTGGCTTCGGGTATCGGAAGAATAGGTTCGGGAGCTTTCACAGCCGGCTCGCAAGCACAAAGCAAGCTCAGGGCAGTCCCGACAAATAAAAGTTCAATGTGTCTTTTCATCAGATTATAAATTAGTTAGCAGACAAATATACATATTATTTCTAATTCTGTAAGAGAAAACAACATAAAATTCGGAGTGAAGCCTCCCCCAAAAGGAAAGAAAAGACGAGAGAACCGGAACAATCAGTGAAAGGTAGGTCTATAAAAAGGAAAAGGAGCAACGCCTTGCTCCAACCTTTGTTAACCTTAAATCTAATACTATGAAAAAAATCACATAACAAATGTAAGGTTTACCCTTATTCCTTCCAAATATTCACTTTAAATCGGACTTGCTTTTAGTATTATTTCACAAAACAAACCGTTTTCGTACACAATATAACAATACGATAAAAAAGGAGCGGTTTAAAAAGGAATATGAAACATTCCGTAGCAGGTAAGCCCGAAGAACAAACTGGTACCCGGTTATTGTTCTCACAATCTTCCCCCTAAAACTTGCAAAATCCTTCCAATCGCTTCCCAGAGCCTTTCACCCCCCAAAATAGGACGTTTAATAAGTTTCTTTTCAGATTATATCTTCTATATTTGCCCCATATAAAAGATAACATAACGAAAAGAAAGCGTCCTCTACCAATTGGGAAACGACCATCTGTCTATTTCTGAAATCTGCTTCGGACATGGCTTTGAATCACTTTCCAACTTCTGCAGGAAGTACTTCGGAGACTCCCCCCGAAATCTCCGAAAAGGAAAAAGTGCCGAGATACAGGAGATATTGCAATAAAAAATGCCCCGCCAAAACAGGCAGGGCACTCTCAAATATCAAGTAAAACTAACCGTAATTAGTCTTTCAGCTTCGCAGCAATAAATTCGCGGTTCAAACGAGCGATGTTGCTGATAGAAACCAGCTTCGGGCATTCCGCTTCACAAGCACGAGTGTTTGTACAGTTACCAAAGCCCAGTTCGTCCATCTTGCTCAACATAGCTTTTGCACGGCGTGCAGCTTCCACTTTACCCTGAGGCAACAGTGCCAACTGGCTCACCTTGGCAGAAACGAACAACATAGCCGAACCATTCTTACATGCAGCCACGCAAGCACCGCAACCGATACATGCAGCAGCATCCATAGCCTCGTCAGCAATAGGTTTTGCAATAGGAATTGCGTTAGCATCAGGAATACCACCGGTATTGATTGACACATAACCGCCGGCCTGCATAATCTTGTCGTATGCGCCACGGTCTACCATCAAGTCGCGGATAACCGGGAAACCTGCCGAACGCCAAGGCTCAACGGTGATGGTATCACCATCTTTGAAACGACGCATATAAATCTGGCAGGTAGTAGCACCTGTAGCAGGTCCGTGAGGATGTCCGTTGATGTACATAGAGCACATACCGCAGATACCTTCGCGACAGTCGTGGTCGAATACGATAGGTTCTTTACCTTCATTGATAAGCTGCTCGTTCAAGATATCCATCATTTCCAGGAATGAGGTATCACCCGGAATATCTTTCATTTGGAAGGTATCAAAATGTCCTTTGTCTTTAGGACCTTTCTGACGCCAAACTTTCAGTGTGAAACTTATATTTTTATCCATGATTTCTATACAATTAATAATTAAGACTTATAGTTACGAGTTTGAACCTTAGTGAACTCATAGTTCAGATCTTCTTTAATCAATTCAGGTTCTTTTCCTTCGCCGGTGTATTTCCAACAAGCTACATACGAGAACTTGTCATCGTGACGAAGCGCTTCACCTTCCGGTGTCTGGTGTTCTTCGCGGAAGTGGCCACCACAAGATTCTTCACGGTTCAAAGCATCGTAAGCCATCAATTCACCGATTTCGATGAAGTCTGCCAGACGGATTGCCTTTTCAAGTTCCACATTCAATTCATTAGCTTCACCCGGAATACGAAGGTCGCTCCAGAATGTCTTTCTTACTTCTTTCAGTTGAGCCAGTGCCTTGGTCAAAGATTCCTTGGTACGCCCCATACCTACGAAGTCCCACATAATGTGACCCAATTCCTTGTGGATAGAGTCTACAGAACGATGACCCTTGATGCTCATCAGTTTCTGGATTTTATCGTTTACAGCCTTTTCAGCAGCAGCGAATTCAGGCAGGTCTGTTGAGAAACGAGGAACCTGAATCTGGTCTGCCAGATAGTTCTGAATAGTATAAGGCAATACGAAATAACCGTCAGCCAATCCCTGCATCAATGCAGATGCACCCAAGCGGTTTGCACCGTGATCAGAGAAGTTAGCTTCACCGATAGCATACAAACCCTTGATAGAAGTCATCAGTTCATAGTCAACCCAGATACCACCCATTGTATAGTGGATAGCGGGGAAAATCATCATCGGAGTCTTGTATGGATTCTCGTCAGTGATTTCTTCGTACATATCGAACAAGTTACCGTAACGGGCACGAACTACATCTTCACCCAGACGGTCGATAGCGTATTTAAAGTCAAGGAATACAGCCAAACCTGTGTTGTTTACACCGAAACCTGCATCGCAACGTTCTTTCGCAGCACGTGAAGCAACGTCACGAGGAACCAAGTTACCGAATGCCGGATAACGGCGTTCCAAATAGAAGTCACGGTCTGCATCAGGAATATCAGTCGGTTTCTTAGTTCCTGCCTGCAATGCCTTGGCATCTTCCAACTTCTTGGGAACCCAGATACGTCCGTCGTTACGCAATGACTCAGACATCAAAGTCAATTTTGACTGCTTGTCACCGTGTACAGGAATACAGGTCGGGTGGATCTGTGCAAAGCAAGGATTAGCAAAGTAAGCACCTTTGCGGTAAATCTGCATAGCAGCCGAACCATTTGACGCCATAGCGTTGGTAGACAAGAAGTAAGTGTTACCATAACCACCGGTACCGATTACTACTGCGTGAGCAGCAAAACGTTCAATCTTACCGGTTACCAAGTTACGGGCAATGATACCACGGGCGCGTTCCACACCTTCGTTATCCTTAATCAGCACAACGTCCAACATTTCATAACGAGTGTACAACTTCACGTTACCACGTTGAACTTCGCGGCTCAATGCAGAATAAGCACCCAGCAACAACTGCTGTCCGGTTTGGCCGCGGGCATAGAATGTACGTGATACCTGAGCACCACCGAATGAACGGTTATCAAGCAAACCACCGTATTCGCGAGCGAAAGGAACACCCTGAGCTACGCACTGGTCGATGATGGCGTTTGACACTTCGGCCAGACGGTAAACGTTGGCTTCACGTGCACGGTAGTCACCACCTTTAATTGTATCGTAGAAAAGACGGTAAACAGAGTCACCATCATTTTGATAATTCTTAGCAGCATTGATACCTCCCTGTGCAGCGATAGAGTGTGCACGACGAGGAGAGTCCTGGATACAGAAGTTTAATACCTTGAAACCCAGAGCACCCAGTGAAGCAGCAGCCGAAGCACCTGCCAAACCGGTACCTACCACAATAATGTCAAGACGACGTTTGTTGGCAGGGTTTACCAATTTTTGATGAGCTTTATAATTGGTCCATTTCTCGGCTAAAGCGCCTTCAGGAATTTTAGAATCTATAGTAGCCATAATGTTATTTACGATTTAATCATTTACAAATTCAGATTAGCAAGCACCGCAAGCGAGTGATTTCACGAAGAAGATAACGACTACTGCTGCAAAGCCAAGAACTACCAAAGTAGAGTAGATGTTACCAATAGTCTTCCAACGCTCGAACCAGATTTTATTGCTCCAGCCCAAAGTCTGCAAAGCACTCCAAAATCCGTGAGTCAAGTGGAACCACAAAGCTGCTAACCAAATGAGGTAAAGCACTGTAAATACGGGGTTGCCAAATGTTTCCTTGATGTAAGCAGCACCGTCTGTAGGACCGAATGCACCCAAATCATGAACACCGATAATTTCGGCAAACTGCATTTTGTACCAGAAATTGGCAAAATGAAGAGCCAATCCAGCAATAACGATAATACCCAGGACAAGCATGTTCTGAGATGCCCATTCTACCGATTTAGGCTTAACATTAACTGCATAGCGTTCGCTACCACGAGCTGCACGGTTCTGCATAGTCAGCCAGAATGCATAGATGATGTGAATTACAAACAGAGCAGCCAGTCCGGCAGTTGCAACCAACGCATACCAGTTCGCTCCCAAGAATTCACAAATCATGTTGTAAGCATCTTCAGAGAAGAGCGCAACAAGGTTCATCGCCATGTGAAATGTCAGAAACAGGACAAGGGCGATACCTGTGACACTCATCACCACTTTCCTTCCAATAGATGAATTACTTAACCACATAAATGATTTAATTTAAATTATTTAATTGTTAGAACTAAAATTTCTGTTAAAAGCTGTGTCTTCACGATGCAAAAGTAAAGGAAATCTATTGATAATACAAGGAATTATGGAAATTATTCTTTAATTAGCGCAGGAACAAAGGGAAGAAAGCATAATTTTCTATCTTTGCGGCAGAAAACTGTAAAATATACAATGAATAAAATTATCTTTCTACTTCTGAGCTTATGCCTCAGCATGAAATTATCTGCGCAAAACTGGGATATCAACACCGTGAAGGCTATCAACAAATGGCAAGTGCACGGCCTCAGCCGCGGATTATCCGAAAGTGGAGTTATCTTACCCATAGGTATTCCCACTGCTATGGGTATTTACGCTTTAATAAAAAAAGACCAACCGTTACTGAAAGATGCCATTTATATCGGTACGAGTGTGATTGAAGCAGCAGGTATCACATACGCTGCCAAACATATCATAGGACGCGACCGTCCTTTTGTAAAGTACCCCGACAAGGTTCATCCTTACGGAGCACCGGATGCAGACAGCCCATCGTTCCCGTCAGGGCACACTGCAGCGGCCTTTTCTCTAGCAACATCGCTTTCCATCACTTACCCCAAGTGGTACGTCATCGCTCCTTCGGCAGTGTGGGCTTGCGGAGTAGGGTTCGCCCGGATAAACCAAGGAGTGCATTATCCAAGCGATGTAGTGGCAGGAGCTGCTATCGGAGTGGGATGCGCTTTTGCGAATATTTATATCAACCGCTGGCTAAATAAGGTATTGTTCAAAAAGAAATCTGTAAACACCAAGTAACGGTTCACCCTTTCTTCACATTGGAGGGTGTGTCGGAACTCCCATAAACTAAAAATCACCCTCGCCACAGGTAGTTGTAGCGAGAGTGATTTCGATAAAAAGGGAGTTTTGACACATCTCCACAGCCCGACTACTGTTTCTTTTTCAGTAATCCCTCAAAGTCCGGTTGCTCCAACAATTCCAAGGCCTTCCTGATACTTTCGTTAGCCTCATTGATAACATGATAATATTCATTCATATCCCATAAATCACGGGCTATCAACGCCTTCATCTGCAATTTCAGCAAAGGCAGGGCTTTTTGATATTCTTCCTCATTATATTCCACGCCCATCTCTTTTCCTGTCGCTACCAATTGCTGAAGCATATCCGGCGAAACCTCGAACTTCTTACGGAAGTCGTCAAACTTCTTATATTTAGACAGCCATTCATTACGATGTGCATCTATCTGCTGAAAATGTACTTTCATCAATGCCCCTTTATCGCGCAACTGACGATGATACTTCGTATAGAGCGTCGTATCAATCGGCACAAAATAATCCGGCATAATGCCACCTCCGCCATACACAGTACGTTCCAGTTTATGAGTCTTGAATTTAAGTGAGTCAGGGAAATGGATACTATCGGCACTCAACATCTCCCCCCGATTATAGCGGTCTATCAAATCCTCATTATATTTTTCAATACTTTCGTAAGGCTTCTGGATACAACGCCCTGCCGGAGTATAATAACGGGCCACCGTCAAGCGAATCATAGAGCCGTCCGGCAAATCGATGGGACGCTGCACCAAGCCTTTGCCAAACGTACGCCGACCGACTACTACCCCTCTGTCCCAATCCTGCACAGCTCCGGTCACAATCTCACTGGCAGAAGCCGAAAACTCATCCACCAGCACAATAAGACGTCCATCCCTGAATCCTCCGGTACCTTTTGCAAAGAACTCGCTACGAGGATTCCGGCGTCCTTTGGTATAGACAATCAACTCTTGTTTCTCCAAGAATTCATTGGCCAAATCAATGGCAGCATTCAGATAACCTCCACCGTTACCCTGCAAATCAAGAATCAAATCTTTCATGCCGAGTTTTTTCAGCTCAGCCAAAGCCTTCTTAAATTCCTCATGAGTGGTAGCGCTAAAACGATTGATACGGATATAGCCGATTTTATCCTTCAACATATAAAAAGCATCAAGGCTGTAAACCGGTATTTTATCCCTTTTCACCGTAAAAGGAAGCAGTTCCCCCACCCCACGGCGCACGATTTTCAAATTCACTTCCGAACCCTTCGGACCTTTCAAACGGCGCATTATATCCTCCGTACTCATCTTCACACCGGCAATAGTCGTATCATTCACCATCACAATACGGTCGCCGGCCAAGATACCCACCTTTTCAGAAGGACCACCCGATACAGGCTGTATAACGAAAAGCGTATCTTCCGCCATATTAAACTGAATGCCGATTCCTTCAAAATTGCCTTGCAACGGTTCATTCATCTTTTTTACCTCCTCTGCATCCGAATAAACAGAATGCGGGTCAAGCTGTTCCAGCATCTTTATGATAGCTTCTTCCACCATCTTGCCTTCATCCACCTTGTCGACATACAAATTTGCAATGGCAAACTCCGCCAACTGCAATTTACGAGCCGGAGAATCCACTAAAGACTTTCTTTCCTGCGCCCGGACAGCACTGAAAGAAAAAATGCAGGCAATCAAGCCTGCAACTAAATACTTGGTATATTTCATCATTAATCTATTTTCATTCCTTCGGGCAAAAACGGAGTTACATCCTTGCCGAATTGCAATAATTCCCTTACAATGGTAGAGCTGATAGAGGTCAGTTCGGGTTCGGTAAACAATAAAATAGTCTCTATCCCTGCCAGTTTCCGATTGATATCGGCAATGGTTTCTTCGTACTCGAAATCATGCACGGTACGAATGCCGCGCACGATAAACCCGGCATCCTGCTCTTTGGCAAAATCCACCGTCAGACTGTCATACGCTTCCACCCTGATACGAGGCTCGTCGGCAAACAATCCACGAATCATTTCCAGACGTTTGTCCATCGGGAACCAAGTCTTTTTATTATCATTGATACCAATACCGATAATCACTTCATCCATAAAGGTCAATGCCCGTTTTACGACCGAATAATGCCCGATGGTAAAGGGGTCGAATGTCCCCGGAAAAATTGCTCTTCTCATCTCACGCTATATCTTCTTCTATAACAAGATTCTCAATTATAAAGTTTTGCCTTTCCATGGTGTTCTTACCCATGTAGAACTCCAGCAGTTCTTTCACCAAATCGGTTTTTCGGAGACTTACCTGTTCCAAACGCATATCTTTTCCGATAAAATGCTTGAATTCATCGGGTGAAATCTCTCCGAGTCCCTTAAACCGGGTAATTTCAGGATTAGGGCTCAGCCGTTCGATAGCAGCCACCCTTTCCTCTTCCGAATAGCAATAGACAGTCTCGTACACCCCTTTCTTACGGTTACGCACGCGGAACAGAGGAGTCTGGAGAATATACACATGACCTTTCTTTATCAGGTCCGGAAAGAATTGCAGGAAGAACGTTATCAACAGCAGACGTATATGCATACCGTCTACATCGGCATCAGTCGCCACAATCACTTTATTATAACGCAGTCCCTCTATACCTTCTTCTATATTGAGAGCCGCCTGCAGCAAATTAAACTCTTCATTCTCGTACACCACCTTCTTGGTCAGTCCGAAAGAATTCAACGGCTTACCACGAAGACTGAACACAGCCTGCGTATTTACATCACGGCTTTTCGTGATGGAACCGCTTGCCGAATCACCCTCGGTGATAAAGATACAGCTCTCCTCTTTCTTATCCCCTTTCGCATCGTTGAGATGGAAACGGCAATCGCGCAACTTACGGTTATGTAAATTCGCTTTCTTGGCACGCTCGCGGGCCAACTTGGTAACACCGGCTATCGCTTTACGTTCTTTCTCTGATTCCTGTATCTTTTGCAACATCACATCGGCCACATCCGTATGCTTGTGCAAATAATTATCCACTTCCGTCTTCACAAAATCACCCACAAACTTATTCACCGTAGGGCCGCCGGGAGCCATATTGGTAGACCCCAACTTAATCTTGGTCTGACTTTCGAACATCGGTTCTTCCACATTGACGGCAATGGCAGCCACCAATCCGTTACGAATGTCCGCATAATCCATATTCTTATTGAAATACTCTTTGATGGTACGTGCAATATGCTCCTTAAAAGCACTTTGATGCGTACCGCCCTGAGTGGTATGCTGTCCGTTGACAAAAGAATAATATTCCTCACCATACTGTCCGGTATGCGTAAAGGCAATCTCTATATCCTCATCTTTCAGATGGATGATGGGATACAGACCGGTAGCCGTCATATTATCATTCAGCAAATCCACCAGCCCATTGCGGGACAAGATGCGCTGCCCGTTATAAATGATGGCCAATCCCGTATTAAGGTAAGTATAGTTGCGCAACATCGTTTCCACAAATTCAGAGCGGAAACTATAATTTTCAAATAAAGTATTATCCGGCTCAAAGAAGATATAAGTACCGTTCTCTTCCGAAGTGTCTTCCGTCCGGTCAGTCTGCAGATTCCCTTTGGCAAAGGTAACTACACGCACCTTTCCTTCGCGATAACTGCGCACCTCAAAGCGCGAGCTCAAGGCATTGACCGCTTTGACACCGACACCATTCAGCCCGACACTCTTTTTAAATGCCTTGCTGTCATATTTACCACCCGTGTTCAGCACGCTCACCGCCTCAACCAGTTTTCCCTGCGGAATACCACGGCCAAAGTCACGCACGCTGACCCGAAGATTCTCTTCTATTGTAATTTCAATCTTTTTGCCCGCCTGCATCTTGAACTCATCGATACTGTTGTCGAGTACCTCTTTCAGAAGAACATAAATACCGTCTTCTGCATGCGCTCCGTCACCCAACTTTCCAATATACATACCGGGACGGGTACGCACATGCTCCATATCGCTGAGGTGGCGGATGTTATCGTCGGTATATTCTACGGCGGAATTGTTTATCAGTTCGTTGTTCTCTTCCATATCTTAGTAACGGTTACAAATTCTGTTTCTTCACGGCGGCATCTGTCAGCCGATACTTTTCTTATAAGCACGACGGCGCTTATGCTGTTCTGTCTTGAAATACTCCCACTGCGCCTGTACCTTTCCGTTCAGTTCCAGTTCAGGATTACTTTCGGCATACTTGAATCCCAATTGCTGATACACAGGAATCAAGTCGGAGAATAACAAAGCATTCACCCCTTTGTTCTGATATTCCGGTTTCACAGCCACCAACAGCAAATCGAGCATAGGAGGATATTTATGCATAAACAGCACCTTCATCAGGTGATACCAACCCATAGGCAGCAAACGTCCCTTTGCCTTTTGCAATGCTTCAGACAAAGAAGGCATTGAGATACCCACCGCCACCAATTTATCTTCAGCATCAGTCACCAAGGTCACCATACGCAAGTCTACAATAGGCAAATACATCTTGATATACTGGTTAATCTGTCCTTGTGACAAAGCCGAGAAGCCATAAAGCGGAGCGTATGCCTCATTCATCAACTCGAATATGGCTTGACCATATTCTGCTGCAATTTTCTTACCCGATGTATATTTCTTCACCTTCAGGTTAAACTTGCGTTGAATCAAGTCACTGATACGCTTATGCTTATCGGGAATCGCATCCGGAATATAAATCTTATACTCCACCCAGTCGGCATCTTTCTCAAACCCCAACTTCTCCATGTGTTGCGGATAGTAAGGATAATTATAAATCGTCGCCATCGTACTCAGCTGGTCAAAGCCTTCAATCAACATTCCTTCCGCATCAAAATCAGTAAAGCCCAAAGGCCCTTGAATGGTATCCATGCCTTTCGACTTTCCCCATTCGGCCACTGCATCCAGCAGTGCACGTGATATTTCTATGTCATCCAAGAAATCAATCCATCCGAAACGCACTTCCTTTTTCTGCCATGTCTCATTGGCACGGCGATTGATAATTCCGGCAATACGTCCCACCACTTTATCATCTTTATAGGCCAAAAAGTAGACAGCCTCGCAAAACTCAAAAGCAGCATTCTTCTTGGGGCTGAACGTATTCAGCATATCATCGTACAAATCGGGTACGGAATAGGGATTCTCCTTATATAACTCGTAGTTAAAACGTATAAACGTCTTTAGTTCCTTTTGGGTACTGACTTTCTTAATGGTAATAGCCATGTTCGATTTTTATAAAAATTCAGGCGGTAAAGATAGCTGTTTTTAATTTAAAAAGAGGTGATTTTCACACCTTTTTTCATTGTCGGGCAATAAGATAAGCAGTATAAGCCACATAACACACTATCATCAGCACCCCTTCGGGACGTGTAATGGTACGTTTTTTGAAGAACCAGCCCACCAGCCACAACAGCAGTGCAGAAGCAATCATCACCGTCAAGTCAAGATTATTGATACCACCCATCGGTAAGGGCGAGATAGTTGCGCTACAGCCCAACACAAAGAATATATTAAACAGATTACTACCTATCACATTTCCGATGGCGATACCCGGATTCTTCTTCAATGCAGCCGTGATAGAGGTAGCCAGTTCGGGCAAAGAGGTGCCTCCCGCCACTAAAGTCAATCCGATAACAGACTCACTGACACCCAACGAACGAGCAATACCGCTTGCCCCTTCTACAAAGAGCTGTCCGCCAAAGATGAGTCCGGCAAGACCTCCCACTATAAAAAGGACAGATTTCCATATCGGCATCTCTTTTATTTTTTGCTCCTCTCCCGCTTCCTCATTACCGTTTCGGGCGATGGCAAAAGTATACCGCAGAAAGATGAGAAAGAAAGCGAGCAGGATGAGTCCGTCTACACGTCCGATTATATTTTCGGCTCTGCCATCGAGCATCACGTCGTTGGCACAGAAAAAAAGCACCAGCGAAGCAAGAATGACCAACGGTATTTCCTTACTCATGGTTCCTTCGCCCACTTTAATGGGAAGCACCGCCGCCGTGCATCCTATAATCATCAAAGCATTGAAAGTATTGCTACCCACCACGTTGCCGATAGCCATCTCTGCACTTCCGTTTAAAGCGGAAAGCACACTGATAACCAACTCGGGAGCGGACGTTCCGAAAGCAACAATGGTGAGGCCGATTACCAAATCGGAAATCCGGAAACGCTTGGCAACAGCAGCCGAGCCGTCAGTCAGGCCGTTTGCTCCCAGCAATATAAGGGCTAAACCGCCGATTAAAAGAAGGGTGTCTAACATAAATTTATCTGATTAGATTTTATAATTTGACGGTAAAATTAAAGGTATTATCCGAAAAAGACAAGGAAATGGAGGAGGAATGACGGAGAAAAAAAAGTAGGAGACCTCAAAAACTCTCGTGAGAACTTCTTCAAACAATGGAAACAGTTTTTTGAAACAATGGTAACAGTTTGTCCAAACAATGCCCATTGTTTAGGGGTGATGATACGACTTTACTTTTCCGCCACAAGCAAGCAGAAATTAAGCGGTAGAAAACTTATTGCATACCTCCTTTCACACATAACAGCTACCGGAACCGCCTGTTTATGGGAAATTAGTGTGAAAGACACCGTTACTTCAGCTGTATTGGCTACCGGTGTTAAGAAGAAATCACTTCCGCCGTCTTTTTAGCCTACCGTAAATGAAAGCGTTATAGAAAAAGTTAAGTGGTGGATTCAGTCATTGTATGACAAGACCTTTATGACAAAAGCCGAGAGCCGGCATTACACCCGATACTTGTCACGAACTACACATTTTATTTTCCTTTTCCTGCCCAATATCCGGTTGAAAAACTATCTTTGTCTATCGGTTGTTTTAAACTCAAAAGGAGAATAGATTATGAAAGCAACAAAAGGCATACCTTACGGAATGTCAAACTTCAGGAATGTGGTGGAACAGAACTGCTATTATGTGGACAAGACGATGTATCTGCCCTTATTGGAAGATCAGGCGCACTACCTCATTTTTACCCGTCCCCGACGTTTCGGAAAGAGCCTTTTTCTGGATATGCTCCGCAGTTATTATGACCTTTCCCAAAAGAATAACTTCCAAAAGCTGTTCGGTGAGTTATGGATAGGAAAGAACCCCACTCCCCTGCAGGGAAAATACCAGATGCTCTATCTGGACTTCTCAAAGATAGGGGGAAGCATAGACGAGCTTTCCCAGAAGTTTGACGCCTACAGCGCCGTACAGTTGGATGAGCTTTTAATGCGTTATCGAGAATATTATGACGATGAGTTTGTTGCACGTTTTCTGTCTACTAAGACAGGACTTGACAAACTGCACATGCTGGACGATGAAGCCCGCCGCCTGAGATATCCCCTTTATCTTATAATAGATGAATATGACAACTTTACGAATGTAGTACTCA
>OFHA01000311.1_pt1 | contig 43843 bp, 38 predicted proteins | sample 1521891 | NCBI WGS metagenome assembly OFHA01 (sample SAMEA3504089, study PRJEB24116) | mouse gut metagenome | biome: mouse gut; feature: mouse-associated habitat; material: faeces | place: Denmark | collected 2011
CCGGCGTTTTACCTCCGGGCCAAAGCCCTGGGAGCGGGTCTTTTTATACATCTCATGCAGCTCTTTGGCGTCTTTGGTACGCCACCCGTATTTTACACCGTCAAAACGGGACAGGTTAGAGCTGGCCTCCGCAGATGCAATGACGTAATATGCCGGAATCGCATACTGCACCAGACTTAAATCGAATTCCTCCACAACAGCTCCCTTATCTTTCAGCACCTGAACCGCTGCCAGTATCTTCTCCTTTAACTCCGGCTCCAATCCCTCTCCAAAATAATCCTTTGGAATTCCAATCCTCATACCGCTAACATCATTTACCAAAGCGCTCATAAAATCGTACCCTGCCGGACAATCCATTCCACTCTCTTTGATGCCAACGCCCCGATTCACATAGCTGTTCCTGTCAATGGACGTGCTGTCCTTCGGATCATGGGAGGCAATGACTTCTAGGATCGCCGCGCAGTCCGTCACATCCTTTGCAATGGGGCCAATCTGGTCCAGAGAAGACCCATAAGCAATTAAGCCGTATCTGGACACCGTCCCATAGGTAGGCTTAAGCCCCACCACTCCGCAGAACGCACTGGGCTGACGAATGGAGCCGCCGGTATCCGAACCGAGTGCATACGGGCTCTCACATGCAGCAACCGCCGCACAAGAGCCGCCGGAGGAACCGCCGGGTACATGCCCGGAGTCATGGGGATTGCGGGTGGGTCCATAATAGGAGGTCTCCGTGGTGGAGCCCATGGCAAACTCATCCATGTTGGTCTTGCCGATCAGCACCGCCCCTGCCCTCTCCAGGTTCCGCACCGCTTCGGCGGTAAAGGCGGGGACGAAATTGTCCAGCATTAGGGAGGCGCAGGTCGTTCTGATTCCCTCTGTGCACAGATTGTCCTTGACGGCCATGGGGACCCCGGCCAGCGGCCCGCTCAATTCCCCGGCTTCAATCCGCCGCTGCACCTGCACCGCCCTGTCCATGGCTCCCTCCCTGTCGATGGTCACATAACAGTGATATTCCCCCTCTGTTCTGTCTATCCGGGAGAGCACTGCCTCCATGGCCTTCGGGGCCGTGGTCTTTCCCTCCTTGATGGCTGCGGATAGTTCCACCGCCGATAGTGATAGCAATTCCATGTCTGATTCCTCTTCCTTCTAAATTACATTTTCCTCACAAGTTCCGCATTTTCCCTCCGGTACACTTCAGCGGTGATCCTCATTCGACCAAGCAGTCGCTTCTCATTCAAATATTCTGGGAACTTTAAACATATTGTCCTTCTGCTCCGGGGCGTTTTGTAATGTCTGCCGACTTCCGTCCCCATTTGTCTCCACATCCTCCCGGAACACATTCTGCACCGGGAACACATGGGTCATGGGTTCTACGCCGGTGGTATCCAGTTCTCCCATCAGGTCAATATAGTCCAGCATATTGCTCATATCCCTTCCGGCCTGCTCCTTCTCCTCCCCGGTCAGTTCCAGCTTCGCCAGAATACTCACATATCCAATGATTTCCTCCGTGATTTTATTTGCCATATTTCACCTCTCTGCCTTTTCTGTTTCTGCGTCCCGTTAAGCCCATTCCTTAATAAGAACCTTCCCAAGCTGCTGCTCCTTAACATCATCCGGTGCGCCGCAGCCAGACCCTGACCCGTGCCGCTCATGAGGAAGTCGGCCCCTTCTCATTATTCTCCTCGTCCCAGTCTGGAATGGCAAGAGCCTTAACCATGGCCCGCATGTCATGGCTGCGCAGGACTTGGGTGGAAAATTCCTTCATTACATACAATATCATATAGCTAAACCGGAATGTCAAGAGGCTCCTGCCGCTTCGGGACCCGGAGAGCAGGATATGCGGTCCCTTCACCCGGCTTCTTTTCTCTTGCCACAACAAAAGGCCTCCTATGATTTTATTTTATCATAGAAGACCCTTCAAAGCACCATATACAAAAAAGTTTCACGCTGATTATTTTGCGCATAATATAAAACAGATCAGGACGGAGCATTCTTCCTGCGATTCGTTAATAGGCATACAAAACAGTCTCCCACAAATTTGAATTATACTGCCTTAGTATCAACTTGTAATCGGGGTTCAATTTTAAAATGTACTCGCCCAACTCCACCACATCCTCTGCCCGGTGGTATACGCTGATCGCCAATCTTGGCTTATTTCTCTTTATCGTTTTTTCCGCTCCCATCAGTGATTGCAGTTCGCTGCCTTCAACATCCATCTTTATAAATGTGACCTTATCATCACCCACAATACTGTCAATATCTACTGCCTGAATACGGATTTCTCCTTCCTGCCGGACGCGGGATGCCGAAGAATCGTCAACAAAATGAACCTCCTCCGCCTTACTCCATGTGGCCTTTGGAGTCAAAATCACGTTTTTTATCTGCTCGGTTTCCATCATATGATTGAGAACCGGTATCATAGCGCTGTTTGGCTCAAAAGCATATATCATTTTATAATTACCCTTTGTCCATTCCACGAACCTCTTTATGGTATCCCCATCATACGATCCGGCATCAACAAATATTTCATCCTCTATAGGAGGCAAGACATCAAAATACTGAACCCCGTTACTTGACACCAAATTCATAAACATCGGAAACAATATTTGTCTTCTCGGAAAACCGCTGCGCAAAAGCAGGCTGTACATCTCAACCAAACGCGTTTGATCCGCCAAGACCACCACCCAGTCCCTATATTCATTCAATAATTGATGGATGGAAATAATCTCTAAGCCTTCCAATTTTGTTCCGACAGCCTTTCCGTCTTCACTGCAGAATACCCCGGCAGATCTATGGCAGCTGTCCAAAAGCCTTTTGGTTCGTATTCCCTCCTTTTCAATGCCATATACCACGATCCCCTGATACCCCTTATTATCGTTCAGGAATCCATCCAGTTCCCAGCATGAACTTTCCTTTCTGATCCGTTCAATTACTTTATAGTACTCTTCTTCGCTTCCAGAAAACAAGTAATTAATTCTGGCCTCAAAAATAGTTCTGGATTCCTCATCCTGTAATCTGTCCATTATGTTACATAATGTGGAAAGTATATTATTGTATTGCATTTCTTTTCCTCCTTTATGTGTTAAATAAACATAGATATAATTTAAACTGCAGTTTCTGAAAACTACAGCTAAATCACCGGTATCATCATTTTGCTCAATCCAGCATTTCTGCTTCCAGCACATTCTTCCGATCTATAGAGATTAATTACACCGTCCGGCATATCTCATACAATACCTTTACAATATCCTGCATCATTCTAATCTGATGTGGTTCCAGAATTTTAAGCGCACATATAATTCTCTCTGCATCATACTTTGCTTCTGCTTCACCAAACATTATATAGTCACAGCTGACAGACAATGCTGTTGATAAACGCGACAGGGTCTCTGCGGAAAAGCCTTTTTTCCCAGCCTCAATTTCATACAGGAATTTGGTTGATATATCTATTTTTTCCGCTAATACTTCTCTGGAATAGTGCTTTATTTTCCGCAGTTCTCTAATTCTGGCCCCTATCTCTGACTGTGACATTTTTATCCTCCGTATTTCAGCATTGCACACCATTTATCAAATAACCAAACAATCCAATGTTTACTCATGCTTTTTCTGCTATTTTAGAAGCAACCTCTCATTCGCTTAGGATTTTAAACAAATGCTCAAATACCTGTCCCTTCTCAATTAATTCATCAAAACTTCCTCTCTCCACTATTTTTCCGCCATCCATTACGATGATTTCATTGTATTTATGCATAAGTGCTTTGTTATATCTGTGCGTAATATTTATAATTGTCATGTCCTGTTCCAGCAGTCTTTTTTCGATTTCATAGGCGGTTTCATTATCCAGCCCAGATGTGATTTCATCAAGAAAAGTCATTGTTTTATTTCTTAAAAACAACCTTGCCAGAGCAATTCTCTGCAATTCGCCTCCTGAAAAATTACTGCCGTTTTCCCTTATTTTTTCATGCACTCCATCTGGAAGCTTCTGGATCGTATCATAAATACCAGCCTTCTTAAGTGCATTTATTACCTCTTCTTCTGAGTACTCCTGATACAGGGCTACATTGTTATAGACCGTGTCATTAAATATATAGGTTTGCTGATAACAGACAGGGCTTACGTGCATAATGCTTTCCCGGTTAAGCTCTGACAGTTCTTTTCCGTTAATCAAAACCTTTCCAGTATAATCCGGTCCATATTCTGTAAGCAGCTTTATGATGCTTGATTTGCCGCTTCCGCTTTTGCCTACAATCGCATACTTTTTACCCTCATCGAAATTAAGCATTAAATTATCCAAAGAAAAGCTGTCGCTGATTTTCTGATGAACATGATCGAGACGAATTTCCCGAATATCTTCTTCTAAGTTCTCTTTATTATCGTTTTCGCTTTCGGCCTCCAATAAAGACTCTAATTCATCCTTTACCTTCTCCATGGCTTTCAACTGTATCATCCCATTGGCGATTGCCTTACACGGTGTTAAAACAAAATTCATCATATTGGTAATTGCCACCACTTCACCAATCGTAATTCTGCCTGCCGCAACAAAGAACAGACAACTTCCCAGAACAATCAGGAATGCTGCATTGTTTACAAAGGATGCCAAAGCCTGTGCCCAGTACAGGCTTTTGGAGGAATATTCGTTTTTTCTGCTTACAAAATCGCTTAGCTTTTCCTGCTTTCCCAATATTTGCTTTACGGCGTCAAAGGTCCTGATCACCTTATGGCCACCCAAGTCATTTTTTATGCCATCCAGATATACCTCCACAGCCTCCGTATATTCTTTCCTGGAAGAAGCTATTTTCTTTTTCAGAATATTTGGAACCCCAAATTGTACGATACTGACTATGGCAACGATCAGTAAAATAAACGGCTCTACGCAAAGCAGATAAACGACGGCAACCACCACAAAAACAAACTGCATAATCATACCGTATATATTGTTGATTCCGTCATTCAATATGATTCCAATATCCGTAGTAAATTTAGAAAGATAATAGGCCAGTCCCTTTTTCTCAAACTGATTGGCCGAGAGATAAAACAGCTTATACATCACCTGATCACGCAGATCTTTTTCCATATCCCGCACAACGACAGCCTGCTGCTTTTTGCTGACCCACTCAAAGAGAAACACCGCTATGCTGAAAACAGCGGCTATCAAACACTTTTCCAGCAAATCTTTGTAACTTTTGGAATCTATCAAAAGCTGCATAATATAAGATCGCAGAGGGGCCAAAACCCCTACAATCACCACAGGTATCAGGCTAATCCAAAATTTACATGCATTTTTTTTATTAATATGTTTAATCATTATTTATCCCCTTTACAAAAAAGTATTTGGCAACAATCTCAATTTTTGGATATTTAATGGTTATTATCTTCCAGATTCTGTTTCAGACAGAATATAATCTTTACGGCATACTTAGTTTCCAAATCAATAATTTTTTGTAAGTACTCTTTTATTTTACGAAGATCACCATCCTGCTCTACATTTTGTTTTAGTGCCCGTGTTGTCATAATTGAAGCCAGATCACATTCCTCTCTTGTAATCTGATTTAAATAATCATATTGCTCTTGATTTAATAAATTTTTACAGTATAAATATTCAGCCCGGTCCCTGTTGCAGACACAATGCTCATAGATCAGATAGCAAATCCTTATATCTAATATAAGAATCTCTTTTTCATAGGACAACAGCTTTTGAAATGCACCTATTCCGAAAGAGTAGGTTTCGTCATATTGCGGTTCGTAATATGATATATTCTGTGAGTTGATATATTCCTGAAACAGCTGCAGTATATGGCGGGTATCCAATGTATACAGCTCATACCCGGGATTATATTTATAGATACAAATTTTTCTGTCAGGAATATGATTGCGTGACGATATAAAATCAGAATACTTCATTTTTTCGGAGCATATTTTCCCTCTTTTGTAATAAAGCAAATACAACTCCTCAGCGGAATCATCATATCCATAAACTAAATTCTGATGAAAAAACGGGCCACTCTCATCCCCTATTCCAAAGTGAATGTTATCATTCATCAATGTCTCAACGTATCTGCCCAGATCTATCATCTTCTTTATATAATCTATGAGTGAAAAGCCCAGGGTATTAATTGCATTTTCATTTTCCGAAAAGTAATCAATAAAATAATCGTTAGTATGTAAATCCCAATTTTTATGTAGATTGCATAAATAGTCAATAGGAAGTGCCTTATTAGAGGGATTAAAATACAAATTTATATAATTAGAAAAAAGCCACTCGTAATAACTGTTGCAGTCCAAGGTAACTCTAAAGCCAATTCTGTTAAGCACATAGTCAGAAACATTGTCTATTATAACGATTTCTTTTGTGTCCTGATTATTCTCGCTGTATCGGATCAAAACGTTTTTATCCGTTTTTATAATGCTTATGCGCAAGGGCATAAGCGGTTCTTGCAGAATTTTGACATGAGGCAACGATCTAATTCTATAATAAAGGCCATCCTTGGAAAAGTTTCCAACCTCTGCTTCAATGGAAGGATCAATAGCATTTGCACCATTTTTAACATCACTGGTAAGAAAAAGGGCAATCGGCGCCCATACATTGGAATACAGCTGGTTGTAAACAGTTAAATCTATTGCATCGCAAGCATCACAATCCCTCCAAAAAGTGACATTCATATTAATATTCCATTTATTACTGACAAACTTGAATATATTATCGGAATCTACTTGATATTTTAGGTTTTCACCCTCCGTTTGCCATGTATATTGATTAAAATTTTTTACCTGTATACATGCTACCTCATCACCCATATGAAGGCTTACCTTGTCGGCTGCACTGATTACTGCATGCTGAAAGCCATGATAGCTATAGGTTCTGATATAAGGATTTGTATTTACAGGCAGCACTTTTTTCATATTTATGTCCTCAAAATTACATTAATTGGCTTATTATGCACTCTTTTAAATTCCCATATCTTTTTATATAATCTATCAATAACTTATCTTCCGGAAACTCTATGCCAAATTCTGATTCCAGCGCAATAATCAGCTGTACAAACGACATTGAATCCATACCCAGCTTTTCGGCCAAATCCAATTCATCCGCGACATCCTGCATTTCCAATGTTACAGAACTGTTTTGATTAATAAGTTCAACCAACCTCTCATCCAAATCTTTCATATTATTCCCCATGCCTCCTTTGGCGAATTAAATAGACACTACTGCCTTCCACAATTTGTTATACAGGATATTTTTTCAAGAATTTTCTCAATTACATACTGCTCAATTTCCTTACCGATTTCAGGGGCATATTGATCGGCCTTAAAAAACACTCCGTTTTCCGTCAGGTATTCTGCCTTTCTTTCAATCGGTTTGATTTCCTTCCAATTAATCTTCAATTCAGACGGCACCATATTTTGAACCATGCCTTCCGTCACATAATCCTTATTAATATATGCCAATAACGATAACTCTTCTGAACCTGCATGCGACTTATGCTCATCTGTGAAAAATCGATTACCCGTCAAATTAAACCATTCTATAAAGTATATTCCCTCCAGGCATAGTTCCTCTTTTAAAGGCATTCTGTTACCGCCGTGTCCATTTAGAAAAATTATATTTTTAACGCCGCTTTTTTTTAAACTTTGGATAATAGATACTATTACCTGTTCATATACTTCAGCACTTAGACTTATTGTACCTGCAAAATTAGAGTGTATGGCACTAAATCCGAATGGAAAACACGGCAAACTGATTATATCCGTCAGTTGGGATATTTTTTTGGCCAAATAATCCGCAACAATGTAATCAGCCCCCAGATAACCAGCCGGACCATGTTGTTCAAATGATCCCAGCGGCACAATTACCGTTGGATTTTTTTTAATTTTTTCCTCAAATTCCAAAAATGTTAAATTATTCATGACCAACCTGCACTACCGAATTATCTGCATATTCCTTCTTTATTTTTTGTATATCAATTTTACCGTTTTCGTTTAAGGGGAGTTTCTCCAAAAAAAATACCTTGTCCGGCGGCAAAACCCTATGAACAGTACATTCCCAGAATATTTTTTCGACAGCCAGTTCCTGAGAGCATTCGACGCAGGCAATGGCAATCTGGGAATGCAGCTCGCTGTCAACTCCAAAAACAGCAGCCTCTTTTACTCCGTCAATAGACCTTATTACATTTTCAGTCTCAGCGCATATATAATTAATGCCATCCCGGGTAATCATACTGTCCGACCTGTCCAAAAAGTAAAACAGCTTTTCATCATCGAAATACGCTATATCCCCTGTATAGAGCCTTCCGTTTTTTACAGCCTTTATTGTAGCAGCTTCATTGTTAAGGTATCCTTTCATTACCCCTTTACTTTTTACCACTAATTCCCCTCTTTCTCCGGGAGTTACAATCAGTCGATCTTCCTTATCTCTAAGCTCTAATTCAACTCCCTTCACCGGATAGCCGATGGAGTTTTGTGCCTTCGCTTTTACATTATAAGGCGTACAGGTTACCAGGGGCCCTGCTTCAGTCAATCCGTATAATTGAACAATTATTACGGACTGAAAAAAAACTTTTGCCTTTTCCATTAAGCTGCTTGGACACCTGGCTCCTCCCACAGCAATAATACGCAGATCATAAGCATTGTTCGCGGCATTACGGATGTATAGTGTCAACAATGAAGGTATTGTACACCATACCGTTATTTCTTGACTTTTCAAAATTCTTTCAATCCTGCTCACCGAAAAAATGCCGGAATATAAATATAATGAAGCCCCCGCCAAAAAGCCTGCCAGAAATTCAATTGTCAAGCCATAAGAATGGTATAAGGGCTTAGATACCAAAAGCCTGTCATTACAAGTGTATTGCATACAGTCTACAGCTGCCGCTGCATTCGATAACAGATTGTCGCCGGAGAGCATTACTCCTTTGGGCGTATGCGTAGTTCCTGAAGTAAATAAAACCACCTTTATATCTTCTTGTTCCGGCCTGAATGAATCCATTGATATACTAATTTGTCCAGAATCTTTAACCGCCAAATTTATCCCGTTTTCTGCGCATATAGAGATTACAGTACTCTCTTCCCAGGCTGGCGAAAAGATATAAACAACATCCAGATACAACAACGCCGTCAACAACTGTATACAGAAATCTATCGAATTGCCACAATATAATGCAATGCGCTTTATCCCGTTCATCTTGTAGCAGGAATATTGTGCGTTTACCTTTTGCAGAACTTGCTCATAACTGATAGACTCTTCACGTGAAATAAAAGCAAGAGATTTTCCATTGCTTTTTATGGAAGCTAATAATGCTGCCTGTAATGTATCATTCATTCCGTCCCCGTAAGTTTCCGCGTATTCTGACATACTGATTAGGCATTCAGAAATCTTTCTCCCACTGGAAAATAGTAAAAAGAGTGTGTAAAAACATGTAAATCCATCATTTTTACACACTCATTTATCAATGAAGTTTGGTGTGTCGTGTAGCTTTCCTCTACGCCTTGAACAAATACCCTTTTACATCACTGAGTAACTATTATGCAGTTCGCAGCATAGGCTGACAATTTACGTATTTCAAGTCGTCAAATAATTGTTTATTAGCAAAAAGATCCGTTTACGCAAGCCTTACAATTGGCAATTTTCAAAACAACCTTATGAGATAATCTTCCAATTCTTCTAATGCCCATATTTACTCCTTTCCCCACACACCCCAAACATTCATTACAATAAACCGTTATTCGACCTCGTAGTCAATATATATCTTCAACAATTCGGGAATTAAAGCGTCAAAATATTGCCTTTGGCAATACTTATTTCCTTTGTTGTAAACCTTTAAAAACTGACAGCCCCCATTGCAAACAGGCAGATACTTACATTTAAGGCATTGGGAATCCATATTATTATATTTATCCGAACTACCTCTATAAAAGCCTTCCGGACAATCCTTCATGGACATAAAGCCTGTACATTTTAATTTCTTACCGTCAATATCTATCAAGTAGGCATTGTGGTTTTTGTTGGGGCAGATTCCCTCGCCGTCAATTGATATTAAATTGGTTAAAAAGAAGCCATACTGTTTTGCTTTTTGCGCAGCCTTCAAAACAATCTGCGCTCTATGCTCGGGCTGCACATTAATATGTGGATGCGTATAGGAAATGCCAATAACAATCCTTTCCTGCAGTCCGCGATCCGCCAAGTCCTCGAACATATGATCTAAATGATCTATATTGCTGTCGTCAACCACAATGTGTAAAAAAACTTCAATATTTTCCGGTAAAATCGTCAGGTTATTCAGCACTCTGTTATATGTGCTTATGCCGTCTTTTGCAATGCGCCTGCTGTCAGTCCACTCCCTGTCTCCGTCTAATGTAATCTTTATTCCCTTCCAGTTACAGGATGCCCATTTCTCAATAATTTCCTTAGTCAGCAGCACTCCGTTGGTAACTATGCTGAAGGAATATCTCTCTCCATATTCTGCAAACAATCGGGCATTTATATAATCAATCACAGGCAGGTTAGTCATAGGCTCGCCGCCGTAATAACGCATAGTCAATTCTCTATTTCTATCCTCTGCCATCACTGACATAATTTCGTTTATTATTTCATCTGCCTTTTGCATGGTCAGATGCTCGTTTGATGATTCTCCCTCAAAACAGTAGATACACTTCAAATTGCAGGCATGGCTTGTAACCAATGTGATCTCCAGCTTATCCTCGGTACGATACTTATCTGCCATAAACTCATTTATGAACGATTCTTCGTCGTCGGCAGAGGAAAAAACCATTTTGTTGTCTTTCATATGCAAAAGTGTATCGTCATCAATTTCTTTCAAATTGCCAAGATATTCTTTATCTTCGACGTAGGCCAGGCCTTTTGTAATAAGGTTATATATGGTCACGCCTCCCTCAAAAGGAAAATCCTCTACAAGCGCATTATATTTTGACAAATACATATCCGTGAACCTCACATTCCATGCTAAACATTTTCTTTAATACAAAAAGGTGACTTTACATCTAATTTCCCGGTATAGGAATAAACTAAACCTCTGCACCAGACACCGCATTTATTATTGCAGCTGTCGCATCCCATCTCTTTTAATGAGATACAGCGAAGGCCGTTCATAACCTCCGAATTCCATATGTTCTCCATCGAGTCGGATAGCAGATTCCCACACCAAAACTTCTTAAAACTTTTAAACAGCGGACAGGGATAAACATCTCCGTTTCTATCCACAAACAATTCGGAAACACCCGCCTCGCAAAGAGTTGTACGCCTGGTTACATGCTTTTCCGAAAACTCACAATATTCTGTTTGTACAGTAAAATACACCTGCTGATGACTGTTTCTGTATTTTAGAATTTCCTGCGTTACCTTCTTAACATATTCTGCATATTTCTTATCGCCTTCTATTGTTTTGCTTCTACCCAGTTTAATTAATAAACCAAATCTGGCCGTCGTTACATTGTGTTTCTCCATAAATGAAAATAATTCATCCAGGTCGATCTCAATATTGTCAATGACAATCGTAGCTATGACAGGCACTCTTAATTCTTTTAGGCGTTTGTAATTTTGTACGGTTTTTAATAAATCAAAATTGTTGTTACGATTATCATCCCAGATACCATTGAGGCTGATTTGAAATGCCAGATATGGACTGCTTAAAAATGCGGTATTAATTCTATCCAGCAGCAATAGATTCGATAATAGCAAAATGCTGATTTTCTTTTGTATGGTATATTCCAGTATTTCATTAATCTGCGGGTGCATCAGTGGTTCGCCGCCTGTCAATATGACAGATAAAACCTGCTGCTGTCCCAGCTTATCAATAATGGTTTTATATTCATCCAGACCCATATCCTTCGTATAGCTTCCATCCTGCGCATAGCAATAAGGACAATGTAAATTGCACTTATCCGTCAGGCTGATATGCGCCAGCAAAGGTGATTCAAAGCAATTGATCGGACGCAGCCCTTCAAAATCATTCTCCAGATTATATGTATATAAGTAATGGCCCAGAATCCTTTCCATGTTTATATAACCATTTATCTGTTTTTCATATCTTCTGTTCAGCAACATATCAATCTTACCCTTTATCACTCCAGCAAATCATATATATATGTTCTTTTCTTAACAAAATTATAGACATTTTCATACATTTGGAAATTTGCGGATTCCATATAGTCAATTAAGCATATCAGGTTTTTAATCACATGCTTTGTGAGTTCACACATGGCAGGATCGGGTTTATCATAATCATACCCTCCTTGCATTGACTGATAAGGGCAATGCCCCCCGCAAACCGTTGATGCCCAGCAGTCTCGACAATATTTTGACGTATAAATATCCAAATTACGATATTTTTCTACTACATTGTCTGCTTCTTCAAAGGCTTTAACCTCTGATTCCTGATTGCCATTTAAAAAACTGCACGGAAATATCTTTCCTTCATGATCAATGCTAATGGTCGAATATGCGCCTAAACAATGTTTAAACTTGGCTCTTCCCAATAAAAGGGGCGCAAACAGCTGGCCTGCAAAATCCCCGTTGTTCAAAATTGCTTTTAAGTACGCTTCCTCTCCTTTTTCTATATTTTCTCTGAAAAAAGCAAACAATTCATCATATAATTTACAAAAGTGCTCTAGATTGCTTTTATTTAATCCAATACTGTCCTTATATCCTTTGATGATCCTCATTTGAATAGTGCGAAATCCGATGGCATACAAATCATTTAAGGTTGACACAAGACTTTGTGTTTTAGCATTAATAACAGTAATCGCCCATATATTTTTCGATATTTTTGATCTAAGTATTTCCTGGAATTTTTCATAATTATTCTTGCTGATTTCATAATTGTTGCTTTTATCCTTGCTTTTACGCAGACTTGTATTATCAAGATGTCCGTCTAAGCTGAACACAATACTGGACATACTATCGTCTAATATGCGCAGTATTTCTTCATCAAACACGGTTCCGTTTGTCACCACAGTCAGCTTAACTTTTTTCTGTATATCAATTATTTTTAATTTTTCCATAAGTTCAAATAGCTGGCTACGGAATAAAAACGGTTCACCGCCGTCCGTTATTGTTACTCGTATTTCCTTATATCGGGAATAGAGCTTTTCTATCAGATGAACAAGATTGGTGATCAACTCCGCTTCGTTAATATTATCAAATACTCTCTTCTGCTCTTTCAGAACACAATACTCACAATCCAAATTACATTTATAGCCTATTCCACAGGTAATATTAATTGTGGATATGTCGATTAACTGCTCATCATGACTTTCATTATCATCATAATACAATCTGCCTTCGTCCAGCAAGGTAATAATACCTTTCTTAAATCCGGCATAATTAAGCCTGAGATCCCTGACAAACATTTCCTTGGTAAAATCTTTAACACTTGAAAGGTAATCAAAAATCTCTTGTGATATTCCATAGGACTCAATTCTGTTCCAGTCATATAGATAGAATTTATCATTTATGCCAAACACACAAAACTTTGCCGTATCTCTCATAAATATTTCTCCCAATCACACAAAAATAATTTCCCACTCACTTGTTTAAATACAATATCTTTATACAACTCCGTTTAATCATCCTAGAAAAATACTTTACAACCATTATTTTTTAATTACAACACCCATAAGTTCTTTTTACTCATACCTATTATTCCTCTTTATACAGCTCCTCCATTTTCCTTATCTGGCTTTCCCTAAAATCTGCTATCGCATAAAATGCTTTTTTAGGCTGTAGTTTTTCATCAAACAACAGCGGCCAGTTCTTCCTCCCAATTACCGGAAAATCATCCAGCCATGTAAAATCATCCGCCGCCCCCCATAATGTAACGCCTGTAATAACGTCCTTATATTCTCGGAAAATGGAAAACAATTTGCTATAATATCGAGCCTGAGCATCAATCATTTCCCTGCTTGGCGCTTTCTTATCACAAGAGTGATCTTCAAACGCAAACATAGAAATATCCAGCTCTGTAATCTGTATCTGCAGATCCAATTTTGCCAGCCGGTAAAACATTTTTCTGACTTTTTCCAAATCGGGATATACTATGCTGTAATGACCCTGTACTCCCACTCCGTCTATCGGTATCTTCTTTTTCTTTAATTGGCATATATAATCAATTATCAGATCCAGCTTTATGTCCTCTTCACAGTTATATTCATTTAAAAACAGCTTTGCCTTGGGATTTGTTTCATGTGCATAGCAGAAAGCTTTTTCCACATAATCCTCTCCAATAATTTCTTTCCACCTTGTATCTCTCAGCTTCCCTTCACCATCAGGGAAAATTTCGTTGACTACGTCCCAGCAATAGATAGAATCCTTATATCTGTCTACAGTTACGGAAATATGGTCCTCCATTCTTTTTAAAAGCATGTCTCTTGAAACCATTTTGCCTTCAAACAGCCAATCTGGATTCTGCGTGTGCCATACAAGAGTATGCCCTCTTACCAGCTTATTGTTTTCCTTTGCATATTGAACAAGCTTATCGCTTTTCTCAAAATGATATGTAGATTCCTCCGGATGCACTTCGCAAAACTTTAGTTCATTCTCAGGGGTTATACTGTTAAAATGCTTCAGCAAATCCCAGTATTTCTCCAAATGCTCTAAACCCACTGCCACTCCGATCGGAAAAAACTCTTTATAAATTTGGTACAAATATTCCATGCTGTATTAACTCCCCTATTTCGTCCTCAGTATTGTCTTAAATCTGTTTCCTGCATTTCTTTAGAAAGCCCCCCAGCTATTCTCTATTTTTTTGACATTATTATAAGTTTCTTTTCAAGAAATGGCAAGATAAAAAATCATTATTCTCATTTAACTCAAATATACATTCTATTATATATGATTTTTTATCGAATTCTAAAACATCTCTCTCTGATTATACTCTACGAGAAGCACGCATTCTCCGCTCCTTTTCAGGGGCTTGCCCCATCATAGACCAGCAGTGACTTCGAAAGTGGGATATCTTCTGTTTTGCTGATGCTTAACAAGGGGTTCTTTAATAGTATGAGTCCCGGAATACAATTACTGTATTCCGGGACTCATATATTCATATCTGCGATACCACCCGCATCGACAAAAGCCTTATTACGGCAAAAGCTCCTCCGGCCGACTCCGCGGCCAGGTTCGTTCAGCCTGCCCCTGCTCTATGGCAATATACACATCCATATAGCACACGCCGTCCAAGTCGTAAACCTTTTCAAAACAATCCAGCATGTGGCCGTTCCATTTCCCCTTCAGCCCATTGGTATTCATATACGCCATCAGAACCTTGTACGCATTGGGAATCAGGTCAAAGGGCGCCGTAAACGGCGATTTGATGGTGATGGCGATATACCTCTGTCTGTCCTGCCTTTTCACCTCCGCGGGCAGCCCTTCCTCCGATATCCCTTCCTCCAGCACCAGCGCCGCCCCGTAACCATGCATATGATGTACATTTCTCTGTTCCTGAGATACTGCGGGAAAATCCCAGCCGATTATCCTGGGATTCCCGATACCGATCTGCCGCGCCCAGCGTTTTACATGGCCCGTGGCGTCATCCTCCGGTTCCGGGCTGATCACGGTATACGAAATATACCGAAAAGACTCTACCTCCTCGATGCGGATATTGGAAAAAGCTTCATTGGTAAGATTCATGTCCTCCCGGACCAGTTGATCCAGAGAGCAGGAGAATAACCCGCAAAGGGCCAGAAGTTTTTCCATCTCCGGATAAGCGGCGTCCAACTCCCACTTGGACACAGTCTGTCTGCTCACGTTGAGGCAGTCCGCCAATTCTTCCTGGGTCATATTATTTTTCATTTTTCTTAGGAATAAAAGGTTCTGTCCGAAACTCATACTGCGTTTTCCTCCGTTTATGTCCGTTTACAGATTTCTAAACCTGATCAGGAATTGATGGAACTATCATATAACGGCCCGCCAAAATGTTCCACCAACTTTACGGTTCTCTTTTGGAGGAATACGCAACTCAAAGTTGCGGACAGCCCGCCTTTTCCAACTGCCCGGCATAAACGGACAGGGTCTTATCATCAAAAAGCACCCACATAATCAGATCCAGTTTCCCGGGATGCGCGGCGGCAAACGCCCAGGCGGTGTCAATGGCAATCTCCGCTGCCTGGTCCACTGGAAAGCAGTAGATCCCGGTGGAAATGGAAGGAAACGCCAGGCTGCGTATACCCTTTTCCACAGCCAGTTCCAGGCAGGACCGATAACAGGAAGCCAGCAGTTCCCGTTCTCCCGAACCGCCCCCATTCCAGCGGGGGCCGGGCGTGTGGATGACATACCCGCAGGGCAGCCTGTATCCCCTGGTAATCTTGGCACTGCCTGTTCTGCATCCGTGCAGCATCCTGCACTCCACCAGCAGTTCCGGCCCTGCCGCCCGATGGATCGCGCCGTCAACGCCTCCGCCGCCCAACAGGCTGGTGTTGGCAGCGTTGACAATCGCCTGTACGCCATGGTCTTTTGTGATATCACCCTTTACGGTCTGAAATCTGGTAACGGTATTGCTGTCACTCAATGGATGTGCCTCCTCTCTCCTCCGTCTCAAAGGGATATACCACTCCCCAGTCCCGGCGCAGACGGTCCATCTGCTCCATGATCTCCAGCGTCAGAGCATGAGGCATCTCGGCACACTCCTGCCGGCCCGCCTCCAGGGCCCGGACACAGGCCAGCACTTCATACTCGTAGCCGTTGATCTGAGGGGGAATCTCCGGCTCTCTCAAAAGATTTCCCGCCGTGTCATACACCCGGATGGCAGCATAATTGTTCAGGTTATCCACCTCGATGCGCCCCCGGGTTCCCCGGATCTCTCCACGGTTTACGGGACCTGTCACCATGGAGGTACGCAGATGGGCCTTCCTGCCGTCCTGATAGAAATACTCTATCTCATCAACGGCGTCCACCCCGGTGTCCAGTTTTTCCGCACGGGATTCCACCCGGGCAATCTCATTCCCAAAATACATGGAGGCAAAGGTCAGGCAATACATCCCCAGATCCAGCAGCGCCCCGCCCGCCAGGGCAGGATCATACATACGCCGCACATGGCTCAGGGGTACGGAAAATTCCGCCTCCAGGGTAAAGGGATCCCCGATGATCCCCTCTTTCAGCAGGCTCTCCACAATCTGCCTTGCGGGCAGATACCGGGTCCAGATGGCCTCCGTGAGAAACACATGCCTCTCCCGGGCCAGTCTGATCAATTCCCTGGCCTGACCGGCATTGGCAGTAAAGGCTTTCTCCACCAGTACCGCCCTGCCATGTTCCACGCAGAGTCTGGCATTGTCATAGTGCATGGCATGGGGCGTGGCAATATAAACCAGGTCCACCTCCGGATCCTCCGCCAATTCCTCATAGGAGCCATATGCCCTCTGAAAATGCCACTCTTTTGCAAATGTCTCCGCCCGCTCCAGGCTCCGGGAAGCCACCCCATAAGCACATACCTGCCCCTCCAGGCCGTTTATGGCCGCCGCCATCTGCCGGGCAATATTGCCCACACCCATGATTGCCATATTGATCCGCTTCATTGAAAACTCCTCCTCTTCCGCCCTGACTCAGAACCACAAAGCTAAGCTCAACTGTAAAATGTTACGCTCTTCCCAAGATAAAGTACATGTTTTACCCTTAACTCTGTTTTTCCTGTTATTATATCATAATTCCGAAAGCAGGAAAACAAACAGTTTGCAGCAGCGCCAGGGATATTATACCACAGGGTTATTGATAAGGGACCGCACGCATACTATAATGGATACAGACAGGAGGCGGCAAATATGAGAATACTGCTTTTACTCAGGGGCTCCGCCGGATGCGGTAAGTCCACCTGGATCGAGGAAAACAACTTAAAAAGATATACTCTGTGCGCAGACGAAATCCGTCTGCTCTGTCAGGGGCCTGTCATGCAGGTGGACGGCACGTTGGGGATCAGCCAAAGCAACGACAAAGCGGTGTGGAAAATGCTTTTCAGCCTGCTGGAAATCCGCATGCAGAACGGCGAATTCACGGTAATCGACGCCACCAACTCCAAGACCGCGGAACTCAACCGCTACAAGGAGATGTGCGAGACCTATCGGTATCGGATGTACTGCGTGGATTTTACCGACATCCCCATTGCCGAAGTGAAGCGGCGGAATCTGAACAGGGAGCCGCTGAAGAGAGTACCCGAGGAAGTGATCGACAGAATGTATTCCCGCTTTGCCACCCAGAAAATCCCCTCCGGGATAAAGGTGATAAAGCCAGATGAGCTGAATACCATCTGGCTTAAGAGAATCGACCTGTCGGCCTACAACCGAATCCATCACATCGGGGATATTCACGGCTGCAGCACCGTCCTGCAGGAATATTTCTCTGAAAACGGCGGCATCAGGGAGAACGAATTCTATATATTTGTGGGAGATTATGTGGACCGGGGTCTGGAAAATGCGGAAGTGCTGAACTTCCTTCTCTCCATCAGGGACAGGAAGAATGTATTGATGCTGGAGGGCAACCACGAGAGATGGCTGTGGCTGTATGCCTGCGACTGCGTGGGCAGATCCAGGGAATTTGAACTGGTGACCCGGCCCGCCCTGGACGCAGCCCATCTGGATAAAAAACAGCTCCGGCAGTTGTACCGTAAATTCGGCCAGTGCGCCTACTACACCTACAACGGACAGGTCTTTCTGGTGACTCATGCCGGACTCAGCACCGTCCCCGAGAACCTGTCTCTCGTGGCCACGGAGCAGATGATCAAAGGTGTGGGCAATTACAATGACTTCGAGAAAGTTGCGGAAACTTTCTATGAGACCACGCCGGACAATTATATCCAGATCCACGGCCACAGGAATACCAAGCAACTCCCGGTTAAGGTGAACGACAGGGTCTATAATCTGGAGGGGCAGGTAGAATTCGGTGGCTGCCTGCGCTGCGTGCAGGTAGACAAAGACGGAATTCACCTGGTGGAAATCAGAAACCATGTGTTCAAGACCCCTGAGATATGTCAGGAGGAGACCGTAACCGGCAAATCCATCGCGGACAGCCTCATAGCCCTGCGGGCCAATCGGTACATCCGGGAGAAGAAATTCGGCAATATTTCCTCTTTCAATTTTACCAGCAAGGCTTTCTACGACAAGGTCTGGGACGAACAGACCACCAAAGCCCGGGGACTGTATCTGGATACGGTAAAGGGAAAAGTGGCTGCCAGGGCCTACGACAAGTTTTTTAATGTAAACGAACGCCCTGAAACCAAATTCGACATGCTCCAGCACAAATTGCAGTTCCCGGTCACAGTTTATGTAAAAGAAAACGGGTTCCTGGGCATCGTCAGCTACGACGAGTATAAGGACGACCTGTTTATTGCCAGTAAGTCCACCATCGACAGCCAGTATGCCGGATGGCTCAGGGATATGCTATACGAAAAAGTATCTCCCGACAATCTCACGGCGATGAAAGCATTTATCCGGGAGAACCATGTATCCTTCGTGTTTGAGTGCGTGGATATGACACATGATCCCCATATTATCGAATATCCTCAGAGCGGGCTCTATCTGTTGGATATCGTTCATAACCAGATGGATTTTGCCAGATTTGACTATGATGAAATGCGCATTGTGGCTGATCGGTTTGGGCTTATTCCCAAAGAGAAGGCTTTTGAGATCGCCACTTGGCAGGAGTTCTATGACTGGTATTACGATGTGCTTAAGGAGGATTACGAATACCGGGGCCGCAAGATCGAGGGCTTTGTAATCGAGGACAGCGCCGGGTATATGACCAAGCTGAAACTGGCCTATTACAATTTCTGGAAGTTCCTGCGGGGCGTAGCCCACGAGGCCATCCGAAAGGGGCATATCTCCAGAACATCCGCTCTGGCCACACCCACCGCCAACGAGTTCTACGCATGGGTGCGGAAGTTCCACGGCGCGGAAGATCCGGACAGCGTGCCCCAGGATATCTGTACGCTCCGAAGCATGTTCTACAGAGATAAGATGGGGGAAGCCTGAGAAGCCGCCTTCATATAACCATCAATTTCCCGGTATAGCCCCTCCCAGTTCACCTTGGAAAAATCCGTGGTGTCCACAATAATCACCTGCCCTCCTGCGCTGAAGCTGTCCATCCCCCTGCTGCGGATTCCTGCAATATACTGCTCCAGGGAGATGGTCTGGCTTTGTACCGCCCCCTCCTGCTTACTATATCGGTTGTTGGTCACATGGCCGGGATGTCTCAGAGGGCTTTTATCCCGCTGCGCAAAACGCTCATAAATACGGGCATAGTCTCCGGTCAGTCGAATGGTCAATGCCCGGTATCCATAATGTTCCAGCAGTTTCACAAGGCCCGGCCCGGATTCGGATTCAAAATTGTTCTCCAGGATAAAGGGGGTATGGGCCCGCATCATCTGCTCCGCCACATAGTACAAAATCTCTGTGCCCGCTCTCCCCAGCTTTACCTTCTCCTCCCGGGACCCAAACCCAATGGCATCATAAAGTTCTTCCTTGATACTGTCCTTGGAAAACCAGGGCAGCCCCAAACTGGCAGACAGCTTTTCCGCCAGAACGCTCTTGCCTGACGCCGGAATCCCGGTCACCAGTATCACAACGGCGTTCCCTTCCGCTTTTGCGTTTACGGGGATTTGGAATTTCTGTTCCAGTGTTTCCGACAACGCCTCCACGCAATCTTCCACAAACTGCTCTGCCTGGGCCTCCGTCAGATAGACATACTCCCGCTCAAGCCCCTCCCGGCCTCCCCGGTAAAAGCCCGTTATGTACTTCCGCCGATCCTCAAAGGCGTCCTCCGCGAAGATATCCATATAGCGATTGGCAAAACCTACCGCGTTCTCATAGATTTGGAAAGCCCGGAAGTCCGGGTGTTTCTGTAAGTACAGAAAATCCAGATCATACCAGTCTTTTTTCAGCGTCCATAACAGTTTGTGGGAATCCTCCGCAAAAGCCTCCGGGTATCTGGCAATACTGGGTTGATACACCCGGTCAATCCACTGCAGATCCGTCAGCAGATGGGTCAGATATCCCAGATAAAAAGAGTATTGTTCCCGGCTGTATCCCGCCCTTCTTTCCGGCGTAAAATACTGTTTTACAAAACTCTCTATATCTATAGCAGCCGTTCCGTTTTCCAGGAAAGATTTAAAATGGGACAATTTTGTGGACGGTGTATACGCTGTCCAGTTCTCGTTGGGCACGCCGCTGTCCGGCGCGATATTTCCCACGATGAACTCTGTCTCCGTGATTCCCTCAAGGCGGCTGAGCAGCAAGTCAGCCACCCGCAAATGTACCATCCATGAAGCCATAAATATTCCTCCCCAAAAACCAAAATACTGATATAATGTCCCTGTCGGCGGTCCCACTACGCTTTACTTGCTTCGGTACAAGTTCCAGGCGCTGTTTTTCCCACCACCTCATATATATTCCGCTGCATTTTGTGCTCAAAACAGGATTTCAGTTCCAGATTCCTGTCCCACTTATCCTGGGGGTATCCGCCATAGCGCCGTTTTACATCTTCCATGCGCTCCTCCATGTTCACCACCCGGGTTCCCGCCAGACTGTCGCAGACCTGGATCAACAGGTCATACATGTCATACTCCATTTTTTCCAGTAAAGTCCGTAACTCTTCCTGCTGCTCTTCCGTGATATCCCATTTACCGATATAATCCTCCAGCTTTTGAATGCTGAATGAGTGGCTGAGACAGATTCTGGCGGCCTCATCATAGCCCAGTTTCATCATATAGTGATAGCCGTCATAGATATGCCCCATATGTTTGACACCGAATTTTCGTCCAATGTCATGAAGCAATCCCAGCACATAGGCTTTTTCAGGATCCATATCCCCGCAGGCTGCGGCAATCCGCTGTGCGCACATGGCCACCGCCCGGCTGTGGTCCGCCCACGCTCCCGGATTGCAGGCCTCTCCGTCCCTGAGTAATTCCTCTGCTCTATCCCTTGTGGGTATCATCTTTTCTCTTCTCCCGTACCGTATAAATTCTCTGCAATTCTGCAGTATCCACCCTGTCACCTGCTGTTCTGCACCCTGCCTGCACCGGTCAGCCGTTCCGCATTCTCTGCCCGCATATCGAAAAATCCTATCTCCCGCAGCAATAGCAGATTCCTTCCGTGCCAATCTCCGGCGTCTGTCCCTGGCGGGCCAGTTCCTGCAGATATTTCCGCACTTCCTGCTCCCGGGCTTTGATGCGTGTTTCCAACTCTCCGTCCAGATTGCACAGATACCGAAGCAATTCCTCAGGCTGTTCTATCCGCAGGCTGTTATGAAATACTTTCCGGGAAACCCAGGAAAATTCCCCTGCGAAGAGTTCCTCCATCTCCGCCTCAAAAGCATGGCATCGCTCTCTGTAGGATTCCGGCACTTTTTTGCGAAGCACCGGCTCCAACAGCCGGTTCACATCCCCGGTATTGACCTGGGAGCTAAATGTAGATACCAGCCTGCCCCCCTCTGCCAGGCCCCGGCGCAGCTTTTTAAGCAGTCCTTCCCTGTCCCGGATATAATTCCACAGATGCCCCGCCAGGATCAGATCATAGGTTTCGGACGGGCATTTCCATCTCTCCGCATCCTCACACAGAAAAAACAATTCCGTTCCCCCGGCCAGTTCCCTGCGACGTTCCAAGTACACGCCATGTAAAAACTGCAATCCCGCTGTCTCTTTGTCCAGCAGAGTAATCCGGCATTCTCCGGGAATCTTTTTCCAACTGCCATGCCACACATTCCCATGACCGCATCCCACATCCAGCACCCGCATTCCGGACTCCAGAGACAGTTGTTCAAACATCCATTCATGCCATCTCTGCCCGCTGGTTCCGTAGCGCTCATACAGTCCATACCTGAAATTGGACTGCTGATTTTTAGTCAGCAGCTGCATGATCTCCACAAAACGGGATATGGGAAACTGCCCCTGCCGGCAATGCCGTCCTGCCTGGTCTATCACCTCCAGAATCCGGTCCAGGCGGCGGCGCTCCTCCAGTACAAGTTCCCGTTGACGTGTCAGCAGCCCGTCCACAGGCATATCTTCCCCCTGTTCCAGGGCCTGGGAAATCTCCTCCAGGGGCAGCCCCACATATTTCATCATCAGAATTTCCTGAAGCCGCACAATGGCGCTGTCGTCATAAAGCCGATATCCGCCGGTCGATCGTTCCTTTGGCCGCAATAGTCCTTTTTCCTCATAAAACCTGATTGTGCGGGCGGACACTCCGGCCCATCCGGCCAGCTCCCCCGCCGTATACAGCTTCTCCATATGCTTCCTCTGTGCTTACAGTATAAAGGTTTACGTTACGTCAATGTCAAGCCTTTTTTACATGCCCGCTGCTGAGTCCCACGGACTCCTCTTCCAATGGCAGCCACTCCAGCGCCTCATGAATCTGGCTGTTCCAAAAATCCCAGTCATGCCCTCCTGCCGCTTCCACGTAGGTCAGATCAACCCCCTGCTGTTCAAAGAAGGTCTTTAACTCCCTGTTTGATGCCAGCAGCCCATCTTCCGTGCCGCAGGACATATACACTTTGGGTACAAGATTTTTCGCCTTGGCGTCCATAAGGCCAACTCTCGGATTCAAATCCGTTTTTTCCGCTTCCTTCAGATCTCCGAAGCAGGCCAGGCCATTAAAGAGTCCACCGCCTGTCTCGTTAAAAATATGGGCCGCTCCGGACAACGAAATGATATGGCTGAATGTGTCGCAATATTTCATTCCATTGCGGAGCGCGCCATATCCGCCCATGGAAAGACCGCCGATAAACGTGTCCTGGCGCCTGCCGGACAGGGGAAAGGTTTTCCGCATCATGGACGGCAGTTCCTGGGCCACAAATGTGCCATAGGCGTTGTTGGGAAGCGCATGGTCAAAATAAAAAGAGTTCTCACCGCTGGGCATTACCACAGCCAGGTTCTTGGCCTCCGCCCATCTCTGGATGCAGGTGCCGGAGATCCAGTCTATATTGCTTCCCAGAATCCCGTGAAGCAGATACAGCGTCTTATACTCCTTTCTCTCTCTGCCGCTGCCTGGGGCAAAGATCTTGTCCACTGGAAGGATCACCTGTACCTCCACCGTGCGCAGCAATGCTTTTGACAGATATGTCATTTGAATCAGGGCCATACTATATTCCTCCTATTTTAGTTCCGCATTTCCCCGTAAAGTGCACATACGCCTTGATTCATATATGGCCGCTTTAGCGTCCCTATATGAATCAGTGCACTTTACGCGGATATGCTGTTTCAGTTCCGCACTTCCCCTACGGGAGTTTGCTGTTCTTAGATCCTCATATCTATGATTTAGTATAACATTGTATGGTTTTTTATGCCACCCATATCCCTTCAATTTATCATAAATTATGACGGCGCGATGCTTGACACTTTACAGTACCCGGAATATACTGAACTGGTGCCGGATCTTTTTTCGTTGCTGCTACCGCCGAAGCTGATTTGTAAGACAACAAAAGGAGAGACAATGTCCAAATCAAAAGAGATTAAGACCAATGCCATGCGCATTCTGGAATCCATGAAGATTCCCTATACCCAATATACTTACGAGTGTGATGAATTCATTGATGCGATCCAGATCGCGGACAGTCTGGGACTTCCCCATGAAGAGGTGTACAAGACCCTTGTGACCAGAGGCGCCCATGATTATTTTGTGTTTGTGATCCCCATTCACCGGGAACTGGACTTGAAAGCCGCAGCCCGCAGCGTAGGAGAAAAGAGCGTAGAAATGATTCCTGTAAAAGATATAAATGCCGTCACAGGCTATATCCGGGGCGGCTGCACCGCCATCGGCATGAAGAAGCAGTATGTAACCCGGCTTGACGCTTCGGCAGAGAGCCGGCCTGCCATCATCGTCAGCGGCGGCCGCATCGGCTCCCAAATTAAGCTGTCCCCGAAGGGTCTGCTCACTGCCGCCAGAGCGTCATACGCAGATGTGGTCAGACAGGATGAGCCTTGAAAACGCCCTCCTGTCCAAATAACTACTCCATCCAGAAGTTCTCCAAATCCCCCACAAATCCGGGATCCTTGCAAAAGTCCTGATATAAACTGCCGATCTCTGCCTCTGTCATCACGCTGTCGCAGAAAATCAGGCCGGATACATATCCCTTGAAAGACTGTTGAAAAGGATCTCCCCCCAGCAGGATTTCCTTACAGGCCGGCAGCTGTGGAATATCCTCCGTCACACCTGCCAGACGTCCGTTCAGGTACAGTCTGCCCACGCAGGTCACGGAATCGTAAGTCACGCACAGAAAACTCCACTTGTTCCTGCGAATCATACGGATCAGAATGTCATGGAAATGATTTACAAAATTGTCCTGATGCACTCGATATATGGTGGAACGGTCCGGCGAGTAGGGAACCAGCGACATAAATCCGCTGTTGTACCTGGAATACAGCACACTGCTCCAACCGTTTAATTCCAGAGGTTTAACCCACATGCATATGGTATAGGAATCGCTGGCAAGCAATTCTGCGGGTAATTCCAGCACATTTTCCCTCACATCACCCCCATCAAACAAAACACCGCCCCAGTTGGCGCTGATCCCCTCTGTCAGATGTATTCCCGCTCCGGCCGGAACTGCCTGCATGGCGCCATCCACCGCCGCGTAGTCCGTCCAGAACGGAAACTCCGTGGCCTTTATCTCCGTGCGCAGATTCCTGCCTACAAATTCCAGGAAATCCCCGGGCCCCAGGGGGCGGGAAAAATAGTCCCCTCCCACGGCGTTACAGCCGCACTCTATCAGATACATAATATCTTCCCGGGAGTCCACACCGTCCGCCACAATGTCCATCTTCAATTCACGCCCCACGGCCATCAGCGTTTTCATGATCCTACGGGCTTTGTGGCTCCCCAGCGCATGCTGCAAATATCCCTTCTGGAATTTCAGGGAATCTATGGGAAGCATATCCCAGTACCGCAGACTGGCAAAGTCCAGTCCCACACCGGTAAGGGATACTCGAAAGCCGCTTCGGTGCAGAGCTTTCACATTGGCAAACATACCCTCTTTGCCCCTGCCAAAAGCCGACTCGTCTATCTCCAGTTCGATCTCCTCCGCCTTTACATTGTAGTCACGCAGAAGCCTTTCCAGCCACGGCAGAAGATTTCCGTTCAAAAGCTGCAGCCGTGAAATCCGCACGCCCACTTTGCCCGGCCACTCCTTTTTTCCCCGGAAGGCGGCAATATCCTGGAAAACCTTCTCCAAAACCCATGCGTTAAGTTCCGCCACAAATCCGTTCCTCACAAACAGCGGCAAAAACTCCTCCTGCCCCCGGCAGCGGCCATCTGCCATTTTCCAGACCACATATGCCTGAGCCATATAGAGCCTGGGCGTCTGAGCCATGATGATGGGTACATAGCGCACTTCAAATTCCCTGTCAGCCAGGGCCTGCTGCTGCCTCTTCTCCATCTCCAGTTCGCCCAGCACGATCTCCGCGATATCGTTGAATACCACATACTGGCCCTTGCCATTGTCCTTGGCGTGATACATGGCCATATCGCTTTTCATCAATGTATCTTCCAGGGTTTTCCCCACTTTTTCATCATAAAGGATACCGATACTCATGGAGATATTGGTCAGAATATGCTCTGCCCCCTCCTTGCTCCGCACCCGTTCTATGATTTTGTCCGCAATGCGGCATAACTCCTCCCGGCTGGCCTCCTCCTGGAAGATCAGTACAAACTCATCGCCGCCCATCCTTACCGCATGGGCCGTGGGAGCGCATTTTCGGAGAATTCCGGAAATATTCACCAAAAGTGCGTCGCCCTCGTTGTGGCCGTAAATATCGTTGACCGTTTTGAAATTATCCACATCCAGGAACATAAAATGAACCCTGCTGCCCGGCTCCAATCCCTGATAATAGGTATACATGGCCTGTCGGGTCCACAGCCCCGTGAGGTAATCCAACTCATATGCCATTCCGATTTCCCCCTTTCCGGTCAGAGCTTTGTTGTTACAGAGTTCTGTTATTACAGAGTTCCGCCGGTAATCCGGTTTGACGGCCAATGCGTCTCCCCCCGACCAGCGCCTACAGCGCCTTGATCCGCTCCACGGCTTCCACCGTGTTCTCATAACTGCCAAAGGCTGTGAGACGGAAATACCCTTCCCCGCTGGGCCCAAATCCCACGCCCGGCGTCCCCACCACATTGGCTTTCTCCAAGAGATAATCAAAGAAGTCCCAACTGCTCATGCCTCCGGGCGCTTTCAGCCAGATGTAAGGCGCATTCACACCGCCGGATACCGTGTAGCCGGCCTCCTTAAGCCCCTGGGAGATATAAGCCGCGTTTTTCATATAATAAGCCACCTGTTTCTTCAGCTGTGCCTTGCCTTCCTGAGAGTACACTGCCTCACCGGCCCGCTGTACGATATAGGGAGCACCGTTGTATTTGGTTCCGTGGCGCCTGGCCCAGAGACTGTGCAGGCTCACATCCCCGGCTTTCAGTTCCCGGGGAATCACGGTAAAGCCCAGGCGGACACCGGTAAAGCCCGCATTCTTTGAAAAAGAGCGCAGTTCGACGGCACAGGTTCTGGCACCCTGGCATTCGTAAATGGAATGGGGCACGTCCTCCTCCGAAATATATGCCTCATAGGCAGCGTCATAGATGATCACCGCGCCCACCCTGTTGGCATAATCCACCCACTCCTGGAGCTGCCCTCTGGTAATGGCAGCCCCTGTGGGATTGTTGGGAAAACAAAGGTAAATAATATCCGGGGTCTCCTTCGGCAGATCGGGAGCAAAACCGTTTTCCGCCGTACAGGGCATATAGATTACATCGCTCCAGGTTTCCGTCCGGGGATCGTAGCAGCCCGTCCTTCCGGCCATCACATTGGTATCCACATACACAGGGTAAACCGGGTCACAGACGGCAATCCGATTGTCCAGGCTGAAAATCTCCTGGATATTGCCGGAATCACATTTTGCCCCGTCCGAAATAAAGATTTCCTCCGGGCTGATATCACAGCCCCTGGCCTTATAGTCATTGGCAGCAATGGCGTCACGAAGAAAACCGTAACCCAGATCCGGCGCGTAGCCTCGAAAAGTGGCCGCATCCCCCATCTCCTCCACCGCAGCATGCAGGGCGCTGATGATGGCCGGAGCCAGAGGCTGGGTCACATCGCCGATGCCCAACCGGATTATCTTCTTATCCGGGTGGGACGCCGCATAGGTATTCACCTTCCTGCCGATATCTGAAAACAGATAACTCCCCGGCAATTTTAGATAGTTGTCATTGACTTTAAACATATTTCTCCCTCAAATACGGTAGACGCAGGTCCTGTCATATACACCAGATTCTCTTCCCGGTCCCAGGTTACCTGAATTTCCCCGCCCAGCACGCCCACGGTTACATTGTTGTCTGTCAGACCATTCAGCACGCAGGCCACCGCTGTAGCGCAGCACCCCGTACCGCAGGCCAGGGTCTCCCCCGTGCCCCGCTCCCACACACGCATCTTCACATGCCGTCTGTCCACCACCTCCACAAATTCCGTGTTAGTGCGGTTGGGAAACAGTTCATGACTTTCAAACAGCGGCCCCGTCTGTTCCAGCTTCAGATCCCCCACATTCTCCACAAGGACAACGGCGTGGGGATTCCCCATGGACACGCAGGTCATACGGTGTGTAATTCCTCCCACCCGGATGGGAACATCCACCGCCCGTTCCCCGGGAACCATAACAGGAATCCGCTCCGGTTCCAATATGGGACTGCCCATGTTCACCCGTACCAGGGAGACTTTGTCCTCCTGGTCCACCGTAAGTTCCAGATGTTTGACCTGTCCCGCGCTGACAATGGATATCCGCTTTTTGTCCGTAAGTCCTTTATCATACACATATTTCGCCACGCAGCGGATTCCGTTGCCGCACATCTCGGCCCTGGTGCCGTCCGCGTTGTACATCTCCATCTCAAAATCGGCCGCTTCGGCGGGATTGATAAAGATAACGCCATCTCCTCCTATGCCGAAATGCCTGTCGCTCAGAAAGCGCACCATCCGGGGCTTATCCTCCTGGGGAATTTTCCAGGCTGCCCCGTCAATATACACATAATCGTTGCCGCATCCATGCATCTTGGTAAATTTCATCCAATCAAATTCCATCCGTTCTGGCCACCGCCTTTCCCTATCATCATAATCTCTTTTTTCCGAAAAAGCAAATCCCTTTTCCGTCATAAACACTTTTTTTCCCGCATACTTTATATTAACAACGAGCAAAGCTAGCTTCCAAGCACGCATTAAGGAATATTGCAGGCCGGACCGGCAATATCCCGGAAAGAGGTAAGCATGAGTGCAAAGACAAAAATCGTAGTACTCCATATGAAAGAACTGATTTATACCGGAATCTTCGCCGTGCTGGGCATCCTGTTCGTGGTGCTGCTGGTCATGATGTTCCTTCCCGACAAAGAAGAATCCCCCCAGCCCGATGCCCCCACAGGAACGGAGAGCCCCAGCGGCGGCACGGATCTGTCAGGAGAAACCTCACCCGCCTCCGACGCTGTCTCTCTCTACATACCGGGCGTATATAACACGGAATTGGTGCTGGGCGACCAGACGCTGAATGTGGAAGTCATGGTAAACAAGGATGCCATCGCCTCCATCCAACTGGTGAACCTGAGTGATGCCGTGGCCACTATGTACCCCCTGCTTCAGCCAGCCTTTGATTCTCTGGCGGCACAGATCTGCGAGCAGCAATCACTGGACAATATCAGTTATGACGCAGACAGCAAATACACTTCTCTGGTACTGTTGGAAGCCATACGGAATTCTCTGGAAAAAGCGCAGCCTTAGTCTCTAAGGCGCGCTTTTTTGCAGAGTGTTTCCAGCTCTTCCACGGAGAAGAGATAATGCCTGTTGCAGAACTGGCAATTCACCTCGATCTCCCTGCCCTCCTCAATCATCTCCCGCAATTCCTCCTGTCCAATGCTGACCAGAGCCTTTTCCACCCGGGACTTGTCACAGTTGCAGTAAAACTCGGTGTCCAGGGTTTCCGTATATTCCACGCCTGTCTGTGGCTGGTTATGTGGTCAGAAACCCTTGCGGCACTTGAGTTTTCAGTCCTAAAGCAACATTGTTCCAGGCCAAGAAAGTGGTCAAATTTGAATCAGGCCGCCTTAAACCGTCTGTTAACTCAGAGGAAATATCAAGCGATAAATTGCACCTCCGTCTACAATGATAAGCAGATTTCTTAAAGCCCTGTCGACTGTGTAATCCGCCCGATTTTCACCTCTGTATTTCTCCGTTTTAGATTGCAATTTTCTATCGACTTTCGCCTCCTATTTCGGTATTGTGTTGCTTGCAAAAGCCCCACAAAACACTGAAAATTAGGAGGAAAATGTATGACCAACATGAAAAAGCGCATTGCCACCACACTGACAGCAGCCATCCTCACAACTGTCCTCACTGTCCCCGCCATGGCAACGGAAACGCCCGACAAATCCGTCCGGGTGAGCAGCTACAAGGGCAGTACTCTGAAGGTGGGAGAGCGCAGTGGCCTCATCATCGGTCCCAGCGGTGCAAACTACACTGTGACTTCCAGCAACCCAGACACGGTAGCGGTGGAACAGGTGCTGACCTTCTGGGTTGCCATTGCCAAAGCGGAGGGGATCGCAGAGATCACCGTCTCCAACAGCGCTGGAGAACGTGGGACCGTAATACTGACGGTTGGCTCCGCAGCCCCCGCTGCGCCGGAAGCCCCCGCCAGCGGGGACAGCGCCGGCCTGACAGACAACCTGGAGATACGGCAGGAGATGATCCGGCTCATCAACCAGACCCGCAAGGCCAATGGGGTGCCGGAGCTGCCGGTCAGCGAGGCCCTGATGGACGCCGCCCAAGCCTGCTCCGACCGGCGCTACACCTGGCATCACGCTCCGGAGGAGAGCCAGGCCGCTGTGGACGCTGGCTACCCCTACGGTTTCGGCTCCAATCTCACCGTGTTCACCGGCACCACCGACGCCGCCCAACGCGCCGTCGACAACTGGATCAACTCCCCCGGTCACTTCGAGACGATGATCGACCAGCGATGCGACTGCATCGGCGTAGGCGTGACCCAGTACGATGGCATCACCTACTGCTACATGTTCGTCGGGATACCCAACAGCGTCAATTTCTACAGCTGAAAACACCGCCTATGCGGTACCAGGGGGCAGGCACTCTGCAAATTGCGGAGTGCCTGCCGATATTTTCCACGATAACTCGTACGGTCAGTGGGGCAATCCCTTGTCAAACATTGCGTAGAAATACAAAAAATAAAACTTTCTGGTGTTCTCTTGATTAATTCGACCCGCTCACCCGAGAAAAGATTTCTCATTGAATTCAGGACAAGATTATGGTAAAATTGACAGTATAAAGTTCCGATAATATCGGTTTATCAGAAGCACTACCAAGCTTAGGAGGACATATATGAAGTCTAACTTTGAATTCCTCAAAAAATACTGGCCCGTACTTGCTCAAATTGGTGCGGCAGCAGAGAGCTATGTGTATTCTGATGCCAACGCCTGCCTGTATAAACTGGGTATGTTCGGTGAACGACTGATTCTTGAGATTTTTGCTTTTGAGCATATCAAGGAGCCAGCTATTGACAATACGCACGCCAACCGGATTCGTTTGCTGAAACGGGAGGGACTGATTCCAAAGAAGATTGACGATATCCTGTTTGTGTTGCGGAAGACTCGTAACGATGCCGTACATGCTGGCGCTGATTCCGTAGAGGACGCAAAAACGCTGCTTTCCATGACTTACAATCTTGCGGTTTGGTTCATGGAGGTATACGGTGACTGGGGGTATATTGCCCCTGCTTTTATCATGCCTGAAAATATGACCAAACCGGATTACGCTGCCATCATCAAGGAGCAGGAGGAGAAGATAACCGCACTCTCCAAACAGATTGAGGCAGTATCTACTGCGGCATCCTCCAAAACCTCCAAAGAACGTGCAGAAAAGGGCGAAACTGCATCCGAGAGCATGGAACTTTCCGAAGCTGAAACCCGTTATCTGATTGACGAACAGCTCCGCAAATTCGGCTGGGAAGCCGACACCAACAATCTTCGCTATTCCAAGGGAACTCGTCCGCAAAAAGGCAGAAATCTTGCCATTGCTGAGTGGCCCACTGATTCTACTGTGGGAAAAAACGGTTATGCAGATTATGCACTGTTTGTTGGATTGAAGCTCGTAGGCATTGTGGAAGCAAAGAAAGCCGCAGTTGACATTCCCTCTGCAATCGACTATCAGTGCAAGGAATATGCTAAGGGAATTAAGGCTGAACACAAGGAGTATATCATCAGCCAGTGGGGTGCATATAAAGTTCCTTTTGCCTTTGCCACCAATGGCCGTAAATATCTAAAGCAAATCGACACCAAATCCGGCATCTGGTGTCTGGATCTGCGCAGTGGAACAAGTGCCCCCAAGGCCCTGCAAGGCTGGATCAGCCCTCAGGGGCTGATGGAGCAACTTGAAAAGGACATTGCCACGGCCAATTCTGTGCTCCAGAACACCCCTTTCGATTTATTGCGTGATCCCGATGGATTGAATTTACGCAAATATCAGATCAATGCTATTGAAGCTGCGGAGCGGGCTATCATTGACGGGAAACAGACTGTTTTGCTTTCCATGGCCACCGGAACCGGCAAAACACGGACCATCCTCGGCATGATCTACCGCTTTATTAAGAGTGACCGGTTTAAGCGCGTTCTGTTCCTTGTAGACCGTACCGCACTTGGGGAACAGGCTGAAGATGTTTTTAAGGAAGTAAAGATCGAAGAATTGATGACCTTAGATTCTATTTACAACATCAAGGGTTTGGATGAAAAGGAGATCGACAAAGAAACCAAGATACATATCGCAACAGTTCAGAGCCTCGTAAAGCGCATTCTTTATCCCGAAAGTGACACCATGCCATCTGTTACCGACTATGATTTGATTGTAGTCGATGAGGCACATCGTGGATACATTCTGGATAGGGAAATGAGCGAAACGGAGATGCTCTATCGCAACCAAGATGACTATATCAGTAAATACCGTACTGTCATCGAGTATTTCGATGCTGTGAAGATTGCTTTGACCGCAACCCCGGCGCTCCATACTACTGAGATTTTCGGAAAACCTGTTTTCAACTACTCATACCGTGAAGCTGTCATAGACGGTTACCTGGTCGACCATGATGCGCCTCATAATATCCGCACTAAACTGCGTATTGAGGGTATCAACTATCAGAAAGGCGATCAGCTTGCTATTTATGACCCGATTACTGGCGAAGTTCTCAACAGCGCCGAGCTGGAAGATGACATGAAATTTGAAATTGACAGCTTTAACCGGCAGGTAATCACGGAGAATTTTAATCGGACAGTCCTTGAGGAAATCGCTTGGGATCTCAATCCAGACGGCCAGGGTAAAACCCTCATCTATGCTGTTGATGACAACCACGCTGACCTCATCGTAAAGATTTTGAAAGAAATCTATGCTGAGGGCTGCGTTGACAATGATGCTGTTATGAAGATTACGGGAAGCGTAGCGGGCGGCAATAAGAAAAAAATCTCCGAAGCAATCAAGCGTTTCAAGAATGAGTCCCTACCCAAGATTGTGGTTACTGTTGATCTTTTAACCACCGGCATTGACGTACCTGAGATTACCAATCTGGTTTTTATGCGCCGCATCAAATCTCGTATTCTCTATGAACAGATGTTGGGCCGAGCTACCAGATTGTGTCCTGCTATCGGCAAAACTCACTTTGAGATTTATGATCCTGTGGGCGTATACGAGTCTTTACAGGATGTCAGCAATATGAAACCGGTCGTTACTAACCCCTCTGCCAGTTTTGAGGATTTGATGAGAGGGCTGGAGATAGCAACCACCGACGAACAGCTTGCCTATCAGATCGATCTGATTATTGCCAAGCTACAGCGTAAGCGCCGCAACGTAAGTCAAACAGCACGGGAGCAATTCATCCATCTTACCGGTGGAAAAGATTTGGGAGCTTTTGCGGAGCATCTCAACAGCAGCGCCATTAAAGAGGCTTTAGCCGAGTTGCTGAATCATCGTGACGCATTCTCTGTGCTGGATAAGGATAAGTCCCACCACAAGCGCTCGGTTGTCATTGATTATCATGTGGACGAGCTGATTGACCATACTCGCGGCTACGGTGAAGGTCAGAAACCGGAGGATTATTTGGAAGCGTTCAAGGAGTTCATCAATAACAATATGAACGCCATTGCTGCGCTCCGTATGGTGTGCACCAAGCCTTCAGAGCTTACCAGAGAAGCTCTCAAGAGCTTAAAACTGGAACTTGACCGCCATGACTTCACGGAGAAGCAGTTAAACTCCGCATGGAATGAGATGACCAATCAGGACATTGTGGCCGATATCATCGCATTTATTCGTCAGCAGGCCCTTGGCTCTACGCTTATCAGTCATGAGCAGAGGGTAAAGCACGCTTTTGCGAAACTGCGCATCAATCATGGTTTCAATAAGACCCAGCTTGACTGGCTAAAACGCATCGAAAAAGTACTGCTGGAGGAAAGCGTGCTGGATGAGCAAATCTTTGAAGTCGGCGCATTTAAGAACGCTGGCGGGTTTACCATCATTGACCGCCGCTTTGGCGGCAAGCTCCGTGAGATCATTACGGAGCTGAATGAGTATCTCTATGAAGATGGAGGAGGCGCAGCGTGAATAATCAGGAGATTGTAGCAAAGCTTTGGAACCTCTGCAATGTGTTGCGGGATGACGGTATTACTTATCATCAGTATGTTACGGAACTTACCTATATCCTGTTCCTGAAAATGTGCAAGGAGACCGGTACAGAGGGAGCGATTCCGGAGCAGTACCGGTGGGACAGGCTCCTTGTCAAGCAGGGTGTAGAGCTGAAGAAGTTTTACAAGGAATTGTTGGAGCATTTGGGCGAAAGCTGTACCGGTCGTGTCCGCGAGATCTACCAAGGCGCGCAGAGCAATATTGACGAACCCAAGAACCTGGAGAAGATCATCCAGACCATCGACCAATTCGACTGGTACACCGCCAAGGAAGAAGGTCTGGGCAACCTTTATGAAGGTTTGCTGGAGAAGAATGCAAATGAGAAGAAATCAGGCGCTGGGCAATATTTCACGCCTCGCGTTCTTATCAACGTCATGACTCGGCTCATTGCGCCCCAACCCGGTGAGCGATGCAACGACCCGGCTTGCGGTACGTTTGGCTTTATGATTGCCGCTGACCGCTACGTCAAGGATCATACTGATGAGTTATTTGAACTGTCCGTGGATCAGCAGGAGTTCCAGCGTACCCAAGCATTCTCCGGTTGCGAGCTGGTTCATGATACCCACCGCTTGGCTTTGATGAATGCCATGCTCCACGATATCCGCGGTCCCATTTATCTTGGTGATACCCTGTCCAACTTTGGCAAGGAACTGAAAGGCTATGACGTTGTACTGACCAATCCGCCTTTCGGCACCAAGAAAGGTGGCGAGCGTGCCACCCGCGATGACTTTACTTTCCCCACCAGCAATAAACAGCTAAATTTTCTGCAGCACATCTATCGCAGTCTGAATAAGACAGGGAAGGCGCGTGCGGCGGTCGTTTTGCCGGACAATGTTCTGTTCGCCGATGGCGATGGCGAGCGTATCCGCCGTGACTTGATGGAGAAGTGTAATCTGCATACCATTCTGCGATTGCCAACTGGTATCTTCTATGCTCAGGGTGTTAAAACCAATGTGCTGTTTTTCACCCGTGGCTGTGAAGATAAAGGGAACACCCGTGAGATTTGGTTCTATGACCTGCGCTCCGATATGCCCTCTTTTGGCAAGACCAATCCGCTGAAGGAAAGCCATTTTGATGAGTTCGTGGAGTGCTATAAGGACGGCGATCTGTCCGCCCGTGTCGAAACATACAGCGAGGAAAAACCGAACGGCAGATGGCGCAGATATACCTATGAGGAGATTCTGGCCCGGGACAAAACCAGTCTGGATATCACCTGGATGAAGTCCGACAGCGGAGCTGAGGACTATACGCTTGCTGAACTGCTGGAGCAGATTAAGGAGAAGTCCGGTAATATTGCGAAAGCTGTAGCCGCATTGGAAGAACTGATTGGCGAGGTGGATGAATAATGGATACAAAGGCATTACGCCAAAAGGTGCTTGACCTTGCTATCCGCGGCAAGCTGGTTCCGCAGGATCCAAATGACGAACCGGCTTCTGTTCTGCTGGAACGGATTCGCCAGCAGAAGCAGCAGATGGTGAAAGACGGTAAGCTCAAGGCCAAGGATATCAAGAACGATACTATTATCTTTGTCGGTGAGGATAATTTACATTATGAGAAGTTCGCCAACGGCAGCGTGAAATGTATTGAGGAAGAGATACCATTTGACCTGCCAGAGGGTTGGGTATGGGTGAGACTAAGTTCTATTGCTGACATGGCTTTAGGAAAGATGTTGGATGTAGCCAAAAATAAAGGCTCGCTTAGACCCTATCTCCGAAACGTCAATGTTCGCTGGGGCACATTTGAGTTGAGCGATGTTCTCGATATGCGTTTTGAAGACGACGAACTCGAAAGGTACAGCATTCGTCATGGCGACTTGGTTATATGTGAGGGTGGTGAGCCTGGTCGATGTGCTGTTTGGCAGTCTGAGGAAGTGGTGTTTTATCAGAAAGCTTTACACAGAGTAAGAGCTATCGAAGTCCTACCAGAGTATTTGTACTATGTAATCAGGCACTTCATAACATCAACCCAGTACGAAAGGTATTATACTGGTACAACAATAAAACATTTGACCGGGCAATCATTACAGGTTCTTCCTATTCCCTTGCCTCCGATGAGTGAGCAACAGTTGATTGTTAAACATCTTCAACACATAATCGGAGAAATTGACAAAGTTGAAACAGAAAAATCCGAAGCACTTTCTTTGGTTTCGCTTGCCAAATCCAAAATCCTTAATCTCGCCATTAGCGGCCAACTCGTCCCCCAAGACCCCGCTGACGAACCTGCCTCCGTCTTGCTGGAACGCATTCGGGCAGAGAAAGAAGAGCTCATCAAGCAAGGCAAACTCAAGCGTGACAAGAAGGAATCTGTCATCTTCCGTGGTGAGGATAACTCTTATTATCTCAGAACCGGGGATTTAGTAGAATCTCTAGAAGATTGGGCATTCGAAGAACTGCCTGACAGTTGGGCCATTTGCTGCCTTGGTGAACTGTGCGACTATGGTAATTGCTTAAATGTCGATACGGCATCTATTTCTGATTCTGCATGGATCCTGGATCTTGAAGATATTGAAAAAGATAGTGGCGTTGTTCTGCGAAAAGTACGAAAGTCTGAACGCAACGCTGCAAGCACAAAACACTTTTTCCACAGAGGTCAGGTGTTATATAGCAAACTCCGTCCCTACTTGAACAAAGTAGTTCTGTCAGATGAAGATGGATATTGTACCTCAGAGATTCTGCCACTGGAGTTTGAACGAAATGTCCTGCCGCAATATGCCCGCTATTATTTGATGTCTCCAGTATTTTTAGAATATGCTAATAAGTGTTCATATGGTGTGAAGATGCCCCGCCTTGGAACAATAGACGGAAAGAAATCGATAATATCGATCCCTCCAATTGAGGAACAGAAACGAATTGTTTTTGCAATAGAGCAGGCATTTACTCAACTTGCCGCGATTACTCGGAACCTATTATGACTAACAGCCGCCCTCGGGAGAAGGCGGCTGTTTTCTTTACCATGTGACGATTTTATCCACCAGCGCCTGCTGTTCGCTGGCAGTTCTGCGAAGGTAGATGCGTGTCGTTTCAATGCTCTCGTGACCCATCAAATCTGCCAGCAGAGCAATGTCATTGTACTTCTCCAAGAAGTTTTTGGCGTACCGGTGCCGGAAGGAGTGCGGATACACCACCTTTTTATCCAGTCCATATTTGTCCGCATAGTTTTTGAGTTGCTGGGAAATGCCGCGGGTGGTAATGCGCTCCCCATAGCGGTTCAAAAATAAATAGCCGGAGGAACGGTTTGATTCCTCCAACCATTCAAGAGTTTCCGTCCTTAACTTTTTGGGTATGTACAGCCTGCGCAGTTTTCCGCCTTTGGTGTACAGGTCAAAATAACCGACTTCCACATGCTCGATTTTGATTTGGATCAGTTCGCTCACGCGTGCCCCGGTCGCAGCCAGATACCAGACCACGAAGTACCACTCCATGTTACCGTCCTTCTTGAGCTGCTTTTTCAAAAAGTTGTAGTCGGCGTTACTGATCACATTCTCCAGAAAGTTCTTCTGCTGCACCTTCACAGCTTTCAACCGCAGACGATCTTTGTGCAGGAACTCCAGGTATTTGTTCATTGCCTGGATACGCAGGTTGACGGTCTTGGGCTTGAAAAATTCCATTAGATACCCTTTGTAAGCCATCAGGTTTTCCTTGCTGATTTCATCGTAGTGAGCATGGTAGAAATCTACCGTCCAGAGATAGGAGTGGATAGTGTTCTCCGAAAGATTGCACTTTCTCAGGTGCTGTTCGAATGTTTCATTTGTCCTCATAAAAGGCGCCTCCCAATAATATTTTTGCGAGTTTATCGCGCCAATATTATAGGGGAAATATGTGACTATCTCTTATTATGAGAAGATTGGCTACGAGATCCATTGTATCAATGAAGAGATGCCATTTGAGATACCCGATACATGGGAATGGATGCGGTTAGAAAACTGTTGCATCAAAGAAATTCGTCGGGGGAAATCTCCAAAATATATTGAGCAAAGCGGTACACTTGTCTTTGCTCAAAAGTGCAATACGAAATACGCCGGCATTGATATCGGACTGGCGCTGTATCTTGATGAAAATACCTTGGGTAAATACACAGATGATGAATATATGCAGGATGGAGATGTCGTTATTAACTCTACTGGTACAGGAACCCTGGGCCGTGTTGGGTTCTATCGTGTTGCTGACAATCGTGCCAATCTTCCTATAGTTCCTGATTCTCATGTTACGGTTGTTCGAGCCCATCGCAATGTTCACGCATTTTACCTATATGCATTTATGAAAGCAAATCAAGCCGAGCTTGAAAAGGAGGGTGAAGGTTCCACGAACCAGAAAGAACTTAAACCGCTCACACTAAAGGAAATGCTTATCCCAATACCGCCATTCTCAGAGCAAAAGCGAATTGCTTTGGCAATAACCGCCGCATTTTCAACTATATCAGCAATAGAAAAGAGCCTCACATAAGACTCTTTTCTATTGCTACGAGAAGTGCAAACAGCTCATCTATGCGTTCCGCAATTCTGATTTGTTCTTGATATGGTGGAATCAAAACTGGATATTTCTTAACCGACTCAGGCTGTGCTCTCATCAAGGAACCACCGACACCGGAAACATTTGAAAGCATTAATTTACGAAAGTGCGGCGAAGAAAAATAATGTCGCAAATATGGTGCAAATAGCATATTATTTCTAAAAACAATCCACTCAGATGAACCGAGAATCCGATAGGATGTAATATGACCCGTAATCCAGACCCGATTAATGCGAGGATTAATTTTACAGACAAGTACATCATTCTCACAAACAGATTGCTTGGATGATCCTATTTCTTTACCGATAATGATTTCAGGTACACCTACATCAAAGTTCGGTACACTATACAGTTCAAACATTTCGTCAGTAGAATTACTTGGGTCAACAGTTTCGGAAATAAACATATTGACTTGCGAGAAAGAGCCAATGCTCCAGCCGTAAGGAAGTTCATCTATATCATACTCAGATACCTTTTCACCAATCTTCTCATAATAAGAGTTATCCTCACCACGGAAGATGACAGATTCCTTCTTGTCACGCTTGAGTTTGCCTTGCTTGATGAGCTCTTCTTTCTCTGCCCGAATGCGTTCCAGCAAGACGGAGGCAGGTTCGTCAGCGGGGTCTTGGGGGACGAGTTGGCCGCTAATGGCGAGGTCAAGGATCTTCGTTTTCGCCAGTAAAATAATATCACGTGCCGTTGTACTTTCAGAATCTATCTGCTGAATCTGGGTCCATATGCAACTGAGTTTTTCCACAATTCTAATTTGCTCTGCCAGCGGAGGAACAGGGGTCAAGACGTTCTGAATATTATCCAGTCTGAAACTGTTCTTCATACCGCTTTGGGTTGTATAGTACTGATTTCGGCAAAAATCAGACATAAGAATATATGGAAAGTATTTGGTCTGTGCCTCTTTATGAAAACGAATCAAGCCTACATGCTGGTTAATGTATGCTTCTTCAAAATTAGCTGGAATTAGCCCCAACATACCAATCTCCGCTGTGATTGAAAACAGCAGATCATTTTCCGTTACACGAGTTCGTACACCTTCGGCATTATCGGGAAGATTTACTCTCTGGAGATTATCCATTCGTAGCTCGAAAGAGTCCCTTGAGAGATTACCCATACGAAGAAATATGCTTCCAGTGTCAGAATAGAATTGCGCCCAACCACGAGAACCACTTGTGATATATTCGCAAAGAGGGCCAATCTTACTCCATGCCCATCCCTCCGGCAACTCAAATGGTATCTCATTCTCGATACATTTCACGCTGCCGTTGGCGAACTTCTCATAATGTAAATTACAGGAAAAATTTTGACCAATAATGCAACCGATCTTTACTGCATTTACAAAGAAACATGACGTACAATTCCCATATGTAACGGGACCGTTATCCTAACAAATCAATCCCCAAGATTTGCATCGCCTATCCAAAGAATAACCACTCGCTCAAAATGTGGCAAACTGCTTCCGCATTTCCTCGTCTGACAGTTTTCCCTGCTCCGCCAAGTCCAGCACCTTCTGGGCCTGTGATAAAGTGGCGTTCCACTCATCCCTGCTGATTTTCCCCCTCTGCTTTCTCGCCTTCAGTCGGTTGTAGACCTTCCGGTACTCCACGCCCGCAGGACTCAGACCCTGCGGGTGGTTCGCTTGGTCAGAAGAAAGTAGCGCCCGCAGTTATGCTCTGAATCCAAGCGCAAATTCCGGTAGACCGGCAAATCAAAAATCAGATCCCAGACAGCGTTGAGCCATTCCTGTACGGAACGGGCGGCGCTGTCTGTTTTTCCTCATTAGGGGACCAAAAAAAGCCATGCAGAAAGGCTAAGCTTCCTGCACGGCAATCGATGGATGAGAGGGGATACATGAAAGAGGGGGAATATTATCTCTGAAGCTTAGCGGGCTTCTTAGCCCGGTCAGGCCTTGGCGGGGTCGGTCTTGGTCTTAGGCACCTTGTCCCAGACGTACTCCCAGGGGAAACAGATCATAGCCCAGCGGTTCAGGGTGGTCAGATAGTTCGCCCAGCTGAAGTAGACCTCCTGGAAATCCTCCTTTGTCTTGATCGTGGGGAAGGACTCCAGAATATCGTTGTAGAACTTCCACATGTTGGGCTGATTCAGCCAGGGGGCAGGGCAGTTGGGCTTTGCCTCCGAGCCCAGAAGGCGGCAGGTGCCGCCGGTCAGGTAGTTCCAGAACTTTTTGATGGTCTCCAGGTCGATGCTGTCGTCATTCAGCGCGGCCCAAATAGCAGGCTCGGTCACATGACGGCCAATGTTGGATGTATCCGCAATGAGAAAGTACAGGTTACCCACGGCCGAGCCGTCCGTCCCAGCGCCGCTGGGAAACCACCCCTTTTCGGACATCTGGAACTCAATGGGCTTGTCCCAGAAAATCTTGTCCAGCTCCTGCTCGATTTCCTCTTTTACCTCGCTCCAATGCTTCGCCATAATCAGCTCTCCTTCCTTTCCATGACCATCGTCACCAGCGTATGGGTTGTCACATGGTTGTTCCACACCGCTTTGCCGGCCTTGTAAAAATCGTCCAGGTATTCCGGGTCCACCTTGGCGGCGATTGCGCCGTGCCCTGCCAGGGGTTCGGTGACATCCGGCCCGTAGTTGACCACAAAGTCAACGCCAGTAAAGCCGATGTCGCCGGGCTGGCGGTCGCAGTACATGATGCTGTTCCGGCCGACAGGGTTGTCCTGGGTGCCGGGGCAGACCGCCTTCCGGGGCGGACGGCAGCGGGAAATAAACAGGTCGCCGGTGGACAGGGTGTTGCAGCAAGCGCTGCGCAGCGGCAGGCTGTTCCACAGCAGCTCACTCAGCTCGGGTTCACTTTCGTCCTGTAACGTAGCAGCGACGCTGATACCAAATTCCGGGAAATTTACATTTACTTTTCTAGCCATAATACAACTCCTCTTTAAAAATTAATTTCTTCCTTTTCTGCCGCAGCCGGTCCGGGCTTATGAGCTGTCCAAGGAACAGGTATCCAAGGCAAATTCCTCCTTTCCGCAGGGGCTCCAGGTCTTAAAATAGTCAAATGATCTGAGACAACAGCACCGAGAACAGCATCAGCGGCAGGCTGAGGTGGAAAAACGCCGGGATGCAGGTGTCACGAATGTGGTCATGCTGGCCGTCGGCGTTGAGACCCGCCGTACTGCCCAGCGTAGTATCAGAGGCGGGAGAGGCGATCCCTCCGAACAGCACCGCCGCGGAGCTCAGCGCGATAATGGCGGATTTTGAAAAGCTCATCTGTTGGCACAGCGGGACATAGAGCACCGTGACAACCGGAATCGCACTGAATGAGCTTCCAATCCCGACTGTGACCAGAAAGCCGATCAGGTTAATCACAACGGCGGCGGCAAGCCTGCTGTCTCCAATGAGGCCGGCTACCGCCTCAGACAGCTCCCGCACTCCGCCCGCGGCCTTGAGTACCTCAGCGTAGCCTCCAGCGGCGAGCATGATGAACACGATCATCCCCATCATCCTCATGCCGTTCGCGAACTGGTCCTCAATGTCCTCCCTCCGCACTGCGCCGAAGCCAAACAGAACAATCAGTCCGCAGAGGGCGGATATTGACAGCACCACAAAACAGATCGTCTCCAGGCTGGCCAGGGATGCCCAGGTGGATAAGTACGTGGTGCTGCGCACCAGCCTTTGCAGGGCGGTCCTGCCAGAGGGAGGGACGGTGAGCCTTAAGGTGGAGACCGGCGACCACAGCGCTTTCCCGGTAAAGTATTTGGAAGGGGCGGCGCCGGAAGGGGCGGCAGAGATCGCCTTATCCTCCATGAATGCAGAGGAACTGGGAGTGTCCCTGGGGGATACTTTGCTGCTGTCTGTTGAGGGCAGGGAGAGGGCGTATACTGTCTGCGGCATCTATTCCGATATTACCAATGGCGGCAGGACAGGGAAAGCCCGGCAGGTGGGCAGGGACACCCCTGCCCTGTGGAGCGTGCTGTATGTATCCTTAAAGGATTCCCGGGGAAAAGAACAGTGGATGGAAAGTTACCGCCAGATGGGGGCGGAGGTGACGGATATCAACACCTATGTGAGGGATACCTATGGCCAGACCCTGGAACAGCTCCGGCTGGCTTCCCTGGTGGCCACAGCCATTGCCGTGCTAGTGACTGCGGTGGTGGCGGCGCTGTTTATGCGCCTGCTGGTAGAAAAAGACCGCTATGTGATCTCCCTGTATAAAGCCCTGGGATATACAGGGAGGGAGATGAAAGGGGCCTATTTTGGAAAAGGGCTTTTCCTCCTGCTGGCAGGGGTGGCCGCAGGGCTTGTGTTGGGGAACCTGCTTGGGGAGCGCCTTTGCGGCATGGCACTGAGATCCTTTGGGGCGGACAGCTTCCGGTTTGTGGTCTCCTGGCCTTGGGTGCTGCTGGGCATCCCCTGTGCCATGGTTCTCCCCGCCGCCCTGGCAGTCTGGGGAGGCATCGGGGAGATCGGGCAGGTGGGAGCCTGGGAGTGCTGTAACGGGAAAGGGCAGACATAAGAGAGAAGGAGAGGGATATGTGTGGAACAAACCAGGAAAGAAATACAGGGAACCAATTACTGCGGGTAGAGGGATTGGAAAAAGAGGGGATACTGCAGGGGGTGTCTTTCCAGATGGAACCGGGGGAGATGCTGGCGGTGATGGGGCCTTCCGGCTCCGGAA
>OFHA01000315.1_pt1 | contig 43453 bp, 66 predicted proteins | sample 1521891 | NCBI WGS metagenome assembly OFHA01 (sample SAMEA3504089, study PRJEB24116) | mouse gut metagenome | biome: mouse gut; feature: mouse-associated habitat; material: faeces | place: Denmark | collected 2011
CCCAAACAATATTATTGAGGAGGTTCAAAAGAATGTCAGAAGTAAGCGTTGAACAATTTGAGCAAATGCTGGAAGAATCAATTAAAACAATAAGAAATGGAGAGGTAGTCGAAGGCGCTGTTATCGATGTGAAACCAGATGAAATCGTCTTAAATATTGGATACAAGTCAGACGGCATCATTACACGCAATGAGTATACCAATGAGCCTAATGTGGATTTGACGGCCACAGTGTCTGTTGGCGATACCATGGAAGCAAAAGTAATTAAAGTAAACGACGGCGAAGGACAAGTCCTTCTGTCCCATAAACGTCTTTTAGCGGAAAAAGGAAACAAGAAGTTAGAAGAAGCGTTTGAGAACCACACAGTCCTGACGGCGAAAGTAGTTCAGGTATTAGGCGGAGGGTTAAGCGTTTCGATTGATGAGACGAGGGTTTTTATCCCGGCAAGCCTTGTATCCGATACATACGAAAAGGACTTAAACAAATACAAAGATCAGGAAATTGAATTTGTCATTACGGAATTTAATCCACGCCGCAGAAGAATCATTGGCGATAGGAAGCAGCTTTTGGCTGCGCAGAAAGCGGAACTGCAGAAGGCTCTTTTTGAGCGTATCCAGATTGGCGACGTGATAGAAGGGGTCGTTAAGAACGTAACGGATTTTGGCGCGTTTATCGACTTAGGCGGAGCGGACGGCCTGCTCCATATTTCAGAGATGTCATGGGGGCGTGTGGAAAGCCCGAAGAAGGCGTTTAAAGTTGGTGAAACGGTAAGGGTGTTTATCAAAGACATCAAAGAGACGAAAATTGCGTTAAGCCGTAAGTTCCCAGACGAAAATCCTTGGAATGACGCCGCAAATAAATTCGCTGTGGGAACTGTCCTGACAGGAAAAGTTGCGCGTATGACGGATTTTGGCGCGTTTGTAGAGCTTGCGCCGGGGGTGGATGCATTGCTGCATGTTTCCCAGATTGCAAAAGAGCATATTGAGAAACCGTCTGATGTTTTATCCATTGGGCAGGAAATTGAAGCGCAGATTGTAGATTTCAATGAGGAAGACAGGAAAATCAGTCTGAGCATCAAAGCCCTTTTAAATTCGGCGGAAGATGCGCAAGAGGAATCAGAAGCGGAAGAACTGCCGGAATCAGACGAATAATATTCAGTTAGGCGCTATAAACTATAATAAAGGCGGAGGATTAGAGATATGCTTGGCGATTACGAAAAATTTAAGAAAAGCATTTACTCTTTGACGCAGATTGATTTAAGTTCATACAAAGAGAATCAGATGCGCAGAAGAATAGATACTCTGATTAACAAGAATAAAATCAAATCCTATGAGGAATACGTTAGCTTGATCAAGCAGGATAAAGAGAAATTCGAGCAGTTTGTGAATTTCTTAACCATTAATGTCTCGGAATTTTACCGGAACGTTGAGCAGTGGAAACATTTGGAAAATGTCGTTTTCCCTGATTTAATCAAAAGGTTCGGGAAGAATTTAAAAATCTGGAGCGCGGCATGTTCTACAGGCGACGAACCTTATTCCCTTGTTATGGCGCTGTCAAGGCATCTGCCGTTAAGCCAGATTAAAATATTAGCGACGGACATAGATAAACAAGTGATAGAAACGGCGAAAATGGGTCTGTACAATGCGAAAAGCATTGCCGCTGTGCCGGAAGATTTGAAGAAGAAGTATTTTACCAAGGTAGGGGCTTCTTTTCAGATTTCCAAAGACATTAAATCCCGCGTTGAATTTAAGGAGCACAATTTACTGAAAGACACATATCCTTCCGGCTATCATATGATAGTCTGCCGGAATGTGCTGATATACTTTACGGAAGAAGCAAAAGAAGAAATTTATAAGAAATTCAATAATGCTTTGACGAAAGATGGGATTTTGTTTATCGGAAGCACGGAACAGATTTTAAATTATAAGGAACTGCATTTTAACCGGAATAACGCGTTCTTTTTTTCGAGAGATTACTAAATACATATCCGCCCTGTTGTGTGACAGGGCGGTATTTTTAGGGAGACGTATAGAAGGCGTTTAGAAGATGTCTGGCATACATGGCAAGTTTTTCTTTGTCGGATAGAAAGTCTCCTTGAAATGCAAAGTAAGAGCGTTTTGCCTTTTTTTCCGGATAGAAACAGGGGGTAAACAGCGTATCTTCCTGTGGGAGGAACGTCCCGTCTTGTTTGGCGTAGCAGGTGGCGGCAGTCGCTTTTTTCTTATGGGAACTATCGACAAATGCGGCGACGCTTTTATGGACAGCCCGATCTTCGTCTGGAAGATAGTAATAATCTTGATAAGGCTCAAAGTAATGGCGAAGAGGGCCTTTTAAGGCTTTTACATGCAGGCAGACGTCCTTTTGCCTAAATTTTATATCTGCAAGCGTAGACTGGCAGAGCATTTGTTTGGGAAATGGGACTATGGAAGGCAGCGTGAGGAACAAAGAGGGCTTGTCCGTTTCTTGTGTCAGTGACGCTTCGGACACAGAAACCGGAGATTCGAAAAATTCCTGATAGGAGAGAAGCGGGAGCAGTTTTGCCATTCCAAGCACATCTTCATAGTTATGCAGTAACAGCAGCGTTTCCGATTCGGCGTCCTGCTGTTTTTCATACCGGTAAAAAATGGGAATCAAATCACCGCCCGTAAATAAATCCTGACGGTCAATTCCAAGGAACTGCTCGATTGTTTTTTGTTTTTTATTAGGCAGTTTCAGCAAGTGGGACAATTTTCCCGCTGTTTTGTATAAATCCAAATAGGAAAACCCCTCCCAGTTAAACTTTAGATGATGGAGCGCTTCTCTTGTTTTTAAGAAAGGAATGTCAAATCCATTGCCATTAAAAGTAATAATTGCGGAAGCATGGCATATTTTTTGATAGAAGCGGTTGATTAATTCCGCCTCCTCTGCGCGGTTTTCTGCCAGAAATTGAATGATATGTATGGAATCTTTTTTTCGGATTGCCATGCCGATTAGGTAGACGAATGCAGTTTTCGCTGAAAAACCGGTTGTTTCAATATCAAAGAAAGCGGCGTTTTCTAAAAAGTAACGCCGGAGAAACGGGTCGTTTGGAATTGGGATTGTTTTTTCTAGTTCTTTCATAGTAAGATCCTTTCTTGGCTGTATTTTTTCTTAGCCAAATCATAACACATTTACGCAAAAAAATACAAAAATACTCTGTAAAAAACGACAATTTATGCTATAATGAAGTGATAGTAATTTTAAATTTTTATAAAGAATAAGAATCTAAAAGAAAGTGGGGCACGAAACATGGGTTTAATGACATTTAAAGGCGGCGTCCATCCATACGATGGCAAAGACTTATCGAAGGATAAGCCGATCCGCGAATTATTACCCAAGGGAGAGCTGGTCTATCCTCTGTCACAGCATATTGGCGCGCCGGCGAATCCGATTGTCGCCGTTGGCGACGCCGTATTACGGGGACAGAAAATTGCGGAAGCAGGCGGTTTTGTATCCGCGCCGATTTACGCATCGGTATCGGGAACCGTAAAAGCGATTGAACCGCGGCGGGTCACTGTCGGCGATATGGTGAAATCGATCGTCATAGAAAGTGACGGTGAGATGAAAGAAGTGGAATATACAGAAACAAAGGACAGTTCCTCTCTTTCCAATGAAGAAATTATAGGCAAAATCAAAGAAGCCGGAGTCGTGGGAATGGGCGGCGCAGGGTTTCCCACACACGTTAAGCTGTCTCCAAAAGAGCCGGATAAAATTGAATACATAATTGCCAACTGCGCAGAATGTGAGCCGTATCTGACTTCAGATTACCGCAGAATGATAGAACAGCCGGAAAAACTGATTGCCGGAATGAGAGTTGTGTTACAGCTTTTTCCAAAGGCAAAAGGCGTATTTGGCGTAGAGGACAACAAACCGGACTGCATTGCGAAACTGTCCGAATTAGTGAAAAACGAATCCCGCATGGAAGTTGCGCCGCTTCAGACGAAATACCCGCAGGGCGGGGAGCGCCAGCTTATTTATGCCGTAACGAAACGTTCCATCAATTCTAAGATGCTTCCGGCAGATGCAGGCTGCATTGTGGATAATGTCGAAACGCTAGTGGCGGTTTACAATGCCGTTGTCTTAGGGCAGCCGCTTATGAACCGTATTTTTACCGTTACAGGCAACGCCATTGCGGAACCGCAAAATTTCTATGTCTGCATTGGAACAAACTATCAGGAATTACTAGACGCGGCCGGAGGATTTAAAGGCGAATGCAAAAAAATGATTGCCGGAGGCCCGATGATGGGTTTTGCAATGTTTGACATAAATGTCCCGACGACAAAGACGACTTCTTCCCTTCTTTGTTTTACGGAAGATGAAGTGGCGGCGTATGAGCCGACGGCGTGCATTAACTGCGGCCGCTGCGTGGAAGCGTGCCCAGAGCTGTTAGTGCCTTCAAGGCTTGCTGACTACTCGGAACGCGCACAAAGCGATGTATTCGAGAAGTGGAATGGACTAGAATGCGTCGAATGTGGAAGCTGCAGTTACGTCTGTCCGGCAAAGCGTCCCTTAGCACAGTCGGTTAAGACGATGAAAAAACAGGTGTTAGCGGCAAAGAGAAAAAAATAATTGAGAAAGAGGTGTATTTTTGTGAGTGACTTATTTCATGTATCATCATCACCGCACGTCCGTTCTAAAGACACCAGCAGCCGGATTATGCTTTATGTTGTTTTGGCGCTGCTTCCGGCGGCAGGTTTTGGCGTTTACAATTTTGGATACCGTGCATTGGTTTTGATTCTTGTTACCGTGGCGACTTGCGTCGCTTCGGAATGGGCATTTGAAAAAATTGTACATAAAAAGAGCGCAATTAACGATTTCAGCGCAGTTGTGACCGGGCTTTTGCTGGCTTTAAACCTTCCGGCGACGCTGCCGTGGTGGGAAGCTGTTATTGGCGGCGTATTTGCCATTGTGATTGTCAAAATGATGTTTGGCGGGTTAGGGCAGAATTTTATGAATCCGGCGCTTGGCGCAAGGTGTTTCCTTTTAATCGCGTTTGCGGCCGATATGACGAATTTTGTCATTGACGAATATACCGGAGCAACGCCGCTTGCGGCTATGCGCGCCGGCGAATCGGTGAATACATTTGATATGTTAATTGGGAAAACAGCCGGAACGATTGGAGAGACTTCTGTAATAGCTATTGTAATTGGCGCTATTTTCCTGATTTTAATGGGCGTAATTGATTTACGGATTCCGGGGACTTATATTATAACGTTTGTCCTGTTTATCCTGCTGTTTAGTGGACATGGATTTGACTGGAACTATATTACGGCGCAGCTTTGCGGCGGCGGGTTAATGCTTGGCGCGTTTTTTATGGCGACAGACTATGTGACGTCTCCGATTACGCCGAAAGGCAAGCTTTTGTTTGGAGTCTGCCTTGGCATACTGACGGGTCTGTTCCGTATGTTTGGCGCAAATGCGGAAGGCGTATCGTTTGCTATTATTTTAAGCAACTTGTTTGTGCCGATGATTGAAAAAATTACAATTCCAAAAGCCTTTGGACAGGTAAAGGAGGGGAAATGACATGAATAAAAAAATTGTGCATGACGCATTGATTTTAACTGCATTTACCTTAACGTTAGGCTTTGTCTTAGGACTTGTCTATGGGATTACGAAAGAACCGATTGCGGCGGCGGATGCGGCAACGGCTCAGGCGGCTTACCAGAAGGTGTTTGCAGAAGCGGATTCATTTGAAACGTATGAATCGTTTGACAAAGAAGCGGCCGCTTCCCTGATGGAAGAAAACGGCTATGCCGATGAAATTACGGACGTTCAGGTGGCAAAAGACAGCGCCGGCTCCCCGATGGGCTATGTCATTACAGTTACGGCAAAAGACGGCAGTCAGGCAAACATCACTTTTTCCGTAGGGATAACAAAGGAAGGGACAGTCAACGGCTATTCCATAACAAGCATTGCTGAAACGCCGGGGCTTGGGGATAAAGCGAAAAATGAAGAATTTTCCTCCCAGTTCCAAGGAAAACAGGCAGATGTTTTTAATGTCGTGAAATCCGCTCCGGCGTCTGAGAGCGAGATTGAGTCCATTTCCGGAGCGACGATTACATCGAAAGCGATGACGAACGGCGTCAACGCTTGCGTGACATACTTTCGGAACGTATTGGAAGGAGGGGCAGAGTAATGAATAAAAATATGGAACGTTTATCTAACGGATTAATCAAAGAAAATCCGACGTTTGTTTTAATGCTCGGCATGTGTCCGACGCTTGCCGTTACCACGGCGGCGATGAACGGGCTTGGCATGGGGCTTTCGACGACGCTTGTACTGGTGTTTTCCAACCTTTTAATCTCTTTATTCCGTAAAATCATTCCGGACGGCGTGCGTATGCCGGCGTTTATCGTTATTGTCGCATCGCTTGTAACTGTCGTGGAATTCTTGATGAAAGCGTATACGCCGGATCTTGCCGTACAGCTTGGCGTGTACATTCCGCTTATTGTGGTAAACTGCATTATCCTTGGCCGCGCTGAAAGCTATGCTTCGAAAAATCCGGTTGTTCCGTCGATTTTTGACGGAATTGGCATGGGGCTTGGCTTTACGTTAGGTTTAACCTGCATCGGAATTATCCGTGAAATTTTAGGCGCAGGGCAGATTTTTGGCGTACAGATTCTTTCTTTGGACTGGTTTACGCCGATTACCATTTTCGTTATGGCTCCGGGCGCGTTCCTTGTGCTTGCGTTTTTAGTTGCAATTATGAATATCGTGAGAGAAAAGATGGACGCAAAAGGCAAACCACTTGCAGCGCCGTCCGGCTGTCTGACCGGAGATTGCGCGCATTGCGGCCAGTCTGCAATGTGTACCGGTAAAAAAGCTGAATAGGGGGTTCGCAGATGAAAACATTATTATTAATTGCAATCGGTTCCGCGATTGTCAACAATGTAGTATTAAGCCAGTTTTTAGGCATATGCCCGTTTTTAGGCGTATCGAAAAAGACGGAGACGGCTGCCGGAATGGGCGGTGCCGTTATCTTCGTAATCGGAATTGCCTCTTTTGTTACGTCTTTAGTTTATAAATTTATCTTGACGCCGACAGATACGCAGTATCTGCAGACGATTGTATTTATTCTTGTCATTGCGGCGCTGGTGCAGTTTGTGGAAATGTTCCTGAAAAAATCCATGCCGGCTCTTTATCAAAGTCTTGGCGTGTATCTGCCGCTTATTACGACAAACTGCGCGGTTCTTGGCGTGGCGCTGACGAATGTGACAAAGGAATATGGGATATTAGAAAGCGTCGTAAACGGTCTTGCGACGGCAGTGGGATTTTTCATTGCCATCTGCATTATGGCTGGAATCCGTGAAAAAATTGAATATAATGACATTCCAAAACCATTTCAGGGCACGGCAATCGTATTGATTACGGCCTGTCTGATGTCGATTGCGTTTATGGGATTCTCAGGAATCATATAGGAGGAAAGAGAAAATGAGTATACAGGCTGTCATCATTGCCGCGGTTATCGTCGGCGGCGTGGGTATTTTTATTGGATTTTTCCTTGGGATTTCTGGGGAAAAGTTTAAAGTGGAAGTGGATGAAAGAGAAGAAGCCATCTGCGGCGTTCTGCCGGGCAACAACTGCGGCGGCTGCGGTTATGCGGGCTGTTCCGGCCTTGCGGCTGCGATTGTAAAGGGAGAGGCTCCAGTCAACCAATGTCCGGTCGGCGGCGCGCCGATTGCGGCGAAGATTGGTGAGATTATGGGCGTAGCGGCGGAAGAAGGGGCTAGGAAAGTTGCTTTTGTAAAATGCGCCGGTACTTGTGAAAAAGCGAAACAGGATTATGAGTATACAGGCATTGAAGACTGCGCAGCAATGGCGTTTGTGCCAAATGGCGGCTCGAAGTCTTGTAACTACGGGTGTCTTGGGTATGGAAGCTGTGTAAAAGCTTGTCCGTTTGATGCAGTGCATATTGTAGATGGGATTGCGGTGGTCGATAAAGATGCTTGTAAGGCGTGTGGAAAATGCGTGGCGGCTTGTCCGAAACATTTAATTGAATTAGTTCCTTATGATGCAAAACATCTGGTGCAGTGTAATTCAAAAGATAAAGGGAAAGATGTTATGAAAGCTTGTTCGGTTGGATGTATTGGATGCCATCTTTGTGAGAAGAATTGTCCTTCGGATGCAGTGCATGTGGCGGATAATGTGGCTTATATTGATCAGGAGAAATGTACGGGATGCGGAGTTTGCGCCCAGAAGTGCCCGAAGAAGATTATTTTGTGATGAATGGGGGCGCTATTGCTGTGGCCGTTGCGAAGAAACTGCGCCAATGGGTATTTGGCGCAGTTTCTTCGCAACTACGTTTTGGGCGTAGTTCGGTTGATGGTTTCTTGTTGTGATTTTGGGGTATATTTTCAATTATAAAATTTTAGAGTATGATTATTAAATTTAAGATTTTAGGGTTTAGTTTCAATTCGAATTATTAGGTTATGATTATTTCATAAGATTTTTGAGATTTTATTACTCAATATGATATTAAGAGTATGAGTTTGGTGTGTGGCTATGGGATTAAGATTTTTTATGTTTGATATTTTAATTTAATCTTTGATTGATGTAAGATAAGGAAAAGGAAAAAAATTTTATTATGAAAAGAAATGTATTTTGTAATTAAAATTTGTATTTGCTAAAATGCTAGTGGATAAAAAGAGATTACAAGTCCATTTGGACAAAAGTACAAATCCCCAGACCGTGTTGCATCACAGTTTGGGGATTCTTCTTGTTTTTTATACTGGCAAAGCGTCTGGCAGGCTATTCCTATGGACACTAAATTCGGGAAATTTTCCCGTAAAGCTAATATTCATTTTTACTAACTGAAAAACATTTTATATCTTTTTTCGGTTTGAATATCTGCTTTCACGCAATTTTAAGTGTCATCCTTATCATGTTTCATTTTTAGCGTATTAAGCTATAATATGTTTTTCATGTCTTATTCTAAATATGTTCTTTCATTTATGATGCCTTAATGTAATTTTTGAATGCGCTTATTAATATTTGATATTCCGTATATTTGGTTTATATGATATATGTTAAGATTGTATTTTATGTTATGTATTAAGATTATATTTGAATTTATGTATAGTAAGATTACGCTTGAATTTATGTATAGTAAGATTACGCTTGAATTTATGTATAGTAAGATTACATTTGATGTTATATATATTTAGATTATATTTTATGTTATGTATATTAAGATTGTATTTGATGTTATGTATACTAAGCTTATATTTGAAATTTATTATCAAGTTAATATTTGATGTTTTGTATATTTTTAAGGTAGCGGTTTTAAATATGATTTTATGTTTAAGGCGCTATTGATAGTTGGCTATATATTTTACAACAATTATTTTCTGGATATAATTTAGAGTGATTTTTTGGAACCTAGTGGAAATAACAGTTAGTGTGAAGTTTTATATAATTTTAAGCTTGTAGCTTAAGCTGTTTTTGAGATGGATTCGTATTTTATTTGAACTGGTATAAATTTTTCTCTAAAATGAAAATTGGAATATGTAGTTTAAGATATTTTTGGTATGGATTGACATTAATTTTAACTGCTTAAAGTTTTTTGTGTTATGAAATTTTGAGGATATTATGTTAATTTAATATTGACATTTATTAACAGTTGAAATTATGCTAAATTAAGTAGCTTTCTTATTTGGAAGTTTTGTTGGGGTTATATATTGTTAGTTTAATAGTTGTTTTTGTGGAGTTGATAGGATTAGGAATTGTTTTTTGTAATTTTACTTTTATCGTTTGAATGTTTTTTTGGATTGATTTTTGATGAAAGAGAAGGGTATTTTATGATGAAGTATGGACGTAATAGAGGAATGCTTACGGTTTTTGCGTTTTTTATGTTTTCGATGTTTTCTATGTTGTTTTCTGGGTGCGCGATAAGTGAAAGGGAAAGTGTGGATATGGGGGAGGTGAAAATGGAGGAGGTTTCCAGTCAGAAAATGGAACAGACGGGGGAGGTTTCTGATAAGGATATAAAGTTGGAATTTTTGCAGGAGGATACTGGCGTTGAAGATACTCAGGAAGCGGGATCTGATTTTGATGAGATAAAGAAACAGTTTGGTGAAAACTGCATTTCGGATCAGACGTTTGAAGTGGAATTGAGTGAGTTTCAGGGAAAAGTGTATTTTGTTCCGTTTCTGCCGTCTTCTCAGGATGGGGAGTTTTCTATGCAGATTATTCAAGATGGGGAGGTTTTAGAGGAGATTCGGGCATATGTTCCGGAAAGGCTTAAAGAGGAATCTTTTAAGAGTTTAGACGCTGTTTCTTTTTATGATGTGAATTATGATGGAAATACGGATCTTGTCTTGATAGAGACATATGGAAATTTTATGTTTACGGCTGTTTATTATGGGGGTTCACTGGAAGATGGGCAGAATGGATATTTTAATATACAAGAGCAGCTATCTGAGAATTTATCGAATCAAGTGGAGCCGTTGTCGATACCAAAAATTCGCGAGTGTCTTTCAAATGGAAAGAAGAATGGTGAGTTTTCTTGTTATCAGGAAGCGTTTGAAGCGGTTGCAAAGTTGTGTGAATTGGAATCTGAGGATAGGCAGAAATTTAGCCTTATTTATTTTGATGAGGACGAAATACCGGAACTTGCCACTGGGGTTTTAGGATATTCCGCTAGTTTGTATTTGTACCGTGACGGCAAAGTGTATACGCTGATGGATCGCTGGCGTTATGGAGCGATGGGGAATGCAGGGTATGAATATGTTCCACGGAAAAACAGCTTAAGGAACGACAACAGTGATTTTGCGGGAGCAATACATTATACGACTTATATGTCGGTTGGGAGCAGGCTTACGTTGGATATTGTTGCGGAAATTGAAACGTTTCTTTTTGATGATGTGAACCAAAATGGGATTCCGGATGAAGATGAGCTGGAGTCGCTTGGCAATTATTCTGTGAGTTATATTGATGGGAAAAAAGCTACGGACGAAGAATGTCAGGCTTATCAGGCAGGCGAATATGAATTTATGGATTTGACGATGGAGTTTGAGGAATTATTGGAAAAATTACAGGAAAAGGCGCAGGAGTAGGAGAGAATGGATATAAAATGGATTCGGTATGGAGTGAGTTTTCTTATTGTGGGGATTGTTGGGCTTTTTTTGTTTTTGTTTGGGCTTTCTACTGGTGAGGAGTGGGAAGATTCCAAACAGTTGGCCCGGCAGACGGAAACTTTAGGACAACTGTCAAATGATACAGATTCAGGGAATACGGAAATGAAAGACACGGATTCGGTGAATGCAAAGAGAGATTCAGGAACGAAGGATTCAGGTGGGGTAAATTCAAAAAGCGATTCAGGGGAAACGGAGAAAACAGGCGGCAACCCTGCGGCGGAAGCGGCGGCGATGGAACGGGAAAGCCAAAGGATTTTATCGCTTTCAGCGGGAGAATTAGCGGTGGAGGGCATTGCGCCATATGAATGGCTTCAGACGATGTTTTTTGCGGAAGAAATCGGCGATTCTGTGTTTGCCCGCATAAATGGATTATCCTATACGGAAAATGACGCTATTTCATTGGGGGAATTATCGTATCTGCGTATGCTGCACTATGGTGTAGATGGAAATACTTATGTGGGCGAAATGATTGTAAATCATAAAATTGCGGAGAAGGTTCTTGAAATTTTCCGGACATTGTATGAAAACCGGTATCCAATAGAAAGAATGGTTTTGATTGATGCATATGGGGCAGAGGACGAAGCTTCTATGAATGATAACAATACATCTGCGTTTAATTACCGGACGATTTCCGGCAGCAGTAAGCTGTCGAACCATAGTTATGGATTGGCGGTTGACTTAAACCCAAAGTATAACCCTTATGTCAAAACGGCATCGGACGGCAGCGTTTTTTGCCAGCCTGAGAGCGGGATTGCTTATGCAGACCGTTCGAAAGAGTTTGATTATAAAATTGACACGGAGGATCTGGCGTACCAGCTTTTTACGCAGGCAGGTTTTATCTGGGGCGGAAGTTGGAAAAGCGTTAAGGATTACCAGCATTTTGAATTTCCTCAAACATAACAGTGTCCCCAATGCCGGAAGAACAGTGGAATTGATTGTCTTTTGTTATAAAAATGGCTTCTGCGCCGTTTGTGTTTTCAATTAGTTCCATGCCGCCCTCTAATCCGAGGGAAAAACAGACAGTGCTTAGTCCGTCTCCGTCTACGGAGTTTTTGCAAATAATGGTTACGCCTAAAAGATCGTTTTCATATGGGGCGCCTGTGGCGGGGTTTAGGATATGATGGTAAATGGCGTCGTCTAGTTTAAAATACCGCTCATAAATGCCGGAGGAAACGACTGTTTCTGACTGCACTTCCACGATGGCGCCAGCTTCGCCCTGTGCGGCAAAAGGTTTCTGGATGCCGATGCGGTAGTTGGAACCGTCTGGTTTTGGGCCAATGCAGAGTACGTTTCCGCCCAGATTAATTGTGCCGGAGGAAACGCCGTTTTTATTTAAAAATGCTTTCATCTGATCTGCAATGTAGCCTTTTGCTATGCCGCCTAAATCGATCGCGGCGTCTGGGTTTTTAAGCTGCACATTGTTTCCGTCAATCAGGATTTTTTTGTAGTCTATGGAACTTACGGCCTGCGCGATTGCTTCTGATTCGGGAACAGATGCGTTTTGGCGGTCGGAAAAATCCCAGAGTGACGAGAGTTTTCCGATTGTAATGTCAAAACCGCCGTTGCTTAATTTGCAGTATTCTAATCCTTTTTTCAGCAGTGTAATTGTTTCTTCGCGCACTTCCACAGGCTTTCCTTTTGCTCGGTTGATTTTTGAAATATCACTGTCAGGAAGCGTTGCGCTGAACATGGATTCGTATTTTTCGGCTAGGGAAAAACAGTCCTCTAAGAGAGATTCATCGTTGCTGTCATAGAGGGTGACGGTGATTACTGTGTCAAAAAAGAATCCGGTTTTCGTCAGTGGATTCGACGACGGGGGGACGCATCCAAAGAAAAAGTTTATGAATAATAGGAAATAGAGCAATCGTATCGTTTTTATCTTTTTCATATCGGCACCTTTTTTGCTTTCTATTATAGTGGAATCTCCTTGACATGGCAATCTGTATGATCAGGAATTTTTTCGTTGTAAAATGAAACGAAGAATGCTAAAATAAATTCCAAATAAAATTTTAGAAGGTGGACAAATGAAAATATCGGATATTTTAAAAGAAGGAAAAGTGGGCATTTCCTGTGAGCTGTTTCCGCCCAAAATTGGAAGTCAGTTAAATAATGTAAAGGAAGTCGTGAGGGAAATGGCTTTGCTGCGACCGTCCTATATGAGCATTACATATGGAGCGACCGGAGGCACAAGTGAGTATACGGCCGACATTGCCAATGAGATAAAAAATGTGAATCATATTCCGGCGCTTGCGCATTTGACTTGTGTTTCTTCTACCAGAGAAAAGGTGCGTTCCGTGATTGAGCGGCTAAAACAGGATAAAATTGAAAATATTCTGGCGCTTCGCGGGGATATTCCAAAGAATGCGGATTTTCCCTTGCCGAATCAGTATAAATATGCGAGTGAATTAATTTATGACATTAAAAGCCAAGGGGATTTTTGCATTGGCGGGGCTTGTTATCCGGAGGGGCATCCGGAAGCGAAATCTATGAATGATGATTTAATCCATTTAAAAGAAAAAGTGGACGCTGGCTGTGATTTTTTAACGACCCAAATGTTTTTTGACAATAATATTTATTATAATTTTATGTATAAAGCATTACAGAAAAATATTCATGCGCCAATAATTGCAGGCATAATGCCCGTGACGAAAAGTTCCCAGATAAAGCAGATTATTTCTTTGTCTGGAAATATGGTTCCTCCAAGGTTTAAAGCGATTGTAGACAGGTTTGCGGATTATCCGGCCGCTATGCGGCAGGCAGGCATTGCATATGCGACGGAACAGATTATAGATTTAGTCGCGAACGGAGTAAACCATATCCATATTTATACAATGAATAAACCGGACGTTGCAGGGGCGATTCTGAATAATCTGTCGGAAATTATAAATTGATTTATGGGTGGAGGAGGGAAGTATGCGTTTTTTGATACAGCGTGTAAACCATGCGCAAGTTACGGTTTTAGATGAAACAGCGGGGCGGATTCAAAAAGGCTTTTTGGTTCTGATTGGAATTTCAGAAAACGACACGAAAGAGACGGCGGACAAACTGATTCGGAAATTGTTAAATTTGAGAATCTTTGAAGATAAGGAAGGGAAAACGAATTTATCTTTAAAAGATGTGGAGGGAAGCCTGCTTTTGGTTTCCCAGTTTACCCTTTACGCAGACTGCAAAAAGGGGAACCGCCCCTCTTTTACGAATGCAGGCAGCCCCGATTTGGCAAAGTCTTTGTATCAGTATATTATAAGCCAGTGCCGTGAGTTTGGGTTTGCCGTTGAGACGGGCGTGTTTGGGGCGGATATGAAAGTGGAGCTTGAGAATGATGGGCCGTTTACGGTTTTATTAGATTCAAAAGAATTATAAAAAGGCAGGACATGCTAATGCCGCGTACAGCCAAAACAAGGCGTTAAAAGCGAATGGGACGCAGGCGTGTCTGTATGGAATCCGGTTTCACTTCTGCCGCGTTTCGCATAAACTAAAAGAAAAGGCACAAAATGCGATGAATCAAGTTCGGAAAAAATTAAGGGCGGAATATGCGCATGAAAGGGGAATCACAGGCAAAGGGATCACAGTGGCCATTATGGATACGGGGATTGCCCCACATCCAGATTTTGGCGGCCGTATTGTAAATTTCCGTGATTTTACGCAAGGACGGGCGCGTATGTATGACGATAACGGACATGGATGCCACGTTGCGGGAATTATCGGCGGAAACGGCAGAATGAGCAGGGGGACTTATGCCGGAATGGCGCCGGAGTGCAATCTTTTTGCGATGAAAGTGTTAGACCGTAAAGGGAATGGCAATACGGAACAGGTGTTAAGCGCGATTGACTATGTAATCGAAAACAGAGAAAAGTACGAAATCAGAATTTTAAATATTTCTGTCGGTATGCTGCCTACCGCGGACGAGGCGGAAAAAGAACATCTTATGCAGGCGGTGCAAAAAGCATGGAATAGCGGCATTATTGTTGTGGCGGCGGCAGGCAACAACGGGCCGAAAGAAAACAGCGTTACCATTCCCGGCCAATGCAAAAGCATTATCACTGTTGGGAGCATTGACGATTATATGACGCAGGGCAAAGGGCTTCACAATGGTTACAGCGGCAGGGGGCCAACGGAATGCTGCGTAGTAAAACCGGAAATTTTAGCGCCTGGAACAGCAATAAGAAGCTGCTCCAGACGGAACAGCTACGAAATCAAAAGCGGGACGTCCATGTCAGCTCCCATTATCTCAGGCGCAATCGCGCTTCTTTTACAAAAATACCCAAACCTTACCCCTGCCCAGACGAAACTCAGGCTGTATGAACGGGCGGTTGTTTTAAAAGAAGCGGGAGAAAGAGAGTATTGGGGAGTTGTATATTTAGACCGTCTGTTATAAAATAGGAAAAAAGACAAAGGAGACTGACCCGATGAAGCGAATAGGCGGCATTGTTTTTAATAGAATGTTTATGGTGGCTCTTGCAATCCTTTTGCAGTTCTCATGGCTTTTTTATATGCTGTATGATTTTAGCATCCGCTATACATTTGTGGATATTATAATGCGGGTATTGGCGTTTATTTTAGTTTTGACTGTGTTGAATAACTGGACGAATCCTTATTATAAACTGGCGTGGACGTCGATTATCTTAATGGTTCCGGTGCTTGGCATTGCATTATACGCGGTGTTTGGCAGATCAGAGCTGACAAAAAAGACGCAGGCGCGTATGGACGTGGTGCACAGGGAGGTGTCTGCATGTCTCCATACAGACAAAGACGCGATTGCCGCTTTACAAAAAGAAGACGCAGGCGTGGCGCAGCAGTCGAAATACATTCAGGACTGGGCGCAGTTTCCCTTGTACCAAAATTCAGAAACAAATTATTTCCCGTCCGGTGAAGCGATGTTTGTAAATATGCTTGGCGCAATGGAACGCGCGGAGGACTTTATCTTTTTGGAATATTTCATTATTGACGGCGGAGAGATGTTAGATGCAATGTTAGACGTATTGCAAAGAAAGGTCAAAGAAGGCGTGTTAGTCCGGCTGATTTATGATGACGTCGGTTCCATTAAGACGCTTCCAAAGAATTTTGAAGCGCGCCTAAAAGCAATCGGTGTGGAATTTGCGGCGTTTAATCCGTTCCGCCCAATCTTGTCCATTATTTTAAATAACAGGGATCACAGAAAGATTCTTGTCGTAGACGGCCAAATAGGATTTACCGGAGGCATAAATATCGCCGATGAATACATTAACAAAAAAGTCCGGTTTGGATATTGGAAGGATGCGGGGATTGAAGTAAAGGGAGAAGCAGTCTGGAGCCTTACGACGATGTTTCTGGAGATGTGGAACTACATCCGGCAGACGACTGAAAACTATTACCGGTTTCTTCCAAAAATCTACCACAAAAAGAAAAATCCGGAAGATGGCTTTGTACAGCCATACAGTGACACGCCGTTAGACCATGAAAACGTCGGGGAAAATATTTATCTGAATATCATAAACCATGCCAAAAAATATGTCTATATTTATACGCCGTATCTGATTATTGACAATGAATTAATGGTTGCGTTGCAAAATGCGGCAAAATGCGGTGTAGACGTTCGGATTGTAACGCCGGAAATTCCAGATAAAAAGCTGATTTTCCTGCTGACCCAGTCGTATTATGAACAGCTTATTCAAAGCGGGGTGCAGATTTACCAATATACGCCTGGGTTTATCCATGCAAAATGTTTTGTCTGCGATGATAAAGTTGCGACAGTCGGGACGGTAAATTTAGATTACCGAAGTTTGTACCTGCATTTTGAATGCGGCGTTTTTATGTACCGTTCCCAAGCCGTTTTGCAGGTCAAACAAGATGCGCTTGACACAATACGCAAATGTAAAAAAATCACACTCGCCTTTTGCCAGAACAGAAATGTCTTTATTACCATGGCACAGAGCATACTGCGGCTGTTTTCGCCGCTTTTATAATAGATCACAGGAAATCCGTTAAACAGCAAAGGAGGAATCATATGTGTAAAAAGTTGTGGCTGTTCTGTGTGTTTTGTCTGGTCTGCCTGTGTGGCGGGCAGCAGGCAAAAGCGGCGGCTGGCGGCATGGCGGAAGTGGAAAGCTTAAGCGTTTCCATCGGGACGGACGGTTTTTGTCCAAGCGTGGGGAATTATGCCAGAATTAAGTCTTATGTCAGCGCTTCGGGGCAGACGGTTCGTATCCGTCTGCGGATTTATAACCAAAAGGGCAGATATGTGTTTCAAAAATTGTTTGATCATCGTTTAGGCATGTATTTAGATTATAAGTGGAACGGAAAGCCAAGCAAGAAAAATGAAGCAAAAGCGGCGGCTGGCAGCTATGTAAAAGATGGGGCGTATACTGTAGAGGCAGCTGTTATGCCAGTCAATGAGACGGAGCCTTCTTCTTTAAAAACCTGCCAGATTACCGTCAATTCAAATTCAGCCAGTGGCAGCGCGGGGCTTTCCGGAGCAAAAACAGTTCCTATTTTGACTGGGGACGCCAAAGTGGACTATATGGCGGAAGCAATTATAAAATCCGCTAAAATAAAGGAATCCATGAGTGACGATGAGAAAGTCAGACGCATTTACCATTGGATGACGGCGCATCAGAAACATACGCATTATTCCGAGGGAGGAAAGTTTAAAAAGTATTATAAACTGGCGTCTTCTAAGAAAAAAATTCAAAAATACAAAAAAGCAAACGATATGAAATTAAAGCAGGGCAGTCTGATTTACAACTATGATTCCAAATTGACTGGCGTGGCGTGGCAAATGGAACGCAGAATCGGAGAATGTACGGATCATGCGAAAATTTTTAAAATTTTATGCAACCATGTCGGCATTGAGTCTGAAATCTGCAGCGGCTTCTATCTAAACCGGAACGGATCGAAGCCGCCGCATTCTTGGAATCTGGCTGTTGTAGATGGGAAAACTAATTATTATGATGTAGATGTTGAAATTCAAAATTACGGCAAGGGACAGGGAGATTATTATTGGTACAAAAAAACCAAGTCTGAGGCAAAAAAGACGCATAAATTTGTCAGCATTTGTCAGTATAGGTGATTAAACGCTAACAAAAATAACGCTCTAATATTTCAAGCATGTAATCTTTAAAATCGGCTCTTGTGATGTTTTCTGTAGCGATAATATCTACAGAGCCGATTTTTTCATTGCCGATCCGGTAGACGGCGTCTCCGATTTTGTCTCCTTTTTTTACAGGGGCGTCTACGGTATCCGGCAGTACAAGTTCTTTTTCAATGGCAGAAAAATCTGTCTCGTCTATGGAAAGGTATTGGAATGAATGTTTAAATTCCAATGCGACGGAATCCGAGGTTCCTTTTAAAACGGTGAGCGGTTTTAGTTGTTCTGTATGCTCATCTGTGAAAATTTTGCATTTCGCAAATCCGGCGTTTAAAAGTGTCGTGGCGTCCCGGAACCGTTCATTTGGATTTTCCGCTCCCATAATAACGGCAATCAGTTCCATATCGTCTTTTTCGGCAGTTGCGGAAACGCAAAATTTTGCAAGCCCTGTCGAACCTGTCTTAAGACCGGTAGCGTATTCATACTGCCGGATTAGTTTGTTAGTATTCGTCAAACCAAATTCTTTAGAGCCTTTTGCCGTCACATGCGTCATTGTGTCCATCCAGATTGTACAGTAGTCATGGATTTGCGGATAACGCGCCGTTAGTTCGCGTGACATCAGCGCCACATCATAAGCGCTTGTCATATGCCCGTCAGTATCCAGCCCGCAGCAGTTGACAAACGTGGTGTTTTTCATTCCAAGAGCTTTTGCTTTTTCATTCATGGATACGACGAAAGCTTCTTCGCTTCCTTCGATAAATTCAGCCATTGCCACACATGAGGCATATAGAAATAGTAGACAGATAAAATCCCCGTATCGTGCACGCGGTTGCAAATCGTTGATTGAGCATACAGATACAGAATGCTAAAATAGCCATAATTGTTACAGGAAAAACAAGTTGTTTTCTTTTTTCTTATTATGGTGGGTTTATGGGGAGCGTATGCGCAAGATGTGGTGGGGAATTGAGGTTTTACGATTGTGTCCAAAGGATTGTACGGACGAAAGGGCGAAAGACAAAGCAGATTGCAGTTCAGAGGCTGCGATGTTATCACTGCCATGCCGTTCACAGAGAATTGCCGGATTATATCCTTCCATATAAACAATATGAAGCGGAGGTTATCCACGGGGTTATAGAAGGGGTAATCACGCCAGAGACGGCGGGATATGAAGATTATCCTTGCGAAGGGACTATGCAAAGGTGGAAGAAAAGTATGGATCAGTAACGCGTGAAATACAACTCCTGTTATGGAAGGAGGTGATGGATATGAAGGTATTTTTGGCAAGAAATCCGAAGCAGTTGGATTTGTGTTTAAAATTGCTTTATTCCGAGAAAGTAACATTTTCAGTTAAAATCCGTGAATCGGCAAAAAAGAAAATTGAGTACGAAATCGGAGCGGAAGCGACAGAACTAAAAGCGGCTGAATTGGAGGACAAGTACCGGATATTAATTTCATAAAAATCATTATCTGGAAAGCTTAAAGGGTTGAAACATACCCTTTAAGTCTTTGCCAAATTATGATATTATGGGGAGAGGAAAGGAGAACTATGTATGAAAATTGATATAATTGAGCTTCCTGAAAGCAGTGATGGGGAATTTAAAAAGTATTCAGAAATACGGGAATACCCAGAGGAAGGAAAACGCCATTGCGATCTCTGTGTATTTTGTGGATTTCCGTCTTATCCAAAATGTATGGAATGGTGTCCAAATGGAGGGAATGGCAGTAGTAAGGGCTGAGATAAAAATCACAGCTCTTTTTTTTTCGCAGATTTTTCACTGACTTTGATTTTACAGATGGGAATTTCTAATCTAGAATAGAATCGGTGGCCGCCCAATTATGTGATATTTGCGAAAAGAGAAAACATGAGTGTAAAAGTACGTTCAGAATTGTCGAAAAAGAACAAATATTGGATCGAACGGCATCGGTATTACGAATTGAAACATTTTTGTTTGCAATATCCAATTTGGAAGAAGGCTTATGCCGCATTGGACGGGTTTAGTAAACGGCCTGATGATACGGAAGGTTTTTCTGTTACTAACGTTTGTAACGATCCGACGGCAAAATGCGCGATAGCGAAAGCTTTTTATTCGGAGAGAATGGATATGGTAGAACGGGCTGCCATGGATACAGACGAGGAATTGTCAGATTATATTTTAGAGGGAGTCACAAATGGCGTTTCTTATGAGCATTTGAAAGCTAGATTAGAAATTCCATGTGGCAAAGATACTTATTATGACCGGTACAGACGGTTTTTCTGGATTTTGAATAAGGAAAGGCAGTGATGGAATGTCTGTATGCGAGTAAATAAATAGAAAATAATTTTGATTTTTCGGCATATCCTTGACATATGCGTATCATATGCGTATATTAATGGTATGAGGAGGAAATAAGATGAAAACGAAAGACCTTGTTAAACTTCTTGAAAGAAATGGGTGGAAGTTTAAGCGTCATGGAGGGAATCATGATGTTTATGAAAAAGACGGAAAGAGAGAGATTATTGTAAGGCATAGAGAAACAGATGAAGATTTAGCAAAAGCAATTATCAAGCGGAACGGGCTGAAATAAGCTTTGCGCCTATGGGATATAATAAATAAAATCAGATTAGGAGGTTAGCGATTTGAAAAAAGCATATCCAGTTGTTTTGTCAAAGGGGGAAAAATATACTGTAGTATATATTCCGGATTTTGAAATTAATACGCAAGGGAAAGATACTGTGGATGCAATGAAAATGGCAAGGGATGCGATCGGCATTATTGGCATTGATATGGAAGACGAAGGGGAATCTTTGCCAGAGCCTACCGCAGTATCTGATGTAAAAAAAGATTCAGCGTATGATATCGTGACTCTTGTAGATGTTGATTTTGAGGAGTACCGCAGAAAGAATGATCTAAAAGCGGTGAAAAAAAATTGTACAATACCATCGTGGCTTAATTTTGAAGCTGAAAAGGCTGGTGTGAATTTTTCGGCTATTCTTACAGCAGCGCTGAAAAAAGAGTTGAATATTTAGGGGCAGTAAGTGAGAAATGGAATGATGGCATACGGAGAGCTTGGAAACAGGCTCTCTTTTTTATAACATCAGTACGCAGTCAACGGGTATTTATGATATTTTAGTAAAAGCAAAAAGTTTGAAAGGAGAATCATTTCTTATGATAATTGGTTTGTTCGTTGGGATTATAATCGGGATATGCGCGGCATATCCGATGTCAAAAATTGGCTCGCTGGGAAATTTGATTATATCGGATCATTCGGGAGAGGATTCGTATTTGTTTTTGGAAATCAACCGGGAGGATATGAAGAATTTGAAACAGAATGATATTGTAAAATTCAAAGTTCAGGATAACAGAGCTGTTTCGCGTCATTAACATTTCCTGTTATGGAAACAAAATTCATTATTGAAAGGAGAAAAAACGATGGAAGATGAAATCAGGAAAGTGTTGACGGAGGAGATTTTAAGTGAATTTGAGAGTTTAAAGAATTTGGAATCCGGAAGCAAAGAGAAACAAATGGCGGTTGAAGATATTGCTAAACTCTATAAGCTGGAATTAGAGGAAAGAAAGTCTGACGCAGATTGGAACGAAACGTGTAATCGCAGATTGATGGAAAGCAAACGTGAAGAGCGTGAACTGGACAGACAGGAGAGTGAGGATCAGTTTAAAAAAGACCAATTAGCGGAACAGGCGAAAGACCGATATATAAGGCTTGGATTAGAGGCGGCGGGAATTATATTGCCATTAGCATTCTATGCGGTCTGGATGAAAAAAGGATTTAAGTTTGAAGAAACCGGAATCTATACGTCTACGACATTCAGGGGATTATTCAATCGGTTTAAACCGACAAAGAAATGAATTTAATGAAACAGACGATTAGTCCGTGTTGTATACATGGGCTTTTCGTTTTTTTTCGCGGAAAAAACAAGGGCTATTATGAAAAATATATTATGGAGGTGTTTTTGATGAATTTATCTAAGTATTATGCAAGGAACGCAGAAGAAAAAGCGTTTGATGATGAAATGAGAAGTAAAGTTTACGAAAATGGAACGAAAGCTGAAATGATACTTTATATTCAGAATCAGACAATTCTAAATATGCTTAGGCATATAGAAGATGAATTACAAGAATTAAAAAAGAAACAATAATATTTACTAGAAAAGAGAGTCCTAAAACAAGGACTCTTTTATTTTATGATTAATCGTCAAATGCCGAACAGCCATCGCGGCAAAGTGGATACGGTCCGCCACATCGTTTCTTTTGAAAATATAGTAGCATATCAGTACGGAATTTACCAGTTATTTTCTTTACTTATTTAGATAAGGAGAGATCATGCGTTATCATTATAAAAAACCTAAAAATTTTGTTCCGATGTATGGAGAGCGTCATATTTGCAGCCATCCGGTTTATAATACTTGTACATTATTTAAGATTAGAGACAAAGGAATAGCAGTGATTCAACAAAGATTTGACAGGAAAACAAAAAGCACATGGTGGGGTGAGGTTGATCCTTGGCTGTGCAATGATTTATATTTGCATCCGAATTTTAAGAAATATTTTGATGAACGCGCGCATGAGCGCATAGAGGGGCTTTATCCTACAGTGACAGTCCGGCAAATGATGTGGGCATTGAAAATGAAACCGATGCCAAAAGAGAGATGGGAAACGGTGTTTGACAGAAAAGAGATATAGCGAAATTTACAAGTCCTTTAATGAAACATAGACGATTATGAAAGGAGAAAAGGAGTATGGACGAAATGAAAATTAATTCAGCGTTTACGAAGAACTTGATCGCGAAATTTGTGAAGAGTGTGTTAAAAAAGAAACTGGGTTGTGAAATAGATATTCAGTTGAATGGATTAACGGCTGCGATTACAGATGGAACAGCGCATGTTCATTTAGATGTAGATGCAGAATTAAGTAAAGGGGAACTCTTAAAGATTTTAAAGAAAGTTGGTTGATATGGGAAAAGAGATCATGAAAACATGGTCTCTTTCTTTTTGCGCGAAAAAACAGTTCTTATTATGAGAAACAGTTAGTTTAGTTGAAGTCGAGACAAAGGCTTCTATTTTTTTGCTGAAAGGAGAATTAGGATGGGAAAGAACAGAGAAATGGTTGGCAGTACAGAATTTGAAAAGAGTTTTTTGGACATATTTCACCGGCTTTGCTATCGGCATCACACATGGCAGGTATGGAGGGATTTCGTGATGATGTCTGCCTGTGCGATTGCAAATGCGGTGGATCATAGATCGGATGTCCAAAAGTTAAGGGAGGATTCCTATCTGGAGACGGTGAAAAGATATTCGAAAGAAGAAATAGAGCAGCTTTGTGAATTACTTGCCGTTACGGTATCGGCTTTGGACGAAAATCCGGCGCAGGATTTTCTTGGAGGCCTTTATATGAAACTTAATTTTGGAAATGAGAATAAAGGACAATTTTTTACGCCATGGCATATAGCTGAATTGATGGCGAAGATTCAGATGGACGATGCCATTGCAGGAAAAATTGACTCGGAAGGTTATATTTCTGTTAATGACTCTTGTTGTGGGGCGGGGTGTATGCTGATGGCATTTGCGGACGTTTGTAAAAATAGTTTAAAAGTGAATTATCAGCAATCTGTCTTTTTTGTGGGACAAGATATTGATCCTTTAGCGGCAATGATGAGTTATATCCAAATAAGCCTTCTGGGGTGTCCGGGATATATAGTTGTAGGTAATTCACTTACTGATTCGATTGGCGGAACCGTGCTGGAGCCGCTCTCACATAAACCGGAAGATATTTGGTTTACGCCATTGTATTTTTCAGATATTTGGGCAATACGCCGTTTTTGTTCCTGTGGGAATTTTATGGGAAATGGGGAGTCAGAGGCGCTTCAAACGCCAAAAGAGGAAAAAGTGATTTTACCAGAACACATAGAGCAAAAGAAAGTTGTAGTGAAAAAGCATAGCAGTAAGAAAAAAGCATTTTCTTGGAAAGATTTTTTTACTGTGAAAGGAAAGGGCAAAAAATGAAAAAATCTATAATTTTATGTTGTTTTGCAACGTTTGGGGTTGTAGGAACAGCGGTAATGACAGCGAAGGCGGCGCTCAAAGCAGAAAAGATATTAAAAAAACCCGAAAATGAAGGTTTATGTAAAAAGGAATTGTTTTTAAAGGCTGCTCCTGTTTATATTCCGGCAATTATGCTTGGGCTTGGGACAATTTGCTGTATATTTGGGGTACATACGCTGAACAAAAAACGGCAGGCAAGTCTTATAGGAGCTTATTCTTTGATAAACAATTCTTATCAGGAATATAGAAGAAAATTGACTGAATTGTATGGAAAAGATGTGGATATTGAAATTAGGAATGCCATGGCAAGGGAACATTGTAATTTTCATCAGATAGGATTTGATAAGCCAGATGAAAAAGCCCTATTCTATGATGAAATTTCAGGAGAGTCGGTCTTTTGTTATGAAAGGGAGATTATGGATGCGGAATATCATCTGAACCGGAATTTTGCGCTCAGAGGGTATGCGTTTTTGAATGAATTTTATGAGTTTTTGGGTTTGCCGCCAACTGAATATGGAGGGATTGCAGGCTGGTCTGTTATTTCTGGAATGGGCTGGATTGATTTTGAGCACAGAATGATTGATAACGACGACGGAGGCGCAGCCTGCTATTCGATTGACATGATATTTTATCCGGAAGTATTGGAGGAGTGGGAATACTGACATTTACGCGAAAGAAACAAGTTCTTTTATGGAAAGGAGGAATGCTTTATGAAAAGATCATTGCTTAGGCTTGCCGGTATTACGGCATCTGTAATCGGAATAGCGGCAACGCTTATTTCGGATTGGGTAGATGAAAAAAAGATGGAAGAAAAAGTAGAGAGAAAAGTAAATGAAGCATTTGATAAAAGAGAAAAAGAGTCTTAAACATAGGCTCTTTTCTTTTTTGTGCATATGGGAGGCGTGGTATGGATAAAAGTTATATTTTGTCAGTGATTCGCGATTTCGCAGAGGAACGTCTAAGAGTAGAAAGCTCGAATTGGTATTGGGCGCACGACTATATTCAGTTGAAGTCTTATCAGAAGTGGGCGGTAAAAGAGATTATGAAATGTATTGTAGAATCAGAAGGCATATCGCCGATTCTGGCAGTGGAAGATTTTGTGCATAAGATGAATTGCTTTTCGCGTAAAAAAGGAAAGACAGCAATGATTTTTTCCATTGCTCGGGATACTGGTGAGGATATTTTAGATGTGTTGATTGCGATGAAATAGTATGGAGGTTAGGGGGAATTGTTAGATTTTGGACAGAAAATTTCAGAATTAGATTCTAAGAAGGTAAGATTGGGAAGTGAATGGGTTCAGGAGCGCTATTCGGAGATAATGAATAGACAAGTGTTTTCTATAGAGCTTTATCATCATGGAGTGAAAGGTCAGAAGTGGGGTGTTAGAAATGGGCCGCCATATCCTCTTGACAGAAGTGACGGAAAAGAGGTTGCGAAATCTGGTGAAGGTGATAGAATTAGAATAACTATTTCGGGACATAAAGGTCCAGATAAGCGCGGCATACCTAACTCAGTTGTAGATCATGCGCGTGAGGATGGAAGTGTGAAGGCAAGGGTATTTTATGATGCCGATGGATGGAAAGAGAAGGAAATTCATACATCTGATCATGGAAAACCGAAATGGCATCCGTTTGGCGAGTATGGGGAACATATTCATGTATACGAATGGGACAAGGAACGTGGGATACCTAATAGAAGTCCGAGAGAGTTGACGGTTGAGGAGAGAAAGGAGAATGAAGATATTTTATGAGCGCAGATGAGTTGAGAGATGAAATAGCAGTGCAGTGGAATGATGTAGAGTTTATTTATAATGGAAAACGGTCAGGTGTTACATCAGAAGTTCACGATTATATTCCAATATTCGCTATGTGGTATGGGGAAAAAGAAAAAATATATTCCGATATAGATGAAGTAATGTATGATAAATTTTTTGATGGAAAATCACTTTCGGAAATAGCGGAGATAGTGAGGTATACATAAGAAGGTGAGAAAATAATGGAAAAATATGCAGGAATGAAGGTGCGTTGGCTTGGGGAAACAGATTTTCTAGTAGCTACTCATAATAAAATATATACAGTATTATCAATCGAGAAGGACTGGTATCGAATTATTGATGATAGTGGTGAGGATTATTTATATCCGCCCCATCTTTTTGAAATAGTTGAAGATTAATCGAATTATGTGTTCAATCGATTGAAACTGCGGAAAAGGATTTATAGATCTAAACAAAGATTATGGAAATCTAAAACAACTGAAGAATAGCTCGGTCTATCCGAAACGATAGACGCGGGCTATTTTTATGTTTATTTTTGAAAGGAGAACATATGAACAAATTAAATGTTATAAAAGTTATCAAAGGCCTGCGGTTCGGTTTACAGAAACACAGCCCGGAAATTTTGACAGGCATTGGCATCGCCGGTATGGTAACGACCGCTGTTTTGGCGGTACGCGCAACTCCAAAGGCTTTGCTGCTGCTTGAACAGGAGAAACAGCGAAAAAATGACGAATTGAAAGCCGCTGCAAATGAAACAGACAGCGGAGAATGCGAAGAAATCGAAAAATTGAAACCTGTGGAAGCAATACGCGTTGCATGGACTTGTTATATTCCATCTGCCGTAACGGGTGTATTGTCCATTGCCTGCTTGATAGGCGCAAGTTCTGTAAATGCAAGGCGAACGGCGGCTTTGGCGACTGCATATTCACTTTCGGAATCCGCTTTGAAGGAGTATCAGGAGAAAGTCATTGAGACAATCGGGGAGAAAAAAGAACAGGGCATACGGGATTCGGTTGCGAAGGACAAACTAAAACGCGATCCGGTTGTCAACAAAGAAGTGATTATTACAGGTAAAGGGGAAACGCTTTGTTACGATTCAATTACATCAAGATATTTTAAATGCGACATTGAAAAATTGCGTAAAGTGGAAAACATGATGAATAAAAGGCTTCTCAGCGAAATGTATATTTCCCTAAACGAGTTCTATTATGAAATTGGCTTGAACCAGACGGATATAGGGGACGATCTTGGCTGGAATATTGAAGATGGGCTGGTTGATTTAGAGTTTAGCTCCCAATTAGCAGAAGATGATACACCATGCCTAGTGATCGGTTATCGGGTATCTCCAAGATATTCGTTCCGTTCTTTACTATGATTACGCGAAAAAAACATAGCCTTTAATGGAAAGAATCCGCATAAAAACAAACAATTTAAGGAGGAAGAAATATGGAAACAAACAAATTGAACGAAGAACTTATTGAAACTGGGGCAGAGGAAATTACAGAAGCGGCTTCAAATGGAAACTTTAAGATGGCGGCTGGTTTGGGTATCGGCATTCTTGCGGGCGTTGCGCTCTGTAAGATTGCGAAACCTGTAATCACTAAAATCAGGAACAGGAAGAAGCAGAAAGACGATGTGGTTGATTCTGAAATAGTGGAAGAAACGGAAGCGGAAAGAGAAACGAAAGAATCCAAATAATGTTTGGTGGAAGAAAGGAGAGGCGTCTGTAACAAGACGCTTTCTCTTTTTCTTTTTATATTGCGTTTGAAAGGAGACAAAACCGTGGAAGAATACAAACCTAATTCACATAAATCGAAAGAGGATAAGAAGGTAGAAAAAATTGTAAGCGGCTCTGTAAAATCTAGAAAGAAAAGTGAAATCCAGAAGTTTGCGAATGTGTTTATTCAGGAAGACGCCCAGAAGGTAAAGTCTTATATTTTAATGGACGTGCTTGTTCCGGCATTGAAAAAAGCAATATCGGACGTTGTGACAAATGGAATTGATATGGTTTTATACGGTGAAAACGGCCGTATGAAAAAAGATGGGGCGGCTTCGAAGGTTTCTTACCGCAGTTATTATGAGAAACGGGACAGCCGCAGGGAAGGCAGTTTAAACCGGACGAAATCAGGATACGATTATGACGACATTATTCTGGATAACCGCGGGGAAGCGGAGGAAGTGTTGTTCCGTATGGACGAGTTGATCGACACTTATGGGATTGTAAGCGTTGCGGATTTCTATGATTTAGTAGGAGTTACCGGAAATTATACGGATAATAAGTATGGCTGGACAGATGTCAGGACTGCTTCGGTGGTTCGGGTTCGCGATGGTTATATGATAAAACTGCCGCGGGCTTTGCCGTTAAATTAACCTAGATTAAAATTATATGGAAAAGGAGATTAAAGGAGAATGAAAAATAGCGAATTAATGAACAAAATGAGCAGAGGGTTACATAAGATGGCTTTTGGGCTGAAAAAACGCAGCCCGGAAATATTGGTGGCTATCGGCATTGCCGGAGCAGTGGCGAGCGCGGTCATGGCTTGTAAGGCGACGACGAAAATTGATGATATTTTAGAGGAAACAAAAGACAAACTGGATAAGATACAGGAATGCGCGGACAATTCTGACATGGAAGATGAATATAGTGCTGACGATGCAAAGAAAGATACAGCGATTGTGTATGCGCATACAGGCGTAAAACTGGCAAAGCTTTATGGACCGGCAATTAGCGTTGGGATATTGTCTATCAGCAGCATTCTGGCTTCAAATGTGATATTGCGGAAAGAAGGGAAGGCTCTGGCGGCGGCTTATGCAGTGTTAGGGCAGGGATTTAAAGAGTACCGGAGCCGGGTAATGGAACGGTTTGGCTCTGAGGTGGACCGCCAGCTTAAGTATAATATAAAAGTAACTGAAGTAGAGGAAATTGTGACCGACGAAAAAGGCAAAGAAAAGAAGGTAAAAAAGACGATTGAAACGGCAGACCCAAACGTCAGCGGATATTTACGGTATCTGACAAGGAGCAATCCAAACTGGGAGGAAAATTCCGATTTCGTGGAAATGTTCTTACAGGCGCAGCAAAATTACGCAAATGACAAACTCCGGGCAATCGGGCATCTTACCTTAAATGACGTTTATGACATGCTTGGAATGCCGGATACAAAAGCGGGCATGGTGGTCGGCTGGATTTATGATTTGGATTGCCCGAATGGAGATAATTATGTGGAGTTCGATGTGAAGAAAGTGCATATTCCAAATGAACGTGGCGAATACGAAGAAGCTTATGCGATTGATTTTAATGTAGATGGGAATATCTATAATAAAATGGCATGAATGCAAGGGTTTTCTGCGATAGGAACTGGGTGTGTGGAACGAGATCTATTTGATTTTCCGGGATTATTTTATAGAAACATTTAGTGGAATGTGGTTGATACAGGGGATAAAATAAGATATAATGAAGTAAGGAATATGTAGAAAGAGAGGTCGTTTGTATGGAACTCGCAAAAGTCACTTCAAAAGGGCAGGTTACTATACCGATGAATATTAGAGAAAAGCTAGGCATTAAAGAGGGAAGTAAAATTTTATTTTTAGAGGAAGCCGGCAGGATATATTTGGCAAATTCTTCAATGGAAGCCTTGAAGGAAGCGCAGACAGCATTCAAAGGGGAAGCAGAACGGCTGGGTTTAGTAACAGAAGAAGATATTGTAGATATGGTGAAAGAACTGAGGAAAGAAAGAATGGTGAAGTGATTGAGAATAATGATTGATACAAATATTCTGATTTCATTATTAGTATTTTCAAGTAAGAAAATGAATCAGATGATGGAACATATTTTTAAGCGACATCAACTGGTTCTTTCTTCCTATATTGTAGAAGAATTAAAAGATGTTGTAAAAAGAAAATTTCCAGATAAAATTAGAATTGTAGATACGTTGCTTACAAAGATGGAATATGAATATATTTATACACCTGATATTTTAGATGAAACATTATTTGAGATTAGAGATTTGAAAGATTATCCTATTCTTTATACAGCAATACTAGACAATGTTGATGTTTTGGTGACAGGTGATGGTGATTTTAACGACGTAAAGGTTGAAAAACCAGAAATTTTGAAACCTTCAGAATTTTTGGAAAAATATTGTTGATATATATGAAAATAACAAATGAAACAGAATCCGATATTTGTCTGATGAAGACAGATTTCGGATTATTTTTTTGGAAAGGAGTTAGCTTATGAACAATGGATTAGCAGTTGTATCTTATACATTATCCGCATTATCAGGAATATGCTTTGTAGCGGGCATTGCCGTTTTACTGGGTGGAAGGGGCGCATAAGATGGAAAATTTTGAAGCGATTATATCCATGTTGGATTTTACGTTAAATTCCAAACGGAAACGGCATATTGCCGGAGGGATTTTGTTAAGCGTCTCTATGCTTTTTGGAGGTTTGGCGCTTACCGCTATGACTTTACGGACGGAGGAGGATAAACAATGAGTAAAGGATTTTGTTTCGCGGCGTTTCTGTCAGGAGTGATTGCAGGGGCTGCCGCAGGCTGGCAGTATGCCAAAAGAAAGTACGAACGGATTGCGCAGGAGGAGATTGATTCTGTAAAAAAAGCATTTTCAAAGAGGGAGCAAAAACCAGAAACAGAGACAAAGGGGCAGGAGTATGGAGAATTGTTGAAAAATACAGGATATTCGAACTATTCCAGCGAAAAAGGGAAAGGAGAAAATGAAGTGGAATTTAAGAAGCCATACGTTATTTCTCCAGAGGAATTTGGAGAGATGAACGACTATGAAAAAACCAGCCTGACCTATTATGCGAACGGCGTTCTGGCTGATGAAAGCGATGAAATCATATACAATATTGAGGAAACGGTAGGGGACGCTTTGGAACATTTTGGCGAATATGAGGACGATTCGGTATTTGTCAGAAATGAGGAAAACATGTGTGATTATGAAATTCTTCTGGATCAGAGGAATTTTTCTGAACTCACCGGGGCAGAGCCTTTTCATATGGAGGGGGCATGGGCAGATTGATAGAGGAATATTTTGACTGGCTGTGCCGTTTTATCTGTGATAAAAGATATTTGGGGAGGAAATCTTACCGAAAACTATTCCGTCTGCTATTTGACACAGAGTTTTTTTATAAAATAGATATGGACGAGAACCGTCTGCAAGACGGCTTAGAATTAAGAGAGCGGTTTGCGAATGAGAATGGCAGGCATTCTTCGATGAAAAAGCCTTGCAGCGTATTCGAAATGATGACAGCCCTTGCGATACGCTGTGAGGAACATATTATGGATAACCCGGATATTGGGGATCGCACAGGAAAATGGTTTTTTGATATGCTGAAAAATTTGGGGTTAGATGGAATGACAGATGAACATTTCGATTCCCAGTATGCCAAAGGCGTTTTAAACCGTTTTTTAAACCGGAAGTATAAACGGAACGGGGAAGGCAGTTTGTTTCCTGCCCGCCATGGAAGGGTGGACATGCGTTCCGTGGAAATTTGGTATCAGGCGATGTGGTATTTGGATCAGGCGTTGAAGGAGTGAATGATATTTGTGGATAAGAAAAGGAAAAAGGAGAATGGTTATGGAGATTGATTTATTAAGAAAGATGTCAAATGTCTGGGAAGTTTTGGAACGGCATACGGACTCTACTCGTATTTTAGAGGCTTTTTGCGAGAAACAGAAGGGATTGAATGGAAAAATTGCGTTATGTCTGGCCGCTGGGGCTATATTTGGAATCATTACGGATATCCGTTTTGAGGAATTGCAAAAAGAAATGAAAGAACTGCATATGGAGATAGAACGTATGAAATACGAAAAAGGAGATTAAGGATGGAATGGTTGACTTTCTTATGGTTTCAACACGCAGTACGAAACGCGGCGTAATAGAAATCTATCCAAAATTTATTATTAAAAAGAGTTCTGATTTGATGATTCGGGGCGGGGATTTTTATGCAGTTTGGCTGGAAAAAGAAGGTCTTTGGTCGACGGACGAACAAGACGCCCTGCAACTGATCGATTACGAGTTAGACAATTATGCAAAAGAAAACAGGCAGCATTTTAATTCTGAATTGAAAGTTTTGCATATGTGGGATTCTGAATCCGGCATGATCGATTCGTGGCATAAGTATTGTCAAAAGCAGATGAGGGATTCCTTTCATATGCTGGACGAAAAACTGATATTTTCCAATATGGATACCTGTAAAAAAGATTATGCTAGTAAAAAGCTGAATTATCCGCTTGAAGCTGGCGATTTTACTGCTTATGATAAATTGATGTCAGTTTTATATTCGAAAGAGGAGCGGCGTAAAATTGAATGGGCGATTGGGGCAGTTGTATCCGGCGAATCGAAAAAACTGCAAAAGTTTATGGTTTTATATGGAGCGGCGGGAACGGGAAAATCGACTGTCTTAAATATTATCCAACAGCTTTTTGAAGGGTATTATTCTGTTTTTAATTCCAAAAGCCTTGGTTCGTCGAATAATTCGTTTGCCTTAGAATCGTTTAAAACAAATCCGCTGGTTGCGATCGAACATGATGGAGATTTGTCAAAAATTGAGGATAATACCAGATTAAACAGTTTGGTGTCCCACGAACTGATGACAGTCAATGAGAAGTTTAAGTCCGCATATGCGAATCGATTTAAGAGTTTTCTTTTTATGGGGACGAATAAACCAGTTAAGATTACAGATGCAAAGTCTGGCTTGATACGGCGCCTGATTGACGTATCCCCTACTGGTGATAAGGTAAGCCCGAAAGAATATCAAGTGTTGATGAATCAAATCACGTTTGAACTTGGAGCGATTGCGTGCCATTGCAGGGAAGTGTTTTTTGAGAATCCCGGCATTTATGATGATTATATTCCATTTACCATGCTTGGCGCTTCAAATGATTTCTATAATTTTGTGATGGATTCCTATTATATTTTTAAAAAAGAAGACAGGACAACATTAAAAGCCGCATGGGAGATGTATAAAGTTTATTGCGACGATGCAAAAGTAGGGTTTGCTTATCCTAAAAGGATATTTAAAGAGGAGCTGAAAAACTATTTTAGGGAATTTCAACATAGAGCGAATGGAAAGTCCGGCGATGATGGCCGCCCATACCATTGTTATGTAGGTTTTCGGACAGAGAAATTCGATGGCGAAAAGAAAAAGGAAACAAAAGAGCCAGAGAATCCTACGCTTATATTTGACTGTACGGAATCGGCGTTAGACCATGAGTGCGCAGACTGCCCTGCTCAGTATGCGTCTTCAAAAGAAACCCCATTGCAGAAATGGGCGCAGGTAAAGACGGTGTTAAAAGACATAGACACGTCGAAACTGCATTATGTGAAAGTCCCCAAAAACCATATCGTGATTGATTTTGACCTTCCAGATCAATCCGGCAATAAGAGTATGGAAGAAAACGTAAAAGAAGCGGAAAAATGGCCTTCAACATATGCGGAATTAAGCAAAAGCGGGGCGGGAATCCATTTGCATTATATTTATACGGGAGACCCTGAAAAATTGAGCAGGGTTTATGGCGACCATATCGAAATTAAGGTATTTACAGGCAATAGCTCGCTGCGGCGGAAATTTTCAAAGTGCAACGGGCTGCCGATTGCCACGATTCATTCTGGTTTGCCGATGAAAGGAGAGAAAATGGTAAATTTTGATGCGGTTAAAAATGAAAAAGGGCTTCGGAAGCTGATTCAACGGAATTTGGATAAGGAAATACACCCACATACGAAGCCCAGCATTGATTTTATTTATAAAATTTTAGAAGACGCTCATGCCAGTGGACTGTATTATGACGTGGCCGATATGAGAAACGCAGTGCTGGCTTTTGCGGCAAACAGTTACCATCAGGCAAATTACTGCATTAAACTTGTCAATAAAATGAAGTTCCAGTCAAAAGAAGCATCTGAAAGCGTAAGGAATGACGATAAAAACCTGATTTTTTATGACGTGGAAGTTTTCCCTAATTTATTTTTGGTGAACTGGAAAGCCGAGGGGGAAGGAAAACCGGTCGTGCGCATGATTAACCCTTCCCCTTCTGAAATTGAGGATTTGCTGCGTTTCCGGCTTGTCGGGTTTAATTGCAGGAGATACGATAACCATATGCTGTATGCCCGCCTTTTGGGATATTCCAACGAACAGCTTTATCGGCTGTCCCAGAAAATTATAAATGGGGAGCCGGACTGCTTCTTTGGGGAAGCGTACAATGTTAGCTATACAGACGTTTATGATTTTTCCAGCAAAAAACAGTCGCTGAAAAAATTTGAGATTGAGCTTGGGATTCACCATCAGGAACTTGGGCTGCCTTGGGATCAGCCGGTGCCGGAAGATTTGTGGCTAAAAGTAGCGGAATACTGTGATAATGACGTTTTAGCCACGTAAGCGGTTTTCTATGCCCGTAAAGCGGATTTTACAGCAAGGCAGATTTTAGCGGATTTAGCAGGAGGTTCTGTGAATGACACGACGAACAGCCTGACAACAAGAATTATATTTGGAAAAAACCGTAATCCGCAGAGCCAGTTTTATTACCGGGATTTGTCAAAGCCTGTGTTTGATTTGGATAGGGAGACATATGAATTTTTGCAGGATGCGGCTCCTGAAATGATGGAGAAGACGCATGGGGAAGCCGGAAGCCTGCTGCCATATTTTCCGGGGTATCAGTTTGAAAACGGAAAATCTGTTTATCGTGGAGAAGAAGTGGGAGAAGGCGGAAGGGTGTTTGCAATGCCGGGCATGTATGGAAATGTAGCTTTGTTGGACATTGCGTCTATGCATCCGCACAGCGCGATTATGGAGGTTTTGTTTGGCGTGGAATTTACCCGCAAGTTTAAAGAGATTGTGGACGGCAGGGTGAACATTAAGCATGAAGCGTGGGAAGCCGTCAACCAAATGTTAGACGGAAAGCTGACAAAGTATATCCAGAAGGTTTTGGACGGGGAATTGGTTTCTGCGGACTTGGCAAACGCTTTGAAAATAGCCATTAATTCTGTCTATGGCTTGACAGCGGCGAATTTTGAAAATCCGTTTCGGGATTTGCGGAATAAAGACAACATTGTCGCAAAGCGCGGGGCTTTATTTATGGTGGATTTACAGAAAGAAGTGGAGAAACGCGGGTTTGTCGTTGCACATATTAAGACGGATTCGATTAAAATTCCGGATGCGACGCCGGAAATTATCCAATTTGTGATGGATTTTGGGAAACGGTATGGCTATACGTTTGAGCATGAAGCGACTTATGAAAAGATGTGCTTGGTAAACGACGCGGTTTATATTGCAAAGTATAAGGACGGAACACATGCCGGGGAATGGACGGCGACTGGGACGCAGTTTGCAGTTCCATATGTGTTTAAGAAACTATTTAATAAGGAAGAAATCCTATTTGAAGACCTGTGCGAAACAAAATCGGTCAGCAGCGCGTTATATTTGGATATGAACGAGGGGCTGCCTGACGTTTCGGAATATGAAAAGGAACTAAGTAAACTGGAAAGTAAATACAAGAAAGGGGAACTGTCAGATACGACGTTTGAAAAGCGTGGGCAGGAATTGTCCGCGCTCATTGAAAAAGGGCACATTATCCGAGATAAAAACTTATCCGAGGTAAATTGATTAAATCCGATGAATACAGCATTTGAAAACGATTATCTCGGATAATTAACCCCGCTTTCAATTGTGGGTGATTTGTACTTATCCGAGATAATTGGGTAAATCACACCTTTGCCTCTGATAATTTTTGAAATGGCAGTTGCTCTTTTCATAAATAATTATCCGAGATAATTTCTTTGAAAGCCTTTCATATCGGCAGCTTTGAGAGTTACCTCGGATAATTGGAAATCTCGGATAATGCGCCCTATCCGAGTTCTTGGATAGGGCGCAATTATATTTTTGTCGGCAAGGTTGGGAATTTTTGCCCGATGAAATCTGGCTGCGGAGGAGGGATACTTCTGCGGGAAAAAGATGGGAAGTATTATGCGGCTGCTGGGTCAAAAGGGTATCGGTGGCTGGAATCAGAGATGGTGAAAGAGCTTGGGAAAGAAGCGGACATTGACAAACAGTATTATATTTCAATGGCGGACGAAGCGGCAGCGGCGATTGCAAAGCATGGGGATTTCGAGTGGTTTGTTTCGGACGATCCCTATGTGAAAGACGATAAGGTTCCCGGTTTTATGGAGATACCAGAGGATGCGGATGAGGAGATTCCGTTTTTTTAAATGGATTTTTTGGATGTGAGGAGGTGAGAGATGTTTCTTAATTATGAGAATGTTCGGCTCGGATACGAGTGGATTTTGAAAAATTATCCTGAACTGGCGCAGGGAGAAAACTGTACAGATGAAATATTTCATTATGGTGTAAAAGGACAAAAATGGGGTGTAAGAAATGGTCCGCCTTATCCATTAGACAAAAAAGAATCAGTTGAAAAAACTCCAAAAGGTGGTATAGTAAAGACTATAGTATCTGGACATAAAGGAATCTCACCACAAGGTATACCAAATTCCATTACAGATCATATCGATAGGAGTGGAAAAGTGGATAAGAGAGCTTTTTATAATGAAGATGGTTGGGCTGCTGTTGAGATACATACGACAGATCATAAAAATCCTAAATGGCATCCATATGGCAAGCATGGAGAACATATTCATTATAATGTATGGGATTATGAAACCGGGCAGAAAATAGATGGAAGGACAGACGAAATCCCTATGAATATTAGAAAGGAGAATCAAGATATTCTATGAAATTAGAAGAATTTTTATATAATATAGTGAAGATGTATGGAACGGCGGAATTTTCATATAAAGGAAAAACATGCGGAGTTGAACCTGAAACAAATAATTCTATTACTACTTATTGTATGTGGTATGGTAAAGTATGGAAGGATTATAAAGGTATAGATGATTTGATGACTGATAGGTTTTTTGATGGTCGATCTTTAACAGATATTTTACCGGAAATTGATGTCTGGTTTTAATGGACGATCTGTAATATTAAAAAATAACTAGCTAGTGTTTTGACAGACGTTCTGCTTTCGTTTCAAGAGAATCCAGTTTAGCTGCTATGAAACCATGCAATTTTAATGATGCTGCCATCGTTAATAAAGCTAAAATAGCGCCTTCTTTCCGAAGCGAACGATTATATTTTTTCACGCCTCCATATTCATTATAGACTTTATTCGCAAATTTTGCAGCGCCATATAATTTTTTCACTATCGTGATACCTGCTTTCCATATTAATAAATTTATTATAAGTCAGCTTCGCGAAAATTACAATGTCTTTAATGAAATTATAAATAGACGGAGGTAAAAATTATGCAAAAAAAACATATTGGGTTTCGTTTATGGTATTTGTCAAAAACATTTTTTATGTGGTTATTGCACGGAGGGCCGTTTAATAAACGACTGATTTCGTGGGATTTATGGATGGAAGATGTAAGGATAGATTATCAGGAAGGAACCTTCAAAGAATTTGTCAAATGGATTATATCCGGAGAAATATTTAAGAAATTGGAGAAAGAGTCCTAACAAGGGCTCTTTTCTTTTGTTAAAATTAAAAAAGGAGAATTTGTATGGAACAAAATATTTTACCAATTAATATTGAAAATGCAAGAATTATATTTCGGAACTTTTCCGGAAGTGAGACAAAGTACAACCGTGAGGGAAACAGGAACTTCTGTGTGATTATTGAAGACGCTGACGTTGCGAAGGAACTTGCGGAGGACGGCTGGAATGTACGGATATTGCCGCCGAGAGACGAAGATGAAGAAGCAAGCCATTATATTCAGGTCAGTGTTAGTTTTAAAGTGATTCCGCCAAAAGTGATTTTGGTAACAAAGAAAGCGCAGACGCAGCTTGATGAAGAATCGATTGATTCATTGGATTATGCGGAAATCAGGAATGTGGATTTAACCATACGCCCATATCACTGGGAAGTAAATGGCAAAACAGGGGTGAAAGCATATCTTAAAACAATGTATGTAACGATTGAAGAAGATGAGTGGGCGGAAAAATATGCGGAAATGGAAAAACCAGAGGAAACGTCGTTCCGGTAGAAGATGTGTTGTGTTTCGGAGGATATGATGTTACAATGTAAAAAAGGAGGAAATTATGGCTGACATTTATGAAATTAGTGAGTTACAAATGATTATCCGTCCGATTTTGCAAAACTATGGTATTAGCCGCGCTTATTTATTTGGTTCTTATGCGAGAGGGGAAGCCACTGGAAACAGCGATATAGATTTACGAATTGACAGTGATAATATCAAAAGCATGTTTACTCTAGGGGCGCTCTATGAAGAACTAACGGAAGCATTAAAAAAACCGGTTGACTTAGTGACAACAAACGCGTTAGAACATAAAGCAAATATTGACAGGACTAAAAAGTTTCGTGACAATATCAGAGAGGATGAGAAGTTGATATATGAACAAAATAATTAATGTGTTGGAACATATCTTTCTTTACTGTAAGGATATTGAAGATACAATGGAACGTTTTGGAAAGGATAAAGAAGTTTTTGCAAAAGACAGAGATTATCGAAATTCAGTCTGTATGAGTCTTCTTCAGATAGGAGAATTAACGACGCATTTACCAGAGGATTTTCGTGAAAATACAAAAAAGATGATATATTGGCCAGCGATTAAGGGTACGAGAAATTTGTTTGCCCATAATTATGGCGCGGTGGATATTGATATGGTTTGGGGGACTTTAATGTCTGACATTCCACAATTACGGGATTTTTGCCAAAAATGGATACAAGGCTTAAGAAATAAAGAAGGTGTATAATGGCAGGAATACAACTGTACGATTACCAAAAGAAAGCCATTTGGCAAATGAAAAACGGCTGTATATTATGTGGTGGGGTTGGTTCGGGAAAATCCATAACGGCTCTTTCCTATTACTATTTGCAGCAGGGCGGAGAGGAAACTTCTTTAGAAGGTGGAGATTATATTCCAATGGGAGACCCGCCAAAAGATCTTTACATTATTACAACTGCCCGAAAACGGGATACTTGTGAATGGGAAGGCGAGTTGTCCCATTTTCTCCTATCACCGAATCCGGACGTAAATTTATATATGAACCGAGTTGTGATTGATTCATGGAATAACATTGCAAAGCTCTCTGAAATTCAGGGAGCTTTTTTTATATTTGACGAACAAAGAGTTGTAGGTTCCGGAAGCTGGGTAAAAGCTTTTTTAAAGATCGCGAAAGCAAACCAATGGATTCTCTTATCTGCTACGCCCGGTGATACATGGCAGGATTATATTCCGGTTTTTCTTGCGAATGGTTTTTATAAAAATAAGACGGAGTTTATCAGGGAACACATCATATACAGCCGGTTTTGTAAATTTCCAAAAGTGGATCGGTATCTAAATACAGGACGGTTAATACGGCTGCGGAACTCCATTCTGATAAACATGGATTTCAAACGAAAAACAATTTCCCACCACGAAGATATTTATGTCCCTTATTGTATTGAAAAGTACAAAGACATTTGCCGGACACGGTGGAACCCATGGGAAAATAAACCCATTGAAAACGCCGCTGAATTTTGCTATGCGCTTCGTAAAACCGTAAACTCGGACGAATCAAGGCAGACCGCAGTATTGGAGATTTTAGAAAAACACCCGCGTTGTATTATATTTTATAACTTCGATTATGAATTGCAGTTATTAAAGGATTTGGGATATGGCGAAGCAGTGGAAATTGCAGAATGGAACGGGCATAAGCATCAGCCGATACCAGATTCGAAAAGCTGGGTATATCTCGTGCAGTATAACGCGGGAGCGGAAGGCTGGAACTGCATTAAAACGGATACCATTCTATTTTATTCTCAGAATTATTCCTATAAGGTTATGGTACAATCCGGAGGGCGGATTGACAGGCTAAATACGCCTTATACGGATTTATATTTTTATCATTTAAAAAGCAGGAGCGGAATTGACCTAGCAATCAGCAAAGCATTGAAAAATAAGAAGAAATTTAATGAGAGCGGGTTTGCGAACTGGAAGTGAGGGCATAAATATGATTGACAAGGAGATATCTTTTCCATATACTAAAAATAGAGTATATTCATTGTATATACAATTATGTAAGGAGAGATGGAATGAATGGAATAAAATCACAGTCTAAAAACGTATATATGGTAAAAACCAATGTAAGAAAATGGGGGAATAGTCAGGGCATCCGATTGTCAAAGGAATTAATGTCGCAAATGAATTTAAACGAGAATGATACGATAGGCATTTCTGTAAATGATGGAAAAATGACGATTGAGAAGTTGAATGGGCAAAAATACTTTAATTTAAAAGAAAGGTTAGAAGCGTTTTATAATAAACCAATCGACGAAGTTTTTGTTGAGAACACACATGAGGTTGATATGGACAGCAATACAAATATAATAGAATAAAAGAAACTTGAATTTTGAGGAGGTTGCGTTATGTTAGCTGTAAAATATACAGATATTGGACATGATTTCAAGAAATGGTGTGATAGGATTATCGACGGAGAAACAGTGGTAGTTTCAAATCCTAAAAATGAAAGCATTTATATGATAAATGAAAGCGAATACAAAGCCTTCCAAAAAGCAAAACAAAATGCTGAATATTTTGCTATGTTGAATAAAAGCGAAGAACAATTACAAAGAGGCGAAACAATTACTTTTACATTTGAGGAATTAAAAGAAATGGAATTAGAAGATTGGAAACCAACGGAAAAAGTTTTAGAGTTTGAGCAGAAGCATGGAATCCAAAGACGGGGTGTAATTGAAAATGGCTGATTTTACATTTACGAAAAAAGGTTGGGAGCATTATGTTTATTGGCAGATGCAAGACCGGAAAACACTAAAGAAAATAAACAGTCTGATAGAAGATATTAATAGAAATGGGGCATTACAGGGTATGGGAAAACAGGAATTGTTAAAACACGATAAATCAGGTTTATACAGCAGGCGGATAGATGAAGCGAATCGTCTTGTATATGAAATTTCAGCGAATCAAATCATTGTGAAATCTTGTAAGGGACATTACAAGGATTGAATAAAAATATTAGCCCGGATTTGTGGTAAAAGCAGATTCGGGCTATTTTTATGCCTATTTTTGGAAGGTTTTAGCATTACTTCCATCATTCATTCGATATAAAGCTGCTGCATCAGATGAAATTATGTGTTAGATGGTTCATCTGTGGAAGGGACTGAAGAATGGGATTTCATAGAAAATTCTTTATAAGCTAGTTCCGTATCACGATTATATTTTGCATTTATAGTAATGGTTACACAATAGCATACTCCGACAGTAAGAATCGCAGTGACGGCAATCACAGGATTCGAAAAATTAGAACGTGGTATGTTTTGTACAGGTAAATTTTGGTTCATTTGCATCTGCCTCCTTAATGGATTCCGATGCAGCAGCTTTATTATATTTATAACACAATTAATATTTCGTGGCAACTATACAAAAAAGGAGAAAAATAAAATGAAACAAAAAACAAAATACCTGCTGTTTTTTCCAATCATAGCGGCAATCACAATTTTTATATTCCGTCCAATCACAGCAAGCACCGCAGATATGGACGCGAGAATTTCTGACACGGCATACGCGGCAACGGTAAAATATGGAGAAGCATATGGGATATGCCCAGAACTTCTACAAGCATTAATTGAAACAGAGAGCAGCGGGAATCCCAATGCGGTAAACGGCGGCTGTATTGGTTTGTGCCAGATTTATGAAAAATACCATTATGGCCGTATGGAAAAGCTTGGCGCATGGAATTTGTATGATGAAAACAGCAATATATTATTAGCGGCTGATTATCTGGCGGAATTGTTTGCAGAGTTTAAGGATGTAAGCCTAGTATTGGATACCTATAATGGAAACAACCGGGCGGGGAAAAATTATGAACAGGGCATTTTGTCAGATTATGCAGGAACGATTCTGAAAAGAAGCGCAGAACTGGAACGTTTGCATGGGAAATAAAGCGAGATTGATAGTGGGAATTGTGATAATGACTACCGGTATAGGGATTGGCGGAGGATTGATAATCTCTGCTTTTGTACATGCGCCAGAGGATCATATAAGATGAAAAGAGAATTAAAAACCGAATAAAGATTAATAGCCCGGTTTGTCTAAATGGACAGATTCGGGTTATTTTTATATTCATTTTTGAAAGGAGAAGAAATGGATTTTAAAATTATTGCCGTAGATTTTGACGGAACTTTATGTGAAGATATGTGGCCTAAAATTGGAAAACTGAATTTAGAACTGTTCGCATATTTGAAAGCGGAACAGGAAAAAGGAAATAAAATTATATTATGGACTTGCCGTAAAGGCAGATTGTTGGAACAGGCAATCTCTAAATGCCGCAGGAAAGGGCTTATATTTGATTCTGTGAATGAAAACCTTCCTGAAGTTTTGGAATGGATGGGAGGGAATAGTAGAAAGATATTTGCCCATGAGTACATAGACGACAGGAACAGCAAAAAAATTGATTTACCATTTGTATGGAAGGGAAGTGTATAGGCTTTTACATGTGTAAGAAGAATAAATTGTTTGCCATCGTGATTCTGTTTTTGGGAACGTTATCGGTTTTGTTGGAAAGGGACGTTACGTTCTTTTTATTTGCCTTAATTATTGGAATTACGCTATTTTTTTCGAGGGAAAATTATATTTATGGGAGGGACAGTATGAGCCGTGCAGAAATTAGACGCGCAAAGAAAAAGGAGAGAAAGGAAAAGACTGCCACATATAACTTTACAAGGAAGCAGCTTGACGACACAATCCGTGAAAAATTTGGAGAGGAACTGAGAAAAGCAAAACAAGAAGCTTCTGAAAAAGCTGTAAATACAGCGATGGTTTTACTGCTTACGCTTCCTTTGGAAGTGCTGATGGATCATTATTGGAAGAAGTCATACGCTGCCCGGATTCCCCAATTTACAAATTATATTTTGGAGTATTATGCCATGTGGGAGAATGGGGAATTGGATATGGAAGAACTGAAAAAAGACCTTTGGGAGTATGGCGGCGTGAGATTAGAGGAAGAAATGTAAAAAATGTGTGACTGTTTTAAAAAAAGAAAATTAGTCTTTAACCTATTTTTTTGCAGAGAGGGTTCAGAGACAGCTTTAAAATAAGTCATTTTGATATGAAATTGGGTATTTTGACTGTTTTATGCCTGTTTTTGAAAAAATGAAAACAGGTATAAAAAATCCAGTATTTGCAACGGTTTGCGGGATTTTGGACTGTTTTCCTACTTTTTTTCTAACTAATTGTGATAAAAAGTTTAAATATATATATAAATTAGCGAAAAAAAATAGACAAACAGTCCAAAAAGAAAAGTTTTACATTTTATGGTAAAATTATTTCTTTTTTCAATTATGGGTTAAACCAGATAGGGATAAAAATAGATATGTATCGGCAGGAGCATAGAT
>OFHA01000324.1_pt1 | contig 42635 bp, 45 predicted proteins | sample 1521891 | NCBI WGS metagenome assembly OFHA01 (sample SAMEA3504089, study PRJEB24116) | mouse gut metagenome | biome: mouse gut; feature: mouse-associated habitat; material: faeces | place: Denmark | collected 2011
GACATATCTGCCCGCATCTGTCCAGCACAGCCAGTCCATGCAAAATGATAAACATCATTGATATCACGGTCTGAAATCAGCTTAGCAAGATTTACATAATCAGACATGTCAACACATAAAACTCTTACATTTTCCAAAGTATTAAAAATCTTTTTTACTGACATCTCATCCCTTACCAAAGCAATAACATCATATCCTCGAAATGCCAGCTCTTTACATACTTCTATGCCAAGAAATCCACCCGCTCCTGTTACAATTGCTTTTTTCATTGATTTACCGCCCTGATGATAATTTCCGCCATGTAATCAGTCATTTCATCTGTCATTCCGGGATATACTCCTGTCCAAAAACTATGGTTCATAATAAAATCTGTCACTTTAAGTCCGCCTGCAATCCTGTAAGCATCTGTTCCCCTGACTGATGTAAATGCTGGATGACGAACAAGATTCCCGCTAAATAGAAGTCTTGTCTGCACATGATGATTTTCAATATACTGTATAACCTGATTTCGTTTAAGACTGCCTCCTTCTTTCAGAGAAATTAAGAAGCCAAACCATGACGGACAGCTGTCTTCTGCCTGCTCTGGAAGTATCACTTTATCTTCAATGGATTCTAAAGCATTACGCAGCCTGATCCAATTATGCCTGCGTCGTTCAATAAATCCAAAGAGCTTCTTTAGCTGTTCAACACCTATAGCTGCTTGTAAATCAGTAGCTTTCAAATTAAATCCAAAATGGCTGTATGTATATTTGTGGTCGTAACCAAAAGGCAGTTCGCCAGACTGATGTTCAAAACGGTGACCACAGACTCCATCACGTCCAGAAGGACATATACATTCCCTTCCCCAATCACGATAAGAAAGAATAAGTCGGTGCAAAAGCTCATTATCGGTATAAACACATCCGCCTTCCCCCATAGTCATATGGTGAGGCGGATAAAAACTGCTCGTTCCAATATCTCCCCATGTTCCAGTATACTTAATTTCACCATTAATTGTATACTGTGCCCCCAACGCGTCACAATTATCCTCCACAAGCCATAAATTATGTTCTTTGCAGAATTCTTTCACAGCTTTAATATCAAAAGGATTACCAAGTGTATGTGCTATCATTACTGCTTTTGTCTTTTTACTATATGCAGCTTCCAGCATTGATACATCAATGTTATACTGTGGAACAGTTACATCTACAAATACAGGTATTGCACCGTATTGTAATATTGGAGTCACCGTTGTAGGAAATCCACATGCAGCTGTAATTACTTCATCTCCACGTTTTATTCTTCGTTCTCCTAACTCTGGAGCCGTCAGAACTGAAAAAGCAACCAGATTTGCACTTGATCCACTATTAACCAGATGCGCATATTTCACGTTAATCCATGCAGCAAATTCTTTTTCAAATTTATCACTGAATCTTCCTGCTGTAAGCCAAAAATCAAGTACTGCATCCATCAGGGACTGTACTTCTTTTTCATCAAAGACACGGGCTGCATAAGCTATATAATCTCCTGGTCTGAACGGTTCTTTTTTTTCCATAAAATCGTGATAGTATTCAGCAGCAAGAGTTTTCATAATATTCCGTGCTTCCTGCTCATTTATCCAATTTTCCATTCTAATTATCCTTCCATTATTACTCATTCCAGATTTTCCATGGTGCCTTTCCAGACAGCCATAATTTTTCCAGTTGTTCCATTTCCCTTTTCGTGTCCATACACTGCCAAAATCCATCATGCTTGTACGCAGCAAGCTGTCCTTCCTCAGCAAGCTTATTCATTGGTTCCCTTTCAAATATTACAGCATCATCTTTCAGATATTTAAAAATTTCCGGTTCTAAAACCATGAATCCTCCATTAATTCTGGCATTATCTATATCACTTTTTTCCCGAAAAGACCGAATCAAATTATCTTTTACATCAAGTACACCTTTGTTCTGCTCTAAGATTACAGAAGTAACCGTCGCAATTTTTCCCATTAACCTATGAAATTTTAATAAATTGTTAATGTCTGCATTACAGATGCCGTCACCATATGTCAGCATAAAAGTTTCGTTTTGAATAAACTGTTGAACACGCTTTATTCTCCCTCCTGTCATAGTGTCCAGCCCCGTATCTACAATTGTGACTTCCCATGGCTCGCAATTCTGGTTAAGGACAGTCATATCATTCCTTCCATCTTTAAAACTAAATGTAATATCACAATTATGCAAAAAATAATCTGCAAACCATTCCTTAATTACATGTTGTTTATAGCCTGCGCAGATAATGAAATCGTGATAACCAAAATGAGAATAATGTTTCATAATATGCCAGAGAATCGGTCTTCCGCCTATCTCTATCATCGGTTTTGGCTTTAAATGAGATTCTTCTGCAATACGTGTTCCATACCCGCCTGCCAATATTACTGTTTTCAAGATATTCTCCTTTGTATCTCATATTTAATAGACATTCTATTTTCAATCTTTAATAAAATACACATGATATTATATTTTATTTTACTGATTCTGCTGTTTTCAAATCCACATTCAGCAAACACTTCCTGATAATCCATTTGCATATTCCATGTTCTATTAGCACTGATTATATAACTATACAAATATTCCTTATCAAAAAAGTGCATCCACAAACGAGCAAATATTTCATGTTCTGCAATATTTTTTCTTGTAAGTTCCATCTTTCTGATAATCTCACGCATAGTATTTCCCTGCAAGGACAAATTAACACCTTTTCGATATCCTGCCAGTGAATTCTCAATTTTTATAATACTAGACACAAGAAGCATTTGATAAATAAAGTTAGTATCTTCATTTGGATAGTATGATTCATTAAATCCGCCAATCTTTCTTGCCAGCTTTTTTTGAAAAGTCATCCCACATATTCCAATATATCGCCCAAAAAAGAACCCGCGTTTTGTTATTCTTCTATAACTCAGCTTTTCAGGTACAGTAAATGACAATTCCTTTATTTCAGAAAAATTCACAATTCCGCATCCAACCATTCCAGGGTAATGATTATCCCGAATCGCCAAATATAGGTTTTTTAAACAATATGGACCTAAAATATCATCATCATGAAGCATTACAATATATTTACCTTTGGATAGTTCAATGCCCCGGTTCCAGTTTCCACATAAGCCGATATTTTTTTGATTCACAAAATAGGAAATCCGCCCGTCTTGATATATGCTTCTCTCAGCATCAAACTTTGTTTCTGGATTATTATCAACAATAACAATTTCATATTCCTTTCCAAATGTCTGCTGAAAAAGAGCACTCTGTATCGTTTCTTCGATGATTTCTGTTCGTTTATATGTAGGTATTAAAATCGTAAAAAATGGTTTCTTCACCTTATTTACTTTTAAGGGTATACTTGCAACGCTCGAATATTTTTCAAAATGACTGCCAAACGTATACAAATCTTCTTTTAATGTGTTCCTAAACATATTCATTCCTGTTTTCAACATCCCTCATCCACCTGTATGATATGATTGGCAATCCAATAAAACTTAATAACATAATACAAAAACTACCCAGAATAACACCAGATAATCCCATTTGAAAATACTTTGCAAAAATAATAGAAATCGGAATATTTAAAACTGCTCCTGACGAAGCAATTACTGCTGCCCCTTTAATATGGCCCACTCCGCACAGCAAGGATGAATAATTATTTGCAAACATCTGAATAATCATATATGCCGCGGCAATTACAATTAAAGTTTTTTCATATACGAGCTTTTTGCCAAGCCATATTGCTGCAAAAGGTTCAAATAAAAATGCACCCAGCACAACACCGCCAGCTAACAGCAGTGTTATAAGATTCATTCTCTTCAGGTTTCGTCTTATCCAGCCTATATCATTCCTAGCAGATGCCTCCGTAAAAGCTGACCACATTGGCATTAGTATAATTCCATGCACAGTAACAAATAAATTCAATATTTTATAAACCATATTATAAGGTATTACTTCAGTACTTCCAAAAAGTCTTGAAATCAACAGATTATCGGTTGTATTTAAGACCATTGCTCCTATCTGCATAGCAAAAAAACCAGCACCCAGGGACAGCATCGACTTCATATATCTCATGTCAGCCAGTCTAAGCTTTGGCACCAGATAAGTATTTTTTTTCGTTAAATACACAAATAACACTATGTTATCCAGAAGACTGACCAACCCATATACCAATGCAATTATCATCAGATTACCAGTAACAGCTTTTGAAAGGATAAATACTGCTGTAACCTGTATCACCTGTCCAAAAACTCCTGCAATGCTGATTACACCAGATTTTTGAATTGCAAACGCTGCTGTTCTGTTCAAAGCCAGAACAAAATTGACACAAATAAAGAAAATACTAATGACGATAACAGCATTTACATTTTCACCTGCAATTTCCATATTGAAAAATTGATTCAGTGAAAATATACTCCAGGCAGAATTAATTGTGATAAAAAATACAGCAGAAAGAATTGATGTACCTATATAGGCTGTAGATACATAAACCTGAGCCGCTTTATAATCAGCTGCTGCACAGGACTCTGTAAGCCTGTTTCTCAGTCCATTACCAATACCTATATCAAAAATATTAATCCATGTTAACATATTTAAAATAATTGCCCATACTCCGTATCTTTCCTCACCAATAAATTTTAAAACAATCGGTATGTACATCATTGAAAGGAACATTGATACAGGTTTCATCACCATGCCTATGCTGATATTTTTAATAATTAACTTTTTATCCATTAAATCTTTACATCTTCCTGCAATATTTTATCAAATGCGGCATGTATTGAATTTAAAAAGTTTTTTTGTCCGTATCTGCTTTGCGCAATTTCATAAGACTTCTTGCTTTTTCCCTCAATCCAGTCCATATCTTTATCTGAATATTTTTGAATTGCCATTCTTATTGTCTCTATTCTGCAATCTTGCAGATGTATCACTTCATCATCTTCAAACCCACACTCTTTACTGCAAATATTTATTAATCCGGCTGACATTGCTGTACACACAGAGCCAGATTGTCCTTCCGAACAGGATGGCATAATTGCATATACACACTTGGAAACAATTTTTTGAAATACCCTCCCCAAAATATCTATAAACCCTATCGGATGTATATTGGGACATTGAAAAAGTTCATTTCGATATGCATGAACAAAATCTCTTTCTTCCCCAAAACTACTGCAGATATACAATTCATACGGATAATTGCGCTCTGAAAAAATATCCAGCAGCAAATCCAGTCCTTTATGCACCTGTCCCGCACTTGATAAAAACAAAAAGCTTCTGCTATCTTTTTTTGACCTGTCAAACTTAAATTCAAAATCATAACCATTATTTTTAATAAAATATACTGGCGGCATTTTGTACTCTTGATATGTTTTCAGATTGTGTCTGTTTCCTATAAACATTGCTGCATGATATTGTTCAATTGCTTTCGTCAAAACCGGTGACTGTCTTCGTTGTTTCAATTTATATCCCCTTCGCTGTTTCAGATATTCAAGTCTTTTCTTTTCAGCGTTATTTGCAAACCGTGGATTGCTGCCAGTAAGATATGCTATTTTTATAGCATTTTCTTTTAAATGTTTCTGAATAATTTTATTTCTTCCAGGTGTGAGGTCTAATACCATATCGTAATCCTTTTTCAAAGTTACTGATGTATTCCAGTAATCAATCACATCAATATTAAATTGGTAATTACTTATCGCTTTCGCAATTTCCAGCACTTGCCAGTAAATCTGATGCGAATACCTCTTTTCTTTTAAAACAAAGGGAGTTATGCTATACATAAGCAAGCAGTTTTTTTTATATTCCGAATGATATATATTTTCAACAATTCCTTTTCCCTTGCTGTTTAATAAAAATGATTTCAATCTGTTGTGGTTTGCTATATATTTTTTTAAGATATTCATCTTTTATCCAACCTCTTTATCATTTGTGCCGGATTGCCTCCCGCTATTGTCCACGGCTCAACATCCTTTACCACAACGCTTCCTGCTGCAATAACTGCTCCTTCACCAATTGTCACTCCCTTTAATATTTTACATCCTGTCCCAATCCAGACCTTATCGCAAATTACAATTGGTTTCGATTTTACTGTTTTCCAGTTTTTTGATTTTAAAGGATTTCTACATACACAATAATCATAGTATTCTCTCTGCACATCAAGCTTTCTCTCTCTCCAATTTAAAGAATGTGAATTGTGGTCATATATTAATGTGTCCCATGCAACAATCACATCATTCCCAATAATTATTTCATTAATTGATATAATCGTTCCTGCTATAAGACACCTATTGCCAATTTTCACATATCCTGAATCCTTTTCAAAAATAAATCCAGCATCTATCATGTTATGATTGCCAATTTCTAAAAATGTATGACCTTCTTTTGGTCTTCTGATTTCTGCCCTGAACTGATTTCCATAACAAGTTTGAGAATTTAAAACTGCATATTTTCGAAGTCCTTTTATATATTGCGTTTTCTTTTGTTCCCTGATAACATTCTTAATTAATTCAAACATCACAACCCTATTCTTTCAACTGCAATACCCAGTTCACATATTTATGTATTCCTTCTTCAAGACTTACTTTCTGTCTATATCCCAAAGCCATAATTTTGCTGATATCTGCTTCCCACTTTACCGGATTTTCCATTTTTACTTTTCCTGTGAACCAGACTTTATTTCTTCCAAGCCCATATTTTTCTGCAAACAATTCAGCAACCTGTTTAATTGCTACTCCTCTTCCGTTCGCAATATTTAACACTGATTCTTCAAACTGCTGTATACAAATCAAATATAAAATTTCCACTAAATCATCAATATGAATAAAATCTCTGGTTTCAGTTCCGCTACCAAACATTTCCAGTTTCTGAAAATATCTGGCTTTATTCGCCATATCCCAAAAAATCTGTTTTCGAAGCCCGCCTCCATAAGCAGAAAATATTCTAGCAATTTTAATATCAAAATCAAAGTTTTTCATAAAATAAAAACATATATCCTCACACATCTGCTTATGAAGTGCATAGGGTGATAAAGGTTTTTTTCCTGCGTCCTCCCTGACTGGAAGTACTTCTGGATTTCCATATACCGCAGCACTCGACAAAAAAACAAACCTTTTCTTTTGCAGCTTCTGTTTCTGCATAGAAAACAGAAGATTATGCGTACCTGCAACATTACTGTCAAAATCTGCTTCTGGCAATAAAACAGAACTTCCCACATCAGCATTACCAGCACAATGAACGATAATATCCGGCTCAAACTGTCCTAGACTTATTTCCACTGACTCCCTGTTACAAAGATTTATCTGTTTATAACTAAACAAAGTATCTGCAAGTGCCTGCCTTCCCCAGCCTTCACATATAAACCCTTTTTCCTGAAATTTGCAAATCAAATGAGACCCAATGAAGCCACCAGCCCCTGTTATCAAAACTCTCATTACTACCAGCCCCTGAAATTCCTGTATAAACTATTCATCCAATAATCTTTGAAAGCTTTTAGAATATTTAAGTGCATCATTTTTCATTCTCTTAATTCCTTCTCCCACATTATCTTTGTGCATTATACTTGTTTCATCCATAATTAAATTACTCAGTTCTTCTGGATTACACGGATTAAACAGATGACACTTTCTATTTTTTTGTTCCCGATGTACTGAAATATCAGATAACAGTACTGTTTTATCAAGTACTTTTGCATCTTCGAGCACAGTTCCCCACCCTTCAAATAATGATGGCTGTATTACAAATTCAGCATTCTTCATAACCGCAATCTGTTCTTCTCTTTCAATAAATCCTAGCACAATCACATCTGAACCAATATTTTTCTCCTGAACTCTCTGCATGAAACAATGAATATACTCATGATTTTGTTCATGCTCTACCATGCCTGTAAATACAAACTTAAAATGACTGCCAGGGTTTTCTTCTTTATACAGAATAATTGCCTCCAAAACAGTCATATGGTTTTTATGTCTCCAAAACTGGTTCATAATACAAGCATAGTGAATTCCTTCCAAGCCATATTTTGAAATGATGTCTTTCTCCTTCTTCCCTTCTATGCTGGCAATTTCCTTCTCAATACAAGATACAAAATGTACTACTGCAACATTTTCTTTATCTTTAGAATAAAATGTTCGAAAATCCTTCAGACAGTCAAAACTGCTCAAAATTAATGGATGTTTTGATTTTGCAATATACTGAAACCTTCTTTCTCTTTCCTTGCGGTCGCTTTCATTAAAAAAATCAGGATAATGCTTGTGCTGAAAATCTGGAATCCAATAAATAGGCTTTATTCCAAATACTTCCATCTTTTCACTTTCTCCAGGAAAAATATAATTTACACGCTCTTTTATACAAAGCAGCAGCATATTTAACCAGAGTTTTTTCTTATCCTTCATATCCATCACAATAATTTTGGCATATTTTTTAAAGTCATTGTAAATTTGCTGATTTTCCTTCCCTACAGCAATTAAAATCTGATATTGCTTTGTTATATTCTGATTTCTTAGAAGTGAATATAAAATATTTTTTTTATAATATAAACCACCAATCCAGTTTCCACTTCCAGATGCATTAATTAACAGTTTTTTCTTTTTCATGATTTTCTTTCTTACTGTTCTGCTCTCACCGGATTTTTCAGAAAATCTTCATAAGCAAGTTTTATTCCATCTTCCAGTTCTGTTTTATAAGTCCACCCCAGTTCTGATGCTTTTGATACATCCAAAAGTTTTCTAGGTGTACCATTTGGTTTTGATGTGTCCCAAAGTATGCTTCCTTCAAATCCTACAATTTCTGCAACAATTTCTGTTAATTTCTGAATTGATACTTCTTTCCCTGTTCCAGCATTCACTGTTTCATCTCCACTATATCGCTCCATAAGAAATACACATAATTCTGCAAAATCATCCACATAAAGAAACTCACGCAGCGGGCTGCCATCTCCCCAGCATGTAACAGTTTCTGCTCCTGAAATTTTTGCCTCATGAAAACGCCTGATTAATGCCGGTAGGACATGGCTATTCATTAGATGGTAATTATCATTTGGACCATAGAGATTCGTAGGCATTATCGATATAAAATCGGCACCATACTGCTTATACAGATAACTACAGTATTTCAGTCCGCTAATCTTTGCCAAAGCATATGCCTCATTCGTTTTTTCAAGTCCTGACGTCAAAAGGCAGCTCTCTGGCATCGGCTGTGGAGCCAGCCTTGGGTAAATACACGAACTTCCTAAAAACTCAAGTTTTTTGACCCCATTTTTCCATGCCGCATGAATAACATTCATCTCTATCATCATATTTTCATACATAAAATCCGCAGGATAAGCGTCATTTGCCACAATTCCTCCGACTTTTCCAGCAGAATGAAATACATATTCCGGTTTTTCTGCATGAAAAAAAGCCTCTACAGGCTCTTGTCTCGTCAAATCCAGTTCGCTATGTGTACGGGTTATGATATTATGAAACCCTTGCCGTTTAAGTTCTCTGACAATAGCTGAGCCAGCCATTCCCATATGTCCTGCAACATAAATTTTAGCATCTTTTTGCATTATCACTTCACAACCCCTTTTTCCAGATATTCTGCCAGATTCATTCTAATATGTTCTTCTGCTCGTTCCATGGCCACCTGTTCCAAATCGTGCTTAACCATCCGTTCTACAAGCTGCTCAAATGAAGTTTTCTGCGGATTCCATTTAAGTTTAATTCTTGCTTTTTCTGGATTTCCCAATAAATTTATAACATCAGTCGGTCGATAGAAGTCTTCTGAAACTTCTACCAGTACATTTCCTGTAGCTTTATCAATTCCTTTCTCCTGAATCCCCTCTCCTTGAAATTCAAGTTCTATCCCAGCATAATGAAACGCAAGCATGCAAAACTGACGAACAGAATGCTGTACACCTGTAGCAATCACAAAATCCTCCGGCTCTTCATTTTGCAACATCAGCCACATACATTCTACATAATCTTTTGCATATCCCCAATCACGTAATGATGAAAGATTCCCAAGATACAGCTTGTCCTGCTTACCCTGAGCAATACGGGCTGCAGCAAGAGTGATTTTACGAGTTACAAATGTTTCTCCACGCCGTTCTGATTCATGGTTAAACAATATTCCAGAACAGGCAAACATTCCATATGCCTCACGATATTCTTTTGTAATCCAAAACCCATATTGTTTTGCAACTGCATAAGGACTATATGGATGAAAAGGCGTCATTTCTGTTTGAGGCACTTCCTCAACTTTTCCATATAGTTCAGAAGTTGAAGCCTGATATATTCGGCATGTATCTTTCAATCCACATACCCTGACTGCTTCCAGTACTCTTAATACACCCGTTGCATCCACATCTGCTGTGAACTCTGGCACATCAAAGCTTACCTGTACATGACTTTGAGCTGCAAGATTATAAATCTCATCCGGCCGTATAGTTCCAATCACATGTACCAGACTCATAGAATCTCCCATATCTCCATAGTGCAGATGAAAATTCTCCACACCTTCCAGATGTGCTATTCGTTCCCTGAAATCTATAGACGAACGCCGTATAACACCATGTACCATATAACCTTTTTCCAATAATAGTTCTGCCAGAAACGAACCATCCTGTCCTGTGATTCCTGTAATTAATGCTTTCTTTTTAACCTTACTCAATCTGACTTCCTTCCTGCAAATATTATGCCAGCTTAATCATTGTTAATAAACTCTCAAAGCGATTTTCCCATCTGTGATGCTGCATAACATAATTAAAATTTCTATCGACAATTGCATTGTAATATTCTCTGTCCTCTAAAAATTGATTGATTACTCTCTCAAAACTTTCCTCATTCACTTCAATCATTGCCTCATAATATGGAAATAATTCATCAAAAGAATCTTCTGGCTTTATTCCTATAATCAATGTCTTACATGCCATAGCCTCGTAAAATCTTGCTGTTACTTCTGAAATAGAACCAGTATACTTATCATTTTCAATATTTTGCGGTGCTGCAATAAAAAAATATGTTTTCCCCATTTCTTCAGCCAGTTGACTGGTATCTTCAAAAATTAAACTGCCCTTCTTTTTTTCATAAATATAATTATCTCTGCTATTCTGGATTCCGTTTGACTTTAGATAATTTATTACCATATTATGCAATTTATCTGTCCGCCTGCCTACTTGCATAAACAAACGTTCTTTACCTTTTTCATAATCATGAAAATATCTGGAATCCATGGACTGTGGAAGAAACCAGCAATTTGATATAAGTTCAGAAAAATGTTCTTTTGATTTTTTATACGCAAAACAGATTGCCCATGGATTTATCTCATCAAATATTTTTTTCCATTTTTCCCACTGACTTTCCCAGCAGTCAAATACATATAAAATAAGTTTCTTATGACATTTTTTCAATGTATGCTTAAAAATTACTGCTTCATTTAACCCCATCACTGCAAAAAATACTTTTCCTCTGCAATGTTTTATCTTTCTAAGAGCCAAATAATCAGGTATTCCATATTTTTGGGAAAAACGAAACATTTGAAAAAGCCTGTTAATATTATAAAAACAACCTTTTAGTAACAATGGACTATGTCCTGAACACTGGCAGAAAACATTTTCCATTCCAAGAACGGTATTATATGATACATGCTTTTTTCCGCAGTTACGTGATGATAGTATTGTTAAACTTTCTCTCATCATATTTTTCCTGCTTTCTTTTGTTCAGAGCTAAACATTGCCATATAACTTTGAACAACTTTTTCTCTCATTTTTTCAAGCTGATACGGACTGCTGCAGATATCCACATACCCTTTCTCTCGGTTTGTCTGTATGTCAGATGCCATAATTGCATTCTTCCAGCGCTCTGCATGATTCTTCCGGACTGGAAGAACCTCGCAGCTATCTGTTACAAACGCTTCTTTTGGCAGCGCATCAGACAATACACATGGAAGTCCATTTGCCTGTGCTTCAATTGCAGCTATGCCAAACCCTTCCCATAAAGAAGGCATAACAAATATGTCTACCGCATTCAGCACTTCATGTACATTATCCGATATTCCATAAAAAATCACTTTTTCTTCAAGTTTAAACATTTTTACTTTCTTTTTTATCTCATTTAGCAATGCCCCTTCTCCCGCCAGAAACAAAACATAATTATCTGATTTTTCACAGATTTTTGCAAACACTTCAATCAAAAATTTGTGATTTTTCTGCCGCTCAAATGCTCCAATATGACCAATAACTATTTTCCGTCCAATACAGAGTTTTTTTCTTATCTTACTCCGGCTTGTTAAATCAAATTTGAATTTCTCAATATCAATTGCATTTGGAATCCATTTCACCTTATATTGTACTCTTTCAGGAAAAGAATCATTTCCCGCTTTTACTGAACATGTCCAAAAATCAGTAGCCTGTTTCATAAACGGCAAAAATATCATTCTATCTATATTATACTGCAAGTTTCGTTTATGTGTATTATGCGTATGAAGAATGACTCTCCTGATTCCGTTTTTTCTGCATATCCATGCAGAAAGCCCTAAAAGAGGTATATCACCCGTATGTACCTCTGCCATATCATACTTGTTCCAGCAGATTGTATCTTCCAGCTGTTTCTTATATTTTACATATAGATTTCTTCTTATATGGCAGAGTCCAAGTTCGAAAATCTTCCCGCCACGTTTTTCAATCAATTCCTGAAACTGTGTATTTTGACATTTTAAAGGTGTCACTACATCAATATGAAAATCCTTGCTCATTCCAGAGACAAGATTCATAATATACCGCTCCACACCTCGATTAATTATTGCACCCGCACACAGATATAATATGTTCAAATCTCTGCCTCATCCAATCGTTTATAATATTTCATTAAGTACTCCAATATAGGTTCCCTGTTTTTTTCCAAATAAAATTCCAACTGCTCTACATCCTTTAGAATATCCACATCAACACTTTCCGGAACCTGAAACGCTATTACCCTGTCACCATGTAATAAACCAGATTCTAATATAAATCTGGTTCTCAGCAAATCAACATATCCATCCGGAATATAAACTGGCTCAAAATCCTGTCTTGGATTATTAGCCTCATCTGTGGTCATTCCATCAACGAAGCTTTTATAATATCCATCCTCCCGCAAACGAAACCATTTAAACGGAGTATGAGCAGAAACATGTGCAGACCTCAAGCTTGTAGCTGTCTTATCTAACAGCATGCGTTCCACTGCATCTTCCACTATTTCAATTTTCCTGATAGGTGTAGTTGGTCTAAGATGAACAAAAAATTCCGGCAGTTTATGTTCATGTTTATGCAGCCATGTTATAGCATGCTCCATAAATTCAAAGTCTGTAGAAGTATCAACTGAGATTTCAGCTGGTCTGAGAAACGGCACTTCAGCTCCATAATATTTTGCAATTTTCGCATATTCTTCAGAATCTGTAGATACAATCACCCTTGATACATTCCTGCATTTTCTGGCAGCCGCAATAGAATACGCAATCATGGGGTACCCTTTCAGACAACGGATATTTTTATTTTTTATTCCTCTGCTTCCCGCTCTTGCAGGAATTATCGCATAAATGCTTCCCCTTTCTATTTCATCAAATATCATATCAAACCTCCGTTTCCGCTTTTCTTCTCTTTATTTCCCTGTATAATTCCCGAATCACGCCACAACCGCCTTTTTTACTGGAAATCCAATCTGCCTGCTCTAATATTTCTTCTTCTGCATCTGCTGGCGCTCCTTTCATTCCTGTCACTCTAAATGCTGGTATATCATTCAAGTCATTACCAATAAACATTGTTCTGGAAAGCTGAATTTTATGTTTCATACTAAATTTTAATACAGCTTGTGCTTTATCACTTACTCCATATACAACCGGTATGCCAAGTTTCTCGGCACGCTTTTCAACAACCGCATTTGCTTCTGTAGATATGATTGCCTGTACGATTCCCATTTCACGCAGCTGAGATACTGCATATCCATCACTCCTATTTACAAATACAGCTTCTACGCCATTCTGGTCTATCAGACATTGATTGTTTGTCATAACTCCGTCAAAATCATATATGATACATTCAATTGATTGAAAATCCATTTGCATTGTACCTCTAATAAATTCTATATTTTAATTTATCTCTCTGTACCTGTTCAATAGGCAAAATTTCATTGTTTTTATATGCAAGTGCTTTGCACGTTTCTTCCAGATTTCTTTTCAATTTACGAATTCCATCTGGCTCAAGAGATGCAGCATGATCTGTTCCCTTCCATGTACGATCCAATGTATAATGCCTTTCTACATAACGTGCTCCCAAAGTATAAGCCGCAATGTCTATTGCAATACCAAGATGATGCCCGGAAAATCCAATGGCTTTTACCCTGTGTGCATACTGCTCTTTGATTCTCCTGATTTCCAGAAGACAGACATCTTGAAAAGGAACAGGATATCCAGAAGTACAGTTATAAAGTACTAAATCCTTTGCACGGCCATTTTCTTCAAAACATTTTACAATCTTTTCTTCTTCTTCTCTTGTCGTCATTCCAAGTGATAACTGTATCTCACCTTTATAATTATCACACAGCCATTGCAGCATCTCAAAATGAGTATTACAAGCAGACGGTATTTTTATAAATTTGGGATTAATAGAAGCTATTTCTTTTGCAGAAGTCATATCCCAAACCGAAGCAGAATAAATAATCCCAGCATCTTCACACCATTCTTTTAATTGAGCATGCTGTTCAGCTGTAAACTCCAGATATTCCCTGTGTTCTCCATATGTATCACCATATGCATTTTGGGGAACTGGATGCGGCGCTTGATATTGTTTTTCTGTCAGAAGTTCTTTCACACAGCGCTTCTGGAATTTAATAGCATCTGCTTTACAAAAATGTGCTGCTGTTTCAATCAAATCTTTCGCTACTTCCATCTGCCCCATATGATTACATCCTGCCTCTGCTATTACAAAAGGCTTTTTAAATTCGATATTCTCTTTTTTCATAATTCATAAAATCCTTTCCATTCCAGCTGAATCAAAACCAGTTTGTTGTAAGAATACGTGGATGAGGGCTGCATGTTATTTTATCTGGATTTAAATTCAAATAGGATGCCCACCAGCCAAACGAACTGTTTGTAACAATGTTATGCCTGCATAATGACATTAAATGCATATCCCGAAAACTGTCCTGTCCTCTGTTCCAATCAATAAATACTACATAATCTTTTCCAGTAAGCCCAAACAAATGGATATTCATTTTCACCCATTCTGTTGTGTCTTCATCACAAAAAATGTAAAATACTGGATTTGAAATTTTTTTTCTGATAAATTTTACTGCACGCACAAAATATCCATTTGTATAGCAGGCAGAATTTTGGGATAAAAAATCTCCCCTGCGGACATGCAAAGCAACAGAATTCTCAGACTGCAGTTTTCTTGCAACCGTGGAATTCCTTGAATCATTAATTTTAGGAAATATGAAACTTTTTCGCACTTTATCTTCTATCTGTTCTATTCCGCTTCCTTTAAACATAAACTGAAGATAATGTCCCGTATATGCATCATCACAATATGCTTTCAAAGATTTGCTAAGTTCTCCATCCATTTTTCCCTTTACCTGATTCAGAAAACAACCAGCCTTTCTTAATAAATATGAAAGACTGCTTTTCCTGACTGCACCTTTTGCCATTTCGAAAATACATAACTGTTCACCTGGTAAGTTCTCAGCAAGCCTTTTTCTTTGATTAAGATTAAATAATTTAAGCCCCTGTCTTCCAAAAGCATCCGTAATTGCATCTGAGTAAGCCCATCCTTTTTCCCAGAATCTGCTTTTTTCAACGTCTTCAATTATCTGTTTCCATTGATTATGGTCAAATATTGTTTTCACATTTTTTTCCTGTATGCCAAAAACATTTTCCAGTTCATATCCATTCCACATACAGATTTTTTCATGACTTTTATGAATATCGTATATAATTGTTTCAATATAATGTTCTTCAAGCGGATTTACTTTTTTAGAAGCAAGCAAATCACAGTAATCAAGCATTTGGTTTCCTAAACCTGATTCAATATGTATGACTTTCATTATAAATTTACACCCTGACAATTCATAATCTGGCTCTCATCTTTCCTTACAATATATATTATAAAAATCCAAATCAAAAACGAAGTATTGTAAAACATTGCCTGTCCAATCATTAATACAAGAATTCCGGCAATTGCCATTCTGGTATACTGCATCTTTTTGCATCTTAAAAAAAAATCCATGCAAAACATCAGAAAAATCAGCATATTTATAATTCCATAATTAATAATTATAGTAAAGATACCTGACAAATAATTCGACACGCCTGGATTTACAAAAAAATGCATATTTCCATACCCAATACCAAAAAGCAAATCCTTCCAATCAAACATTTTCATTGCGCGATATCCACTTATAACACGGATATAAAAACTTCTTCCATATCTGGCAAAATCTAAACCACCAGAAGCAAAACATTGATATACAAAAAATAAGACTAACAAAAGAATTGCAGCCACAAGCCATTTTCTAACATCAATATTCTTAATTGATTTTTTCCTTCTCGAATACCAGTCAAAAACTATGAAAAACATACAAATACAAATTCCCGTCAGCGACGTACTTAAAACAGCTGTAAAAAGAAAATAAATACTTATATATCTTTCTTTTTTATAACACGACAAAAGAACCATCATTCCGGCAAAATTTCCATAAAATGATGGCTCTGGAAAAATAGAAATAGGTCTTGCATGCGTGATAGATTCATCAGAAGCAAAAGCCCATTTCTCTGGAAGTAAATAGATACGCGAAATATCTTGATGGAATACATATATTAATATGAACTGAATTATTATCACAAATGATACCAGAATACATGCCAGTTTAAAATACTTATAGAAGCTTTCAAAGCCAATCAAATCTGGAAGAACTAACAGAATTCCCCAGATGATAATACATACTGCTGCACTTGTTATCAGTGTACTATTATGATTTCTGATTATATAATTTCCTATTTGGGCAGAGATGCAAGAAATCGTCATAACTGTAAACAGCGTTTTCTCTTTCAATCTTCTGATTATTAACTTTTTCCCTTTACAAACCGAAATTAATAGCGCTAGTATGCAAAAAACATAAGTTATAAACCCAACACCCTTTCCTGCAATGGTATAATCCATTACAAAAAAACTTGCTGTACATATAAGCGCAGCAATGTCATCTGGTATTTTCACTGACATTCTTTTTTTCTTCAGCATTTAAAACCCCAGTCTTTGAATTAATAGCTTTTTATTATCTAAATAAATATCACGTATTTCCTCTGGACTTTTTTTCTCTGAAAGTCCCCAGTAACGGTCTATATATTCATATCTTTCTTTATCGTCACAATCAGATTCAGCTGAAAAATATTTCATAAATTCGGCATTAAATGCAGCGAATCTTTTATCCCCTTGTAAGATATCTTCACGAACATCTGCAACTACTTTTTTATTCAAATCATATGCATATCCAATTGATGACAAAAATGATGTAAACAACACTTCATCTGCTAAAAGTATAATTGATTTTAATCTCCTTACAAATAGTGGATCTAATTTAAAACCAGCAGAACAAATTTTAAACTGTTTTCTATCAATTGCCTTTAAAAATTCATCATTAATATCTTTCCAAAAAACACAAAGAAGGACTGTATCGAAATTTTCTTTTTGTTTTCTGATATATCCATCAATCTGATTTTCAATATCTATATTGATATTTCTATATTCTGTTGAATGCGGAAGAAAAAGCAGTATTGTTCTTCCAAGTTTTTTCTTGATTTCTGCAATTTGTGTATCTGAATAAATAGAATCAGCATAATGTATATAAGGACCAATATAGTACGCTTTTCTATGATTTTTAATCCTATTCCATTTATCTTCAAGATATCTGCCCTGAAAAATGTACGAATGTCTTAAATTATATCTGACTGCATCAAATTCATCCGCATACAGAATTCCATGTTCTAACAGAGGAAAATACAACATCTGATTCTGCCTGATTCCTGCATATTTTAAAATCTGTCCGGCATAACCATACATTGTATTTTCACTGAATGCTCTTTTAAATGTGTAAGATGTTCCATGATAAGAATTTGGCAATTCTTTCAGCAGTTCATTTAAATGGTCAACTGCAAAAACAGACTGAATCCTTCTCAGTTTTTGGACAAATTCACCCATTTCTTTATTATATTCTCTACTAATAAATCGTCTCACTGCATCATCTGCAAACCAGTTTATTTGCAATAATGATTTCCATTTACTATAAACCATCACAATTTTAAACTTTCCCTTCATTTATTATAACAACCACCAGTTACAACTCTTGTCATCCAAAAAATATTAACTGCCTTATATTATCGTCAATAGCAAACTTTTACATATTATAACGAAGATAAATCTCCTCATGTGTAATCTGGCACAATTTCTACAGAATTTGAACACAAATTAAAACAAAAAAAGACAAGCTATAGTATATTCCAAATAACAGACAATGAATTGTTTACAATTATATTTGATTCCTTTCCAAATCTGCCGCTATTCTCTGTCCATTCCCTTCACTTCTCATATTCTCACAGTTTCTTATTTTCAAGTTATCATATTTTTCTTACGTTCTCTGTCACTCCGCCATCTGAATAATTTTCTGAACCTTCTTTTCAAAATGCGTCTGTGATAAAAATTTTTCAAAATACGCACGGCATGCATGCCGTCTGCCGCATCCATCGTCAGCTTTAAAACAGCCTTCCCTCCAGTTCAGTCCTATTCCGTATCTTTCCACAGCTTCCCACGTATCTCCCCTGATATTATTAATCATTGGAAGGCCATATTCTAAGTAATCTACGCTTTTCATCGTAAATCCCACGCATACAGAACCTTTCATAATATTCAGTCCATAATGACAGGAATCAAAAATGCGCTGTTTTTCTTTCCTATCATAAATCTTTCCATGATATACAATGACTGCACCGGCATCCGCGCATACCTGGATAAAACGCTCCCTGTTCTCTCCGCTTCCAATCATATGCAAAATGACAGGCTTGTGCTTTTTACATGCCCGGATAATCCTTCCAATTAAATCGATATCAATAATATGATTCATGGAACCAAGGTAGCACAGGCTGATTCTGTCATCCGGCAGATGCAGCTGCGGTTTATATTCCACAGGCTGTCTTGCCAGATACAGCGTTTCAACCCGTTTTCCATCCAGAATACTCCCAAGCGTTTTTTTATATAAATTACATTCTACTGTAATAAAATCAGCATTTTTCAATCCCACATTGCGAATCTGTCCCCAGAGACGGAGTGGAAATACAGCTTTCCATGCGTTAACAGGCATGGTTTCCGGCCACAAATCAATCATATCCAAAACCAGCCTCATTCGCGGATATTTTTTCTTAATCTTCCCCGCTCTCTCTGCAAAGCTGTTTGGCGGAACAAATACCCATAAAAGGTCTATCGTATCTGCCTGCTTTTCTACCGTTTCAAATATAATCCTGGACAGCCGTACATGTGAATACAGTCTCTGTAATGACATATTTTTTGTGTATGGCAGCGTCCTGAAATACCGGAATCCCTTTTTTCCACCTTCGCGCCTTTTCTTCTCAATATGGCAGAAATCAGATGCAAATACCTCTACCCTGTGGCCTTTTTCCTGAAAAGCATGAAACAGGAGTTCAGCCCTGTGTTCATATGTATCAAAACAGTTTACAATTACAATTTTCATAATCTGACTTCCTTAATTTTACTGATAAATATTCAAAAAAACGCAAATAAAAAATACGAGCAGCAGCATAATCTGCTGCTCTCGTATTTCTTCATTTCATGACAAATACTATACCTTACAAACCTCATCCACCGGCACCTCAACCGACACATCCTGTCCAAACAGGTGCACGCCAATCTCCACAACACCTTTCCCAACCTTCCACACAACGCCATCCATGCCATCCATAGACCCGGCCGTCACCTTCACGGCATCCCCAGTCTGGAACGCCGCTTCCTGTTCCGGTTCCGGCATTTCGGTTTTGTAATAATCCGGCACGCGCACGGGCGCTTCTACCTTGCCATAGGCCAGCTCCTGCTCGATATCTTCTTTCAGGATAATCCCAAGCGCAGCCGTTTTTTCCTCGCCCAGCATCCGGAACCGGATAATCGCATACCGCTTCTTAAACTGGTACTTCACAACCTGTCCCATATAGCCGCGCAGCGGCCCGGACACCCGGTAGACATGCCCGCTGCGGTCTTTTTCGACATAAGAAAGCCGCACAATCCGCTCCCCGTCCGGGTTGTCCATGTCCAAAAGGTCCTGGAAAAACATCTGTTCTTCCCTGCGCAGCGGCACAAACCCAAAGTCCCCGTCAGACAGCAGCTTGACCATAGCCGGAATATGCTTTAATTCCAGAAACACTTCGTCCGGCTTGTCTGTAATAATCAGCACATATCCCGGAAACAGCCTTTCGATATGCACAATGCTCTGCTGCTGCTTGCGCCAGACCCTCTCATAATATGCTATAAAACAGTCCTCATAAAGGCTGGACGGCACTGTTTTTCTGACCATCTCCACCAGTGCTTCTTCCCGGCCTGTCATCGTCTGCAATACATACCACATAAAAAGCCTCCTTTTATTCATACAGATATCTTTATCAGGAAAACAAATCTTTATCCTATCCATATTACCATATAGAAGCTTTTTATGCTACTGTTACAATCCTGCGCTTTCCTCTGAAAAAACATGCTCCGCCATTCCGCAATATGCACGATGTTACATATCCCGGCCTGTCCCGCTGGCACCCTATAACCCCATTCCTGTCCGTGCAGCCTTCTGACTCTCACGGACAGGTCCGGTTATTTTACGATTCTTATTTTTATATCCTGTATTTTCGTTATTCCTCACATGCAAACGCCATGGCTCCGATTACGGCTACGCCGTTTTCCCGGTAAAACCGCATTGCATCATCTATCATCCGGTGCGTTGTGGTGCCCATCCGGCAGACCAGAATCACCGTTCCAGTTTCTGCCAGCATGTCCCACAGTGCTGTATCAGAACCGGCATTTTCAGCAGATACAGCATCAATTCCAGACTCTTTCAGCTGTCCGGCTATCAATTTCATCCATTCCCTTTCCCGGTCATCCAGCGCAAAATCCGATGCCAGGCACAGACGCGTAATGTCCTGTTTTTTGCAGGCAAGGCGCACCCGGTTCACAAGCTGCACTGCTTTGTGCATGCCTGCCTGTCCTCCGGATTCCGCCGGTATTTGTTTCTTTGAAGGAATTCCGCCGTAAAACGGAAATGTATACAGCTCTTTCATTTCCCGGGCGCTTTTTACCGTGTCACGGAACAGATACCAGCAGCCGAAGATACAGCAGTACAGGAACATCCCGCCGGCAAATCCAAGAATGCCGTATCGGACTGCCGAAGACAGGCTTCCGCCAGCAGCAGTTTCTTCTTCCAGACTCTCTGTTTCGCTCCTGTCATCCGTTTCCCGCTGTTCTCCCGCCAGCTGTGTTTCTTTCTCATAAACAGCCAGCTGTGTTTCGCTGAACGCTTCTGTCATCGTCTTCAGGCTTTCCTTGTTCGCTGCCAGCTGTGCCCGCTTGTCATGCTGCTGCACCTGCAGATTGCTGTCTGCCACAACGGCATGCTCTGTACTGACCAGCTTCAGCCTGTGGCTCCCAGCCTGCTTTTTTACCTGTGTTGCATGCGCTTCCAGCACTTCCTGCATAGCATCTGCAAAACGCACGGCCATCTGTTCATCCAGTGCCGTCAGGTCTATATAAAATACCGCTTCTGCCTGCATATCCCCGCCTGCGGCTTCTTCTACTGCAACCTGATACGGATAGCTGTAATTTCTCTGGTACGCCGTCATAATCTCCGCAAGACAGCTTTTGTCCAAATCCCATTCCCTGCCGGTTTTTTTCAGGGCATCCGCAGCACCGCCATACATGACAAAGCTTAAATAGCTTTCTGTAATTTTCTGCACGTCGCGCCTGTCTGCCTGCTCAATGCTGTAAAGCATATATGTTTTGTGCTTATGGTACGGGTCTGCTTTCATCAGCAGGGAAGTTTCCAGATACTGTTCCAGCCCGGCGTTTTCTGCCTGCAGCTGTACTGCGGACAGCACGCTCTGCTGTTCTTCCTGCGTCAGTTCGATTTCTTCCCCTTCATCCAGCTGCGACAAATCTGCACGGCTTTTATTTTTCAGATACCCATATCCGCCTGCCAGCACGGCAAACGCCAGGGCACAGATTAAAATCTGCTTCCACTTCATGCAGAGCCTTTTTATCAGGTCTGCAAGGTCGATTTCAATTTCCTCAGATTTCTTCCAGTCATTATTTTTATTCATATGTATTCTCCTGATGCACATATTTTGCTTGACCGCTATGTGCATATCCGGTAAACTGGTATCATGTCTGCATATTTTTCCCATATGGGACATCCCATTCCGGGAATTGCGAAATATGCTGTCTGTCCAGTTTGAAACCGTATAATTCTATTAGTCACTATTTTTATCTCAAACAGTGACTGTAAGTATTCTATATCAAAAAACTGATTTTTACAACTCCAAAGAAGAAATTCCCTCGATTTCCATTATTTGATATGAAAACCGGTGTTTTTTTAGTGCAATTTTGTGAAAATTCCACAAAAAAAAGACAGGACTCTGTCTCCAAAAAAGAAAAGCAGAATGCTTCCAGCAGTCACAATTCCTGCCGGCATTCTTTTTTCCTGAAATTGACCTTCTTCCATACCTGTGATAAGATGATACCATCACTGCTGTACGAAATATCTGTAGCAGGCAGGGTATCAAATGTTACTATTTACAGCCTCATATCCTGATAACCCTGTCAAGGGTAAATTGGGTAACTATCAAATGGTTACCAGCATTCTGCATCACACCGGAGGTACAGACACATGAGCCAGACAATCGCTATCGGCGGCCAGGATTTTGAATACCTGCGCACAAACCAGTATTTTTTTATTGATAAATCCGATTTCATCAGAGAATGGTGGGAAAATGGAGATACGGCTACGCTGATTACGCGTCCGCGCCACTTTGGAAAAACATTGAACCTGCACATGCTGGAATGCTTTTTCTCAAACCGCTATGCAGGGCGGTCAGACCTGTTTGAAGGGCTTTCCATCTGGAAAAAAGATGCATACCGCCAGCTTCAGGGCAGTTATCCTGTCATATTTCTAAGCTTTGCAAGCCTGAAATGCCAGACTTATGAATCTGCGATGGAAGCTTTTAACTACCTTAACCCACCGTCTAAAGCCAGTGGGATTGCGGTAGTCACCATTTCAAGGTACAGGATGCAGAAGACGAAGCATCGCTTACAGAAACCGTCAAGGCTGCACACAGGCAGATAGAATCCAGAAACTATGACTGTGAACTGACTGCACGAGGGATTCCGGCAGAACAGATTCACCATTATGGATTTGCTTTCTGTGGAAAGAACGTGCTGATTGGATAACCAGCAGCTATCGTTTGCACCGGACTGCCGCATCAGGCAAAACATATACAAGAAATAGTATAAAAACGATGCAAAGGAACGATATCTTGTATCATTTTTCTTAATGCGGCAGCCCCCCCCTTTTTTTAGGACTCTGCAGGGACAGACCTGAAGCTCAAAAACTGCCCATTGCAAAGTCCATGCAGCAGAAAGCATACCGTCAAGTCTTTTAAACAATATTACCTGTCACAAAATTCCATACTTTCGAAAGATACTGTTTAAGTCATCCCTGCTGATTTTTCCTGCCAGATAATATCCCTTCACAGTTGCCTCGACTCCCTCAAAGAAAATATCAAAATGAAACCAGTCCCCTTCATCATAATATTTCCGCAGCTTTGCAAAGTCACGCTGTAATCTTTCTGGCAGGTTCTCCCGTAACCCTATCCCTTCGTCAATAAACATTTGGCTGCACCTACCGTTTGTTTCATTTCCACTCGAATCCAAAAATAGCGGTAATCCCCATCTTTCTGCCACCTCTTTTACAGCCAGGAAAAACATGCCGCCTGTCTTTACACGGACAATTATACCATAAAACATACTCCTAATGAATAAATCTTTTTTATTTCTAATTAAAAATACTCCCACATGCTATTCTGATATGAGATATAACAGTTCAGCTGGATTTTGAACTTTTTCTTGAAAACAGCTGAAAATAGGTGTATCATAAAAATCTGGTAACAGCATATTTTAACCTTGCTGTTACCAGATTTTAGAAAGAAAACAACCGGCAGAAATAACAAAGGAGATACTGCCAGATGGAAATCATTCAAAACCAGTTCCGGTCTTCCTGGGACGACATTGAAGAAACGAAACCCGATGCAATCGACCTGCAAATGCTGAAAGAAATAGAAGAAGACCCGGAATGCCATGAAAAAATACCATAAAACAGAAAAAGAAAAGGAATCACCACTATGTCAGGTTCATCATTTGGAACACACTTTAAAATCACAACGTGGGGCGAGTCGCACGGCATGGGTGTCGGTGCTGTTATTGACGGCTGCCCTGCCGGGCTTGCTTTATGCGAAGCCGATATTCAGGCATACTTAAACCGCAGAAAGCCGGGACAGTCTAAATTCAGCACCCCGCGCAAAGAAGACGATGCCGTACAGATTCAGTCCGGCATTTTTGAAGGCCGCACCACCGGGACGCCGATATCCATGGCTGTGTATAACAAAAACCAGCGTTCTGCCGATTACAGTGAAATCGCCTCGTACTACCGCCCGGGCCATGCGGATTATACCTTTGACTGTAAATACGGGTTCCGTGACTACCGGGGCGGCGGGCGTTCTTCGGCCCGGGAAACCATCGGGCGCGTCGCTGCCGGAGCAGTCGCTGCAAAGCTGTTAGAAACAGCCGGCATCGGCTTTTTATCGTATGTCAGAAGCATCGGCCCTGTTGAAATCAGCCCGGAGCATTTTGACGCAGACGAAATCGGACGCAATCCGCTGTATATGCCGGATGCCAAAGCAGCCGCAAAAGCACAGGAATACCTGCAGGACTGCATGAAAGCGCAGAATTCTTCGGGCGGCATTGTGGAATGCATTATCACAGGCGTTCCTGCCGGAATCGGGGAACCGGTCTTTGACAAGCTGGATGCACAGCTTGCAAAAGCCATATTTTCCATCGGGGCTGTCAAGGGATTTGAGATAGGAGACGGATTTGACGCGGCACGGGCCACGGGACAGGAAAATAATGATGCGTTTTATTATAACGAAAACGGGGTTTTATGCAAAAAAACAAACCACGCCGGCGGCATTCTCGGCGGAATCAGTGACGGCAGCGATATCCTGCTGCGGGCTGCATTTAAACCGACGCCGTCCATCAGCGCGATTCAGGAAACGGTAAATAAGAACGGGGAAAATATCACCGTCCGTGTCAAAGGCCGCCACGACCCGGTTATCGTCCCGCGCGCGGCCGTTGTCGTAGAAGCCATGGCCGCCCTGACACTGGCAGACCTGATGCTGGCGGATATGGGGGCACGGGCCGGGTCGTTTGCGGACTTTTACCGCAGATAATACGAATCCTGTCAGCTTTTAGCCTGTGCCTGTTTTTCCCTGCTGCGGTTATACAAAAACATCACAAACGATGCCGCAATCACCAGCGCATACCCGAAAAAGCTGAACGCATCCGGCACTTCGTCAAACAGTACAAATCCAAGCACCGCCGCAAACAGAATCTGCGAATAATCATATATCGAAATCTTTTTCGCCGGGGCATATGTGTAGGCGGCTGTAATGGAAAACTGGCCGCCGGCGGCGCACAGGCCTGCCAGCAGCAGCACTGCGGCCTGGCGGCCTGACATGGCCACGGCATGCAGCGCAATCCAAGGCACGACAATCAGGCAGGAAAAGAGCGAAAAATAAAAAACAATCAAAGGCCCTTTCACTCCCATCGTGCCAAGCTTTCGTACCATCGTATAAGCAAATCCTGCCCCGAGCCCGCCGCATACCCCAATCAGTGCGGGCATCATGGCGGTATTGTGAAATCCCGGCTTGACGATAAACAGGCATCCGCAGAAAGCCGCTGCCACGCATGCTGCCTGAAACGGCGAGATTTTTTCTTTCAGCAGGAAATACGAAAACAAAACCGCGAAAAACGGCGATAATTTGTTTAATATCGAAGCATCTGCCACAAGCAGATGGTCGACGGCATAAAAATTACATAAAATACCGGCTGTACCGGCAATGCAGCGCATAGCCAGTGACAGCCGCGCTTCTTTTTCCACCCGCAGCGGGACATGGTTTTTTATAATCACCGCCCCTGCAAAGACTGCGGCTACAAGGTTGCGGAAAAAGCTTTTCTGCACGGACGGGATATCTCCCGCAAGACGCACGCAGACGTTCATGCACGCAAAGCAGAACGCAGAAAGCATAATCAGCAGTGCGCCGCGCAGATAGTTGTCATGTCTGGATTCTGTATTCACTCTGTTCCTCAATCTGCCATTCTGGCAAAAGACAGCCGGGAGATTAGTCCGTCAGCCCAGCTTATGAATATACACGCAGTTCGGTGTCTCTACTTCCACCGGCTTGCCGTGCATCAGGAAATATTTTCCTTCATAATTCATGGAAAAAATCCCGATTGTATTGTCATCATGGTTCAGGCACATAAAGTGCTTTCCATCTGGAAATACAGCGATTGCTTTTGGGAATTCCCCGCCAATGCGGTTGTTGCAGACAAGTTCCAAAAGCCCGGTTTCTTTGTCCACATGGAATACAAGCGCTGCGTTGATTCCTGCATCTGTACAGAACAGGTAGTTTCCATCCGGTGAAAATTCCATCGTTGTCGCGCTGCAGATTTCATCCTCTGCAGGGTCTCCGGTCGGAATCGTCTGAATCAGTTCAAATTCCGGGTTATCCCCGTCAATGACGAAATAGCGGTATACATTGATGACATTTGTAAGCTCGCATAAAATATATGCAAAACGGCCGTCCCTGCTAAAGCGCATTGCGCGCGGCGCAGAATCCAGCGGACACCGGATAATGTCATGATTGATAAGCTGCCCGCCATCGTAGTCCAGGCGGTATATTTTGACATGGTCAAGCCCGCCGTCTACGGCGCACAAAAACTTCTGGTCCGGCGTTACTTTAACGCAGTGCACATGCGGCCGGGAATTGCGTTCTGCAATGCAGCGTCCCATGCCCTTATGAAAGACACCGTCGGCAATTCCTGCAATGGAGCCGTCTTTGTTCAGGCGCATCATGGACACCCTTGCATCATGATAGCCTGCGACAAACAGGTAGCGGTCCTGGCGGTCGAGCTCCAGATAGCAGCCGCGCATGCCGCCAATCCATTCTTTGTTGATTTCTTCCAGGTCGCCGTCCTTTAAAATATGAAACGCTTCCACGCCTTCATCCGCAATGGAATATAAAATTTTACCGCTGTGCGAAATAATCACATCCGACGAATTGCTGATTGGCACCATTTTGCGTTCTTCGATTGTGCCGCTTTCCACATCCACATCGTAAATATGAATGCCCAGGCTGTTTTCGTGTGTGTAGGTGCCCACGTACGCTACATACTTATCCTTTCCCATTGTCAGTCCTCCTCTTTTCTTCGCAGAATATCATATCTGTCAAAATTATCCATTTCCAGGCCATGCTGCGGCCCTAAGACCGGTTCCAGGCGGACATACAGCACCTGCCTGGGATGCGGCGCACTGTCCATCTTTTTTCCTTCCCCGTCCAGAATCGCATCCACCCGGACTGCAAGGTTCCTGCCATCCGGCTTCATGACTTCAATCTGTTCCCCGGTGCAGAACTTATTGCGCTGTGTAATCCTGACAAGCCCCTGTGCGTTTCTTTCTTCTATAATGCCAAGATAAGAATAATTCTTTACATAATCGGCGCTGTCATACACCTGCGCTTCCTGCGACGGGCTTCCGTAAAAAAATCCAGTTGTAAACCGGCGGAACGTGCCGCTTGCAATCTGCTCCAGATACCAGGGCAGATTTTCTTCATACAGGGCTTCGGAACGGAAATAATCGTCAATGGCCCTGCGGTAGGTCCGCGCGACAGTCGCAATATAGAGCGCTGTTTTCATGCGGCCTTCGATTTTAAAGCTGTCAATCCCTGCCTTTACAAGGTCCGGGATATGTCCAATCATGCACAAATCCTTCGAATTAAAAATGTAAGTCCCGCGGTCGTTTTCATATACCGGCAGGTATTCCCCGGGCCTTTTTTCTTCCACAACCGCATATTTCCAGCGGCACGGATGCGTGCATTCTCCCTGGTTGGCGTCCCGGCCTGTAAAATAGCTGCTTAACAGGCACCTGCCGGAATAGGAAATGCACATGGCCCCGTGGACAAATACTTCCAGCTCCAGCTGCTGCGGAATATGGGAGCGCATTTCGCCGATTTCCTGCAGCGACAGCTCCCTGGCACAGACAACGCGCTTTGCACCCAGCCTGTGCCAGAACAGCAGGGACTCATAATTGGTATTATTTGCCTGCGTGCTGACATGCCGCTCAATATGCGGACAGGCTTCCATGGCAATGGAAAAAACACCCGGGTCTGAAATAATAAGCGCGTCCGGCCCGATTTCGCCGAGCTGGCGGAAATATTCCCGCACCCCGTCAAGGTCGCTGTTATGTGCAAAAATATTTGCCGTCACATACACCTTTGCGTGATGCTCATGCGCAAACCGGATGCCTTCTTCCATTTCCTGTAATGTAAAATTTTTTGCTTTGGCACGCAGCCCGAACGATTCCCCGCCGATATATACCGCATCTGCGCCATATATCACCGCAATTTTCAATACTTCCAGGCTGCCTGCCGGTACTAACAGTTCCGGACGTTTCATGCTGTGGCCTTTCTTAAATCTATTTGGTATTACATAATCCTGCTGCTGACGGTTATCCCATCCCCGACCGGCAGCACAGACGTCACAAGCTGTTCATGGTGCGTGAGCGCGTATAAATACTCACGCATGCGCCTGTGAATCGTGCGGTTGCGCCGGATAACGGCATACCTGGACTCAATAATATCCCCGTCCTGCAGGATATTGTCGGAAATAAGCATTCCGCCTGCTGCTAAAAGCCGCATGACCTCCGGCAGGAAATGAATATACTGCCCCTTCGCCGCATCCATAAAAATCAAATCATACGGCCCGGACAGCTGCTTTAGGACCACGCCGGCATCGCCTTCTAACAGCTCAATGTCATCCTGCATGCCCGCACGCCGGAAATTGGCCCGGGCAGCCGGAATCCTTTTTTCATAATTTTCTATTGTCGTAATTTTACAGTCCGCCGGATTGTATGTTTTCATCAGAATCGCCGAAAAACCGACCGCCGTGCCGACTTCCAGAATCTGCCGCGGCCTTTGCATGGCAAGAAACAGTTTCAGGCAGGACTGTGTTTCCTTCCTGATAACCGGCACATCCTGCCGCAGTGCTTCTGCTTCGATTTCTTCTAACAACTCTGTATTTCCGCTGTCCAGTGAATTGATATACGTCACGAATCTTTCATCAACAATCATTCTTTTTCCTGTTCCGGCTCCCCGGATTCTTCCCCGCTCATTATCTTCATCATTTCCTGCGACGTCATCGAGGAATTTAAAAGATAACGGCCCGGAACCAGTTTTTTGCTGTAGTCCGACAGCTTCAGCTGTATGACAAACAGCCATTTATCCCGTATCAGTCCTTTTTCTTCCAGAAGGCTCCCAATATCTGCATCACTCATGGAAGGCCTCACCTGTACCAGCCGCTCCCTGCCTTCTCCTTTTGTGACCGCAGGTTCTGTAAAAATCCGGTACCCATAGTCATACGAACGCAGCCCGAGCTGGTACATGCCATATATAATTACAAGAAATACCAGAACGGTGAAGCTGATGCTCACAAGCCTCATGACAATTTTGCTGACGCTCATAACCAGGTGTCCCTTCTTTCATGATAAAATCTGTATCAGCTTACGGGTCTGCCACAAATCCAAGGTCAAAATCGATATTCTGTACCAGCTCCCAGTTGATTTTCTGGAACAGCCTGCAGATGCCAAGCTCCGCATCCAGGTATTCGTTGACAAGCGGGTCCTTGCGCAGCTCCAGCCCTTCACGCTCCAGGCCGTCTACTTTTTCATACAGGGAACGCCCGTCTGCAAAATTCTGAACCTCGTAATTCTTCTTGCGGAATGCGTGAATCCGCTGCTCCAGCTCCGGCTGCTCATGCACTTTCCTGCGGATATCCTGGTAGCGCCTGTATTCGCCGCTTTCCCAGACTGCATGAACCAGGCCTGCCATGGCTTTTTCTACGGATTCCGCCTGCACCTGCTGGCTGTCCTGATTTTTCCATTCATCCATATGCTTCTCCCTGCCCCTGTCTGTCACTGTAATTTGCATTAAAGCCTTTTTATACTTCCATAATAATTGGAATAATCATCGGCCGGCGCTTCATCTCTTTCCAGACAAAATCGCCAAGCGCGTCCTTGATTTCTGTCTTGATTCTGCCCCAGTCTGTAATATGCTTGTCCATGCAGGCCTGCATCGTGCCGTTTAACACATGCCTGGCCTCATCCATCAGGCTTTCCGAGCCCCGGACATAGACAAAGCCGCGGGAAACAATATCCGGCCCTGCAAGAACCATGCCGGAACCGCTTTCCAGCGTCAGCACAACGATAATAATGCCTTCTTCGGCCAGATGCTGCCTGTCCCTTAATACGATATTGCCGACATCCCCGACGCCGAGCCCGTCTACCATGACGTCCCCGACATGCACCCTGCCAGCGACCCTGGCGCTGTTATCATCCAATTCCAGCACATCCCCGGTCGTAAGCAGGAAAATATTGTCCTTAGAAACGCCCAGCTCCTCTGCAATTTTGGCCTGGGCCTTTAAATGCTTGTACTCCCCGTGCACCGGAATGGCGTATTTCGGATGCACCAGCGAATAAATCAGCTTGATATCCTCAATGCACGCATGCCCCGATACATGCACATCCTGAAAAATAACCTCGGCACCCTTCATTGACAGCTCGTTGATAATTTTCGTCACGGCCTTTTCATTGCCTGGAATCGGGCTGGAGCTTAATACAATCAAATCATTTGGCTTTATCGATACCTTGCGGTGCATTCCGCTTGCCATGCGTGACAATGCGGCCATCGATTCGCCCTGGCTGCCGGTCGTTATCAGAACGGTCAGTTCATCCGGATAATCTTTCAGCTGCTCAATATCAATCAGCGTATGCTCCGGTATATGAATATAGCCAAGCTCGGTCGCCGTGCTGATAATATTTACCATGCTGCGGCCTTCGATAACTACTTTTCTGCCGTGGTTATACGCACAGTTTATAATCTGCTGCACACGGTCTACATTTGATGCAAACGTAGACACGATAATGCGGTTTTGTTTATGGTCTGTAAAAATCGTGTCCAGCACTTTCCCGACTGTTTTTTCCGACATGGTAAATCCCGCACGCTCTGCATTTGTGCTGTCACACATCAGGGCAAGCACGCCCTTTTTCCCGATTTCGCCAAACCGCTGCAAGTCAATGGCATCCCCGAATACCGGCGTGTAATCCACTTTAAAGTCTCCGGTGTGTATGACAACGCCTGCCGGCGAATAAATGGCAAGCGCTGCTGCATCCTGAATGCTGTGGTTTGTCTTGATAAATTCGACCCGGAAACAGCCAAGGTTGATATGCTGCCCGTACTTGACGACTTTGCGCTTCACGACACGCATCAGGTCATGTTCACGCAGCTTATGCTCGATAATCCCGACCGTTAATTTCGTTGCATAGACCGGCACGTTAATTTCTTTCAGTACATAAGGAATCGCGCCGATATGGTCCTCATGCCCGTGGGTAATAAAAAACCCCTTTACTTTTTCAATATTATCTCTTAAATACGTAATGTCAGGGATTACGAGATCGATTCCAAGCATGTCGTCCTCTGGGAATGACAATCCGCAATCCACAACAATAATACTGTCTTCATATTCAAAGGCAGTAATGTTCATTCCAATCTGTTCTAATCCGCCCAATGGAATGATTTTTAATTTTGAATCCGTCACCTGTTATTCTCCTTATTATACCTGAATGTTCAGTTCATCGCCCATTAATTCTGAAAACACCCTGCCGACTGCTTCCATTTCCGTCTCGTCTTCCACAAGCTCAAGCTCCAGGGTTTCCTCGTTATTTTCATCCCTCTGTTCGGAAATGACCTTAAAGATATACCCTTCCGAATCCTGGTTCAGCTCCTGGGTTGCAAGCAGGTATTCCGTACCGTTTACCCTTGTCCGCTCTAATACAAAAAAGTCGGCAAACCCGTCCTGCTCCTCATCGTAAAAGGAGATTTTCTCATACATGGGTTCTCCCTGCATCATCTGTTCTGCTTGACGTAACATATCATCCATTTTTATTTCCCTTTCTTCATTTCCTGTTTGTCATAATTGTGTAATTTGTACTGCTTTGAACGATTAGTGCAGGGAATCCAGATATCCCTGCAGAATCAGGCATGCGGCAATCTTATCCACATATTCCTTCCGGTTTTCCCGGCGGACGCCACAATCTATCAGAACCTGCCCTGCTGCTGCCGTTGTCAGGCGCTCGTCCCACAAAATCACCTCAAGGCCGGTTCTTTGTTCCAGCATCTGCCCAAATTCCTTTGTTTTTTCACAGCGTTCTCCCTGCGTATTGTTCATATTTTTTGGATAGCCGAGCACGATTTTTTCTGCTTCATATTCTGCGGCCAGCTGCGTGATGCGTGCCAGAGTCTGGCGGAGCTTTGCCGGGGATTTGCGGAAAATGGTTTCCACCCCCTGTGCTGTTACAAGCAGCGGGTCGCTGACCGCCACGCCCACTGTCTTCGACCCAAAATCCAGTCCCATGATGCGCATATGCCTGATACCCCCTGTTCGTTTACTGGAAATTTTCCCGGATATATTCTTTGAGGATTTCTTCTACCAGCTCATCACGCTCTACTTTCATAATCAGGCTTCTGGCATTGTTATGGCTTGTGATATAAGTCGGGTCCCCGGACATAATATACCCTACAATCTGGTTCAGCGGATTGTAGCCTTTTTCATTCAAAGAACGGTATACATGCTCCAGTACATCTTTTACCTGTATTTCCGGTTCCTTTTCTACCCTGAAAAATTGTGTGTTGCTTTTATCCTGCATAGTTCACGACCTCATTCCTGCTTCTTTTGTCTGCTTCATCCAAAGCATTACTGTTTTTATTTTAATATAACCGGCGTTAAAATTCAACCATAAGATAAACATCTCTTGTCAATTGTCCGGTAATTTTTCCCGTGGCAAAGCTGTTTGTGCGGTCTTTTTCTGATTTTACAGCTATTTTGACGTATTCTTTTGTATATCCGGTAAAATATTGTATTCCTTCGTATAAAAAAGGTTCTTCCAAAAGCACGCTTTTTACCTGCCCCGCAAACGTTTCCCGGTACCTTTCCGACATCTGTTCCCCAAGCTTTCGCAGCTGCGCGCCGCGCGCGGCCTTTACGGCTTCCGGCACCTGGCCGTCCATGGCTGCCGCTTTTGTGCCCGCTCTTTTCGAATACGGAAAGACGTGCATCCCGTACAGCTGTATGTTATCCAAAAACTGCATGGTCTGGCGGAATTCTTCTTCGGTTTCGCCCGGAAAACCGGTGATAACGTCCGTTGTAATCGCCGGATTGGAAAAATGCCTGCGCAAAATATCACAGCGGGCGGCATATTCTGCGGACGTATACCTGCGGTTCATGCGCTTTAATACGCTGTCGCAGCCGCTTTGCAGGGACAGGTGAAAATGCGGGCAGATTTTTTCCATTCCCGCAAGCGCAGCCGCAAATTCCTCTGTCACAATGCCGGGCTCTAAGGAACCCAGGCGGATGCGCGCTATCCCTTCGATGCGGCTGACTGCCTGCAAAAGCTCCAAAAGCCCCTGTCCGGACGGTTTTGCGGCATCGGTTCCATAGGAGCTTATATGGATTCCGGTCAGCACGATTTCACGGCATCCGCTGTCTGCAAGCCTCCCTGCTTCTGTGATAATTTCATCCGCATTCCGGCTGCGCACCCGCCCCCTCGCATATGGGATAATGCAGTAGCTGCAAAACTGGTTACAGCCGTCCTGGATTTTGAGAAACGCCCTTGTATGCCCTGCCTGGCGCGTAACGGTCAAAGGCTCGTACTCCGCAACGCCGTCGTTGATATCTTCCCAGTCTGTCAGCACCTTCGGGCTGTTTTTCTGCCGCTGGAACTGTTCTATCATGGATATGAGGTGCTGCTTTTTATTATTGCCCAGAATAATATCTGCAATTCCTTCCTTTGAAATCTCCGGCCCTTTTGCCTGGACATAGCAGCCTGCCGCGACAAGCAGCGCGCCGGGGTTCTGCCTGCGGGCGCGGTGGAGCATCTGCCTGGATTTGCGGTCCGCAATATTGGTCACGGAGCAGGTATTAATCACATACACGTCTGCTTTTTCATGAAAATCCACGATTTCATATCCCGCTTCTTCTAAAAGCTGCTGCATCGCTTCGGTTTCGTAGGCATTGACTTTGCATCCTAAATTATGGAGCGCTGCTCTTTTCATATTTTTTACTCTTTTCTTTTCCATATATTGACATTTCCAAATAAAACCGTTACTATAATGCGTGAAAGGTTATCATCCGATATATTTTTCGATTATCTGAACACCATTATTAAGGAGGTATATAACCATGAAGACTGTACAGATTTCCTTAAATTCTATCGATAAGGTAAAATCATTTGTAAATGCGATTACTCAGTTTGATTATGATTTCGACTTAATTTCCGGCAGGTATGTGATTGATGCAAAATCCATTATGGGCATCTTCAGCCTGGACCTGTCAAAGCCGATTGAGCTGGCGATTCATGCAGAAGCTGATGTAGATGCCATTTTAGATGTTATCAAGCCATACCTTGCAGAATAAAGCAGAAAAAGGCAGCTGTCCTAATTGCTTTGCAAAATAAACCAGACTGCCAGAAAGTGCCGGCACCCGCCGGCACTTTTTTACTGCCTGGCATTTCAGGCTTCCACACGGATAACCTCCACTGTCTCCACTGCCTGTCGGAAAAGCGCATCGATTTTTTCCTGCAGATGCGTCTCTGATTTCTGTATGGATTTCAGGTTTGGCTTTGTCACCGGATGCCTGGACACAAATATCGTGCAGCAGTCTTCAAACGGGAGAATGGATGTTTCATATGTCCCGATTTTCAGCGCAATATCAATAATATCCTGCTTGTCAAACCCAATCAGCGGACGGTACACCGGCATGGTACAGGCTTCGTCGGTTACGGCCAGCGACTGCATCGTCTGGCTGGCTACCTGTCCGATGCTCTCCCCGGTAATCAGGCCCAGGCTCTCACCTTCCCGTGCAAAATGCTCTGCCAGCTTCATCATATAGCGGCGCATCAGAATCGTAAGCTGGTCATGCGGGCATTTATCGTATATATACAGCTGGATATCCGTAAAATTCACAATATGAAGGCGCACCGGCCCGGCATACACCGATACCGCTTTTGCAAGGTCTATGACCTTCTGTTTTGCCCGCTCGCTCGTATAAGGCGGCGCATGGAAATATACCGCGTCGATTTTCACGCCCCGCTTTGCTATCATATAGCCGGCAACCGGGCTGTCAATGCCGCCGGACAAAAGCAGCATGGCCCTGCCAGCCGTTCCGACCGGCATTCCGCCAGGCCCTGGAATCGTCCGGGAATAAATATTAATCTGGTTTCTGATTTCCACATGCAGCGTCACCTGCGGATGATGCACATCGACCTTTAACTGCGGATAGGCTTCCAGCAGGCGTTCACCCAGTGCGGCGCTGACTTCCATGGATTCCATCGGGTAATTTTTCCTCGCGCGCCTTGTGACAACCTTAAACGTAACGTCCAGCCGTTCAAATGCGTCCGCGGCATAGCGGATAACCGTCTGTGCAAGCTTTTCAAAGCCCTCGTCTTCGGTCAGCACAACCGGGCAGATGCCTGCAATGCCAAATACATGGGTCAGTGCTTCAACGGCTTCGTCAAAGTCAAATTCCCCATGGGCCAGCACATAGACCCTGCCATTTTCCCTGCGCACGGTAAACTCGCCGTCTGCGCGCTTCAGGGCATTCGCCGTCTGGCTGACCAGCGTGTCTTCAAAAATATGGCGGTTTTTTCCCTTGATGCCGATTTCCGCATATTTAATCAAAAATGCCTGATACATAATCGTTCCTTTCTATATAGAATACCGATGCACGCCCGGCTGCGTGCCTGCATAGCCTGGCACACCCGGCTGCCTTTCTGCATGCCTGCATGGCCTGGCACACCCGGCTATCTTCTTACATACCTGCGCAGCCGCGGTACTATTTCTGCGAGCTTTGCAGCCGCATAATCAATTTCTTCTGCCGCTGTATATACGCTGAAGCTGAACCGCAGCGTACTGTCTGCCAGTTCCGGCTTCAGCTTCATGGCCTGCAGTGTCTGTGACGGCGCACGGTGGTTTGAAGCACAGGCAGAACCGGCCGATACATAGATGTTATATTCTTCCATTGCATGGAGCAGCACTTCGCTGCGGACCCCTTCTATGGACAGGCTGACGATATGCGGGGCACTGTCACGGCCGGTGCGCCCGTTCACCGTCACGCCTTCCAGACAGGCGGTCTTTTCGAGAAAACGGTCTTTCAGGCTGTACAGATGCGCGGTTTTTTCTTCCAGGCCCTCATAAGCTTCCTTTGCCGCTTCCCCAAGCCCTGCAATGCCCGGCACATTATGCGTGCCGGAACGCATGCCGGACTGCTGGCCGCCGCCAAAGGACAACGGGGTGATTTTTGTCTTTTCCCTGATATATAAAAAGCCGACGCCCTTCGGGCCATGGATTTTATGGCCGCTGACCGATAACAGGTCAATGCCTTCTTTTTTCGGACGGATGCGCATTTTGCCATACGACTGGACGGCATCGGCATGCACGAGCGCTGCCGGATTTATCTGGCGGACAATCGATGCCGCTTCTGCGACCGGCTGCAGCGCCCCTGTCTCGTTATTGGCCTGCATAATCGAAACAAGCACGGTCTGGCCATTCACGGCTTCCCGCAGGCTGTCCAGCAAAAGGATGCCGTCCTTATCCACCGGAAGGTATATGACCTCAAATCCCTGCTTTTCGAGATAAGCCATCGTATTGCGGACAGACGAATGCTCCACCTGGGTTGTGATAAGCCGGTTCCCGCTGCGCCGGTTTGCCATCGCAGCCCCAATCAGCGCCAGGTTATTGGACTCTGTTCCCCCGGATGTAAAGATAATTTCCTTTTCAGAAACCCGCAGCGTCCTGGCAATTTCTGCTGCCGCTTTCCTGACATGTGCTTCGGCTTCCATGCCTTTTTTATGCAGGGAAGAAGGATTTCCGTAATCACAGTCCATCATCCGCAGCACGGTCTCCTGCACGCGCCTGGAACAGCGGGTTGTTGCCGAATTGTCTAAATATGCTTCCATGCCTGTCTATGCCTTTCCTGATACAATACTTTTATCCTGCAGTATTTCTATCATGTAATTGATGAATCAATACTTTTATCCTGCCCTGCTGTTTTTTCTGCCTCTGTTTCCAGATGCAGCATCAGCGCGGACATGATGGCAATGGCTGCCGTATCGGTGCGCAGGATTCTGCGCCCGAGCGAAATTACCTGCATCTGTCCGCGCAGCGCGCCGATTTCTTCTTCTGCAAAGCCGCCTTCCGGCCCGATAAATACGCTGATGCTTTCTCCCGGGCAGATGCCTGCAAGTGCCCCTGCCGTCTGCTTCATTCCGCGCTCATTTTCGTATGGCACCAGGCAGCGGTCGCACTGCCTGGCATAAGCGGCCGCTTCCCCAAAATTCATGACCGGGTGGATTTGCGGAATACGGCTGCGCTTGGACTGCTTGGCCGCGCTTTCGGCAATGGCCTGCCAGCGTTTCTGCCTGGCCTGTGCCTTTTTTTCATTCAGCTTTACGACGCAGTACTTCATGGCAACCGGAATGATTTCGTGCACGCCCAGCTCCACAGCCTTTTGAATCACATATTCCATGCGCTCTCCCTTTGGAAGCGCCTGAAACAGGTATATTTCACTGGGAAGCTCTGTGCCTGCAATGTCCGAATCCAGAATGTCCAGCTGCACAAACGCATCGGTCATTTCCAGCACGCTGCACAAAAAGCTGCGCCCGCTCCGGCTGCTGATGCGCACCTGCTCACCCATCTTCAGGCGCAGGACATTTTTCATATGGTTCACATCCGGCCCGGTAATGGTAATAAAATCTTTTCCAATCTGTGCGTCATCCGCAAAAAACTGGTACATGCCTTATCCTTCCTGCAGGGGCTTTTGCACGGTAATGCTGACCCATTCACCCTGAACATTTGTTTCAAGTACTGCAAAGCCTGCCTGTTCTAACGCCGCGCGCACTTCCTGCTCCTTAAAATCAATAATGCCGGATGTAATGAAAATGCCACCCGGCTTCAGGCACGGCTGTAAAACCGGCGCCATTGGAATAATGACGTCTGCCAGAATATTTGCCACTATAATATCATACGGCGCAGCTGCTTCCTGCCTTTGCAGCTGTCCGTCTTCTAACAGGTTTCCGGTATAAAAATGCCAGCGTGTTTCGTCCAGATGGTTCAGGCGCATATTTTCTTCTGCCGAGACAGCACAGTTTTCATCTATGTCAATGCCGTTTACGCTGGCCGCACCCAGCTTTAACGCTGCAACGGACAAAATCCCGCTGCCGCAGCCCACATCAAACACCCGCACCGCAGGGCTTTCCGGTGCCTGGATATATTTTTTCAGCTGGCGGATGCACAGCTGGGTCGTTTCGTGCTTTCCGGTACCAAACGAAATGCCGGGCTCGATTTCTATAAGTATTTTGCCGGTATCGTCTGCCTTTAATTCTTCCCAGGCCGGTTTGATTAAAATATCCTCTATCGTAAAAGACTGAAAAAACTGTTTCCAGTTATTCATCCAGTCTGCGTCCTCGGTCTGCCCCTTTGTAATCTGTGCCGTACCGATATCCACATACGGCTCCTGCTTCATCGCGGCAAGCGCATCCTGTACATCCTGAATCAGCCCCTCATGATTCTGCCCGGCTTCGAGGTAAAAGCTCACCCGGCTCGTCCCGTCATCCGGCGGCAGCTGCGGCGGGAAATCAATAAACATGCTCCCTGTTTCTTCTTTTGTCAGCGGCACATTGTTTTCTATTTCCACGCCTTCAATGCCCAGGCCGCTTAACATGGCGCTGATAATATCTTCTGCAGCCGTAGTTGTAGCAATTGTATACTTATCCCATTTCATAGCTTCATCCTTTTCCTGTCCTGTTCCGGTTACTCTTTCCCGGCCTGTCCTTTTTCCTGCATCTGTTCAAGCAGCCTCTGGTATTCGCGGTTGATTTCCTGAATGGCATCGGTATCGCCGCATTTATTGTCCGGGTGGTATATTTTCAGCAAATCCTTGTAACGCTTTTTCAGCGAGCCGGGACTGTTCACCCCTGCAAAAAACATGGCTCCGTGTACCGAAGCCGGTTTTGTACGGATATCCTCTTTCTGATAGGCATCAACCTGGTCGTAAAAGCTTTTTTTCTGTTCAAACTGCTTCTTTTCTTCTGCCAGCCGGTATAATTCCCCTTCCAGAATCTGGCGCTTCATTTCCAGCAGATGCTCCTCATGCTTTTTTCTTGTTTCCTCAAACTCCTGCTGGCGGTGAAAATGCGCTTTTTCCACATTCAGCTTAATGCGCTCCTGCTCCATCTGGCGGGTCTGTCTGCGCAGGCTCTGCTTATTGTTTTCGATACGCTCTGTTTCCTGCACCCGCCACATTTCAAACTCATGCTGCATCTGTATGATTCTTTCTGAATTCTGCCTGTCCGTGGCTTTTTTCACAGCCTGCTGTACCTTGGACTTATTCTGCTGCGCTTTCGGCTTATGCATCATATTTGGCTTTGACATTCCACTATCTCTCCTGCATATGCTGATACAGCCGCACAGACCTTCGTCCGGCAGCTGCCATTTCATTGCCATTTTCCTGTCCCTTATTTTCGCTAATATTGAAACAAAATACAAGTGTTTCTAAGATGAAAATTAATTTTTCTACATTTTTCACAACTGCATATGCCCGTTTGGGCCGTTTTTCTGTACGCATTGGCAAAAAATATGCAAAAACAGGGAGCCACATACGGACTCCCTGATATCCTGCAGATGTTCCAGGCTTTTTCGCACTCCGGCATGCTGCAATGCTGCTGCCTTTGTTAAATATCCTCCAGCGCATCCTTGAATTTATCCATAAACCGCTTGCCCTTGCTCTTTTTGCCGCCGGAAGAAGCCGCTCCGTTCTGGTTCTTTAAAGAATTGCCGCTTAACTCGTCATACCTGCGCAGTGCTTCTTTTGCATCTGCATTCAGTTCCTTCGGCACCTGTACCACAAGCGTTACATACTGGTCGCCCCGCACGCTCTTATTGCGCAGTGACGGCACGCCCTTGCCCCTGAGCCGGATCCTGGTATCGGTCTGTGTCCCGGCCTTGACGTTATACAGCACATCCCCGTCAATCGTATTGATGCGGATTTCCCCGCCAAGCGCTGCCTGTGCAAACGAAATCGGCGCTGTGGAATAGATATTCATATCCTGGCGCTGGAATATCGGATGTGCCGTAATCAGCACTTCGACAAGCAGGTCGCCCCTCGGGCCGCCGTTGACACCCGGCTCTCCCTTTTCACGGATGCGCACGCTCTGCCCGCTGTCAATGCCCGCCGGAATACTGACGGCAATCTTTTTCCTGCTGGAAATATAACCGTTTCCATGACAGTCCGGACATTTGTCCCGTACCATTTTTCCCGTACCATGACAGTCCGGACAGGTCTGGACATTCTGCACCATTCCAAACAGCGACTGCTGCGTAAACATAACCTTGCCCTTGCCGCCGCACTTTGTGCAGGTCTCAGGCGAAGTACCAGGCTTTGCACCGCTTCCATGGCACTTCGGACAGTCATCTTTTAATACCAGCTCCAATTCCTTCTCGCACCCGAATACGGCTTCCTCAAACGAAATCCGCACGCTGGCGCGCACATTGGCGCCTTTCATCGGCCCGTTGCTGCTGCGCCTTGCACCGCCGCCGAAAAAGTCCCCGAAGATATCTCCAAAGATATCCCCAAAATCCATGCCGGAAAAATCAAATCCGCCAGCGCCGCCACCGCCGCCTTCAAACGCGGCATGCCCGAACTGGTCATACTGCCTGCGCTTTTCCGGGTCGCTTAAAATGGCATAGGCTTCCGAAGCTTCCTTAAATTTTTTCTCCGCATCCTTATCACCAGGATTCATGTCAGGATGGTATTTTTTCGCAAGAACACGGTATGCTTTTTTAATTTCTCCGTCTCCGGCATTTTTTGCTACCCCAAGAACCTCGTAATAATCTCTTTTCTGCTCTGCCATAATTTTTCCCCTGCCTGAATTGTAACCTTCTAAACGGTAACCTTTCGTCTTCCCGGTTACACCTGAACATTATGTTAGCGCCGTACCTGCCAGCATTCCAGGCAGATACGGCTTGTTATCATGAAACCTGTAATTGTTTTATACTTCCTTAAAGTCTGCGTCTACAACGTCATCTTCCGGTGCACCGGCATCTGCTGCGCCGCCTGCTGCTCCTGCAAAATCCGACGGATTCGGGCCGGCTCCGGCTGCACCGCCTGCTGCCTGCGCATTTTCATACATCTTTGCGAATACCTTCTGTGCGCTTTCGGTCAGTTTTTCCTTGGCAGCCTTGATTTCATCCACCTGCGATTCGGTCATATTTTCCGCCTGCGGATTTGCTTCCAGCAGTGCCTTTAATGCATTTATATCTGCCTCTACAGCTGCCTTGTCAGCCGCATCAAGGCTTGCACCGACTTCTTCGAGTGCTTTTTCGGTCTGGAATACAAACGCATCTGCGTCATTTCTTGCGTCAATGGCTTCCTTGCGCTTCTTATCCTGTGCTTCGTATTCTGCTGCTTCCTTGACAGCCCTGTCGATTTCGTCGTCAGACATATTCGAGCCGGCAGTAATTGTGATATGCTGCTCCTTGCCTGTTCCAAGGTCTTTTGCAGATACGTTTACAATGCCGTTTGCATCGATATCGAAGGTAACCTCAATCTGCGGAACGCCGCGGCGTGCCGGCGGGATGCCATCCAGGCGGAACTGTCCGAGGGACTTGTTATCCCTTGCAAACTGCCTTTCGCCCTGTACCACGTTAATATCAACCGCTGTCTGGTTATCTGCTGCCGTTGAGAAAATCTGGCTCTTTTTCGTAGGAATCGTTGTGTTGCGCTCAATCAGCCTCGTTGCAACGCCGCCCATGGTTTCAATGGATAAGGAAAGCGGGGTAACGTCCAGAAGCAGGATTTCGCCTGCGCCTGCATCTCCTGCCAGCTTGCCGCCCTGGATGGAAGCACCGATTGCCACGCATTCATCCGGGTTTAAGCTCTTATTCGGCTCTTTGCCTGTAATCTGTTTTACTTTATCCTGAACAGCCGGAATACGGGTGGAACCGCCTACCAGCAGTACTTTTGTAATATCCCCGTTTGTAAGGCCTGCATCCTTTAATGCATTCTGTACCGGAATGGCTGTGCGCTCTACCAGGTCCCTGGTCAGCTCGTCAAATTTTGCCCTGGTCAGGTTCATGTCAAAGTGCTTAGGGCCT
>OFHA01000327.1_pt1 | contig 42489 bp, 37 predicted proteins | sample 1521891 | NCBI WGS metagenome assembly OFHA01 (sample SAMEA3504089, study PRJEB24116) | mouse gut metagenome | biome: mouse gut; feature: mouse-associated habitat; material: faeces | place: Denmark | collected 2011
GGAAAGCCCGGCTGCCATCGGATGCCCGCCGAATTTGGTCATAAGCGGTGCGCATCTTGACATTTCCTCATACATGGAATAGGCTTCAATCGAACGGCCGGAGCCCTTTACGCCGCCGTCTTCGGCATCGGTCAGCACAAAGACCGGCTTATGGTAAATCTCACGGATTCTGCCCGCAATAATCCCGGCCAGGCTTTCATGGCACTGCGGCAGATACACAACCATTACGCTGTCTTTGTAAATGCCCTGTTCTTCTATAATGCTGCGGGCCTGCTCAATGCCCTGCAGCGTTAGCCCTTTGCGCCTGTCATTTAACTCCACGAGCTCCTTTGCCAGAACGGACGCCTGTTCCAGGGACGGCTCTAACAGCAGCTGCAGGGAGCGTCTTGCCGTATCGAGCCTGCCGCTTGCATTGATGCAGGGGCCAAGCACGAAGCCAAAATGCCAGGACTTGATTTTTTCCTGTTCCAGCTTGTTCTGGCGGATAAGCGCAAGCAGCCCTGGATTGTCTGTTTTTCGAATTGCATCCAGCCCAAGCCTGACAAGCGTGCGGTTTTCCCCGGTCAGCTCCATGACATCCCCGACCGTTGCAAACGCCACATGTGCAATCATATCGAAGCTGCGCTCTGTCTCGATTCCCATCTGTTCATATAAGACCTGGATAAATTTCCATGCAACTGCCGCTCCGCACAGTCCCGGGTATGGATAGCCGCAGTCTTCCTGCTTCGGATTGATAACCGCATCTGCCGGCGGAATCCGGTAAGCCTTTTCCCCTGTATCACTGACCGTAAACGGCACCTCATGGTGGTCGGTCACAATCACAGTCAGCCCCAGGCGTTTCGCAAACTCAATTTCCGAATACGCGGAAATGCCGTTGTCACAGGTCAGGATGGTGTCCACGCCGTCTTCTGCGGCCTTCGCAATGATTCTTTCATTGATTCCGTACCCGTCATGCACGCGGTCAGGAATAACCGGGTCAGCCGGGGCCCCGCAGGCGCGCAGACCCGCGGTCAGGATATAAGAAGCATTGACGCCGTCGATATCATAATCACCGATAATCCGTATCTTTTTCCCTTCCCGGATTTTCCGGGCAAGAATGGCTGCACCTTTTTCCGCATCCTTTAAAAGGTGCGGGTCATGCAGCTGCTGCCGGGAGCAGGACAGATATGCAGCAATTGCTTCCTCCCCGGTTATCCCCCGGTTAATGATAATTCTGGCTGTCACCTGGTCAATCCCGAACCGCTGTCCGATTGCCTGAAAATCAGCCTTCTTTGCTGACACAAACCATTTTTCTTTCATATTTTTTTCTCATAATCGGCCTGCATCAGTGCAAGCCCGTGTGCCGGCATGGTAATTCCTGCCGCATCCCTGTTTTTTGCTTCCAGAATATCCGTCATGCTTTCCGGCGTGCGCTTTCCAAGCCCGGTTTCTGCCAGCGTCCCTGCAAGTATTCTGACCATGTTCTGCAAAAAGCCGTCCCCGGTAAACCACATCACCAGCTCGTCCTTCGTTTCTTCGATATGGATATCATAAATCGTGCGTACTGCTGATTTTTTCATTCTGCGGTTTCCGCAAAAAGATGTAAAATCATGCGTGCCGGTTAAAAGTGCCGCTGCCCTGCGCATCCTGTCCGCATCAAAAGGCCCTGCCATGCTGCAGGCATATTTTCTGGAAAACACATCTTTGACCGGACTGGTGCGGATGCGGTAGCGGTACGTTTTGGCGGATGCATTCAGGCGGCTGTGGAATCTTGGATGAGCGGAAACAACCTCAAGCACCGCTATGTCTTCCGGCAGGTAACGGTTTAAGTAATCCCGGATTTCTTCGAACGATAATTCTGTCTTAAAATGCGCATTGGCAACCTGTCCATATGCGTGCACGCCGGCATCGGTACGCCCGGATGCCTGCAGTTCCACCGGTGTGCCTGTCATCTTTTCCAGAACAGATTCTATTTTTCCCTGGATCGTCTTTTGTGTATTTCCCTGCTTCTGCCAGCCGCTGTAGCGGCTTCCATCGTATTGGATTAAAAATCTGTAATTCATCTGCTGTTCTCCCTGTATCATGCAGGATGTGCAATTGTGAAAACCCCCTGCATAAATTCCTCCTATTTTATGCCATGTCCGAAAATCTTCATTTCCTGTGACAGGGCTTTTTTATTATAATGGTTCTGCCTGGAAAAATCAATCAAAATGAATCACGCGCCTGTTCCAGCCAAACCGTTATGTTTTACTCCGTGACAGCAAAGCCCTGTGTGAATAACAGCAAACCAGCTTATAAATCAGCCTGAGATTGCTTCCAGAATTGCAATATCGTGTCTGTCTTTCTCTCTTAATTCATAACCAGAATGAAATATTTTCTGTCCTTTTATAGATATACACGGAATTATCCTTCCTTCAAAAGAAGCATTGCCAAAGAAATCTCTTTCAAATTCATAGAATCCCCCTTCCAAATCTGCCTGCTTTGAAGTTCCATCTTCATTTAAAATGAATGGGTGAATATCTAAATATCCATATTTTTCACTATACAGTTCTATTCTGACAGGCCTCCAGTCTGTGTCTATTTTATATCCACAGTCCAAAAGCATGCATAACAATTTTTCTGTCTGCTGTGCATCATAATTTACATCAATATCTCTATGATTTCGTGTCTGTTTACCTGCCAGTATATCAACACCCCACCCGCCATCAATCCAATATGTTATGCCTGCACTTTCGAATAAACTGATTACAGACATTAAGTCTTCTTTTGCTGTTATCTCTTTTTTGCTCATAAAATCTCCCTGTCCATTGCCATTTTCTACAGCTTCTTAATCGGGAAAAACATATATTCTTTCCCGGTCTGGGGACATATAAAATCATGGACTGCCCCAGCCAGAGCAATATGGTTATCTTCCAGATATTGCAGTACCTTCGGAAAAACACTGTCATTTTCACGTTCCACATATAGATACTCATAGCCGGGAATCACCCATTTTGTCCAGCCGTCAGGAGCCTTCGCATCATCCCTGCATTCTGCTCCCGCAAGATAAAGCCCCTGCTTAAAGTCTTCCCAGGGCTGGAAAGAACGGGAATAGTCAGACATTGCGCCCCATATTCCGATTATATTTCCGTTTTCGTCTTTCTTTGCCAAATGCTGTATTTCTCCAAAATGGGAATTTGCATCGTCCCATAGCTTTTGAATAAAACCTGCTCCGTCTGTTGATGCTCCCTCTTTTCCAATTACCGTAAAGGAGTCTTTTTTGCATGTTTCGATTTTCATTGATTTGTCATTCCTTTCGCATTATATAAAATCCATATTACCACAAGCTGTTTTATACCTCAATACATGTTTTATTGTACATTTTTCCCCGCTATTACTGCCTGCTGCAGCCCTCCTAAACATGCTCTCTCCAAAATTCTCCTGCGGGCCTCTTTCTGGAAACCAGCACAGCCCGATACAAACAGCACAAAAAGAAGCAGCCGGATTTCATTTGGGAAATCCCACTGCCTCTTTTCATTCTTGACAAGTATAAACGTCTGGAATAAAATATTTTTATGTTAATATTCAGCCCCAAGCTGACCGCCCTGGCACAGCCTCTGGATGAAATCGGAAAAAGGTCTGTGGAAATCCTGCCGGACCAGATAAACGACGGCACGAAGCCGCGTATGTACGAACTGGAATCCCGCATGATTGCAAAAGAATCTGCCATCCGCTTTGCGCCTGCCTGAGCACAGGCCAGAAGAAAGGAAGCCATGAAAGAAGAATGCTGCATATGCAAGGCACCGCTTGCATATCTGGAAACAGATGAACTGATGGAATGTGCCATATGCCACAAAAAAGAAAACAGCAAAACCAGATGCGTAAATGGACATTTTGTATGCAATGAATGCCATATGGAAGGCCTGGATGCCGTTACCCTGCTTTGTTTAAACGAATCCTCAAAAAATCCGGCTGAAATCATCCGGAAGCTGATGTCCCAGCCATTCTGCCATATGCACGGGCCGGAGCATCACGTCATGACCGGCTCTGCCCTGCTGACGGCATATAAAAATGCCGGCGGAGACCTTGACCTGCAGCCGGCACTGCTTGAAATGATGCGCAGGGGAAAAAGCGTTCCAGGCGGAACCTGCGGATTCTGGGGTGCCTGCGGTGCAGGCATCAGCGCCGGCATATTTGTATCCATTATTTCAAAATCCACCCCGCTGTCTGAAAAGCCCTTCGGCCTTTCGAATTTAATGACTGCAAAAGCGCTGGAACAGATAGGAACCGTCGGCGGGCCGCGCTGCTGCAAGCGGAACTCCTATCTTTCCATCCTTGCTGCCATTGATTTTACAGCCGCCCATTTCAATATCCAAATGGAAAAGCCAGAAATCGTCTGCAGGCATGCAGCACAGAACAATCAGTGCATTGGCAGCCGCTGCCCGTTTGCAGCGGTGAACCAATAAAATCAGGCTTCCGTCTGGACGCCTGTATCTTGCCTGATTCTATTCCATCTGGCCTGCATGGGTGTTCTCCTGCTTTGCGAAAAGAATACATTCTCCAGTACGGTGATAATAAGAAACCAGCTGTTCGAGACGCTCCCGGCTTGTGGAACAAAATGCAGCCAGGCAGTCCATACAGTAATATTGTTCTGCCGCACGGCAGATAATTTTTTTGTGCAGTGCAATCTCATCCCCGCTCAGCGCTGCCCCGCAATCCATGCACAAATGTCTTGTCATAAGCCGCTCCCGGCGACTTTACAGCGGTATACGGCACAGCCGTGTGCAGGAAGCGACGGAATAATAATCTCTTTGAGAATTCCAAGGTGCTGATGCCTGATACAGTCAAAGACATCCACGCCATGCCCCGAAGCCGCAGAAAGCCCGATATCCCATAATGTCAGCGACGCATCTGACGCCGTATCGCTGAAATTAAAAAATCCTATGGCATAATCTCCCCCGCTTAACGGCCTGACAAGCACAAAAGCATCCGGATTTCCATAACATTCCAAACGGTATGGCGCACGGCATTCTGCATCCTGGTTTATGGCAATCAGATGCGGATTCATCAGTATTTCCTTTGTCCTGCTGTTCATGGAACGGATGTCGCAGCCAATGATAAGCGGGGAATTCATCATCGCCCAGAGAGCAAAATGTGTCTGGTATTCCGTATCGCTGCAGCCTCCCATGCATGCTTCCGGATTTGTGCCTTTCCCATACATTCCTGTAACAAGCATATCCATGTCATTAAAACATCCCATGCCGCCATAAGACTGTTTATCCATCTGCGAAAGGGCAATTGTTTCTATCGAATTCCAGCAGTCCTGAATATCAATCGTGGAACGGAAGGTATGTGCGCCGGCAGAGCGAATCCACTGATGGACATCCTCTGTTCCCCACTGGCATGCAGCGAATAAAATATCACGGCCGCAGCTGCGCAGCGCAGCCCCCATCCTCCGGTATAAAATGGAAGACGGAATGGAAACCGGCCTTAAGCAGTTGTCATATTTCAGATAATCTACACCCCAGGCAGCAAACTGTGCTGCATCGGCAAATTCGTGCTCCAGGCTTCCAGGGAATCTTGCACATGTAAGCGCCCCGCAGCAGGAATACAGCCCAAATTTCAGTCCCCTGGAATGTACATAATCAATGACAGGCTCCAGCCCATGGGGAAATGCATCTGGATTCGGAACTAATAAACCATTCTTATCACGTTCCCGCATTTGCCACCCGTCATCAATAATCAGATAACGGTACCCTGTCTCCAGAAGTCCCTCCTTTACAAACGCGTCTGCAATCTGGCAGACTAATTCCTCATCCGGATGTTTAAAAAAAGTATTCCAGGAATTCCACCCCATAGGCGGAGTACTGGCCAGAACATGCTCACTCATGCGAAACCTCCTATTTTTCCTTTATTCTGTCTTTTATTTTCGTGCAGCCTTTTGTTCCAAAATCCGCAGATGCGGCACCGTTTTTTAACCGGAATTCGGTCGGAGTAACACCATAGGTTTTTTTAAACATACGGGCAAAAGACATCTGGTTTTCATAACCGACCCTGGCGGCAACCTCCTGTATCGGAAGCCCTGTTTCAGAAAGAAGAATACAGCTTTTATTCAGCCGGTACTGCCTGATATATTCCTGCGGCGAAGCACCTACCTTCTTATGAAAAACAGTTGTAAAATATGACCTGTTAAATCCAATAAAGTTTACAACATCACTGACATGAATCGTTGCATAATTGTAATGGATAAAATCAATTGCCCGGCTTATATAAATATCTTCGGAATATTCATAAAGCTGGCCGCGGCCAGGACAGGAAGCCTGTGTTGCCTCTAAAGCCAGTGCCAGAAATTCCAGAAGAATCCCCCTGCGCCGGAGGTCGCTGATATGGTTCATTTCCGGATGCTGCTGCATGCGGCTGACCAGCTCATAAAACTGTCCGGCAGCAACATCGCTGTCAAGGCAGTAAACACCGTCCGTAAATCCGATTTCCTCCGACATCTGCTTGGCATGTGCACCGCAATAGGTAACCCAGCAATAGCTCCACGGGTCTTTATCATCTGCAATATACTGATACCTCTCATTATGTTTTAGCAGAAAAAACTGGCCTGCCTGCGGATGAAAAGCTTTTCCACCGGCATAAAGCACGCCAGTCCCTGAACGGATAACATGCAGATGGTAGCAGTCTCTGACAAATGCGCCGCTATCCGCTCCAGAATCACATTTTTCCATCCCGCAGGCAACCAGGTTCAAATCTCCCGGCTGGTCATGGTCATATTCCAGGCAGCGGTAATGATTGTTTCGTTTTATGGTGTCCTGATGTTTCATGCATTTTCCCCCTGTTATTCCTTCCTGCATTATAACACAGGAACAGGATTTTTATAAGTTCTCAAACAATCAGGACACCCGGAAAACCATTCCATGGTTACTGTTCACTCCGTGACCAGTAACATTCCATGCCCTTTTACAGGCCTATTCTTCTGCAAGTATCTCATTCATCTGTCTGGCTGCTTCCCTGCAGACATCGGCCATCGTATCTGGCTGCTTCCATGCCGGAACCAGGCCGGTTGTAAACATCCCCTCCCAGCGGGTCGTGTAACGTGAATATGGATGCAGTATCAGCGTCCCGTTTTCCTCTACAGCTATAAACGGTGTCAGGTCCATGCCCTCAAAAACGCCCGTAAATGCTTCCGAGCATCCCTTATAGGCTGCCATGGTAACACCCAGCTCTGCCTGGCGTATCTGTCCTTCTTTGGAGCAGAAAGCGGCAGCCAGGTCAAAAGCGGCCTGCGGGTCTTTTGTACCTTTGGCAACGGCCCAGCCCAGTCCATTATACAGGGACACACGCTCGCCTTCATCGCAGGCACCGCTGCCATTCGCGTCATAATAAGGTATCTGGGCCCATGCATAATCAGAAGCATTGTCTGCTGTATAAAAAGTATTCACCATCCAGGAGCCCTGGAGCATCATGCCGACCAGCCCGCTTTGAAACAAAAGGTCCGGGTCAGTGTCCGACATCACCTCCTGTGACGGCATTGACGGAAAAAGCTCGTCTGCCAGCCATTTCATGGCTTTTATCGTATTCTCATTGTCCATTCCTGATGTTTTTTTATCATCACTGAGCAGTTCACCGCCAAAACCGTAAATCAAATTGTACCATCCATCCTGGCCGTCATTCGTGTTCATCGCAGTACCAAAAACCCCGTCTGCTGCTCCTTTCTCCGTAATCTGTGCAGCCGCAGCAGCATAATCCTCCCAGTCCCACTCATCGGAAGGATATGCTATCCCGTACTTATCAAAAATAGCTTTATTATACAAAAGAGCTATCGTATCATGGTCTTTTGGCAAAGCAAACTGGGAGCCGTTCCAGCTGTAAATTTCAGCAATGCCCTCGTAATAGTTTGATAAATCAATGTCTTCATCCGCAGCAATGTAATCATCCATATTCAGCAGCATGTCGGCAGACATATATTTCTCAGCTTCATTAATATGCATCCAGAACACATCCGGCATTTCCCCTCCAGAAGCGCCGGCCTCCAGCAGTGTCCAATACTCATTCCATGTAATCACATTTATCCGTACCTTAACGCCGCTTTCCTGCGTCCATTCATCAGCAATCTTCTGCAAGCCATCCAGCTGGTTATTGTCCCATATATTTACCGTCAGTTCATCCACTGAATAAACGCTGTCTGCAGTTTTCCCCATCCCGCCCGGATTATCTGCGTTATCTGAAACACCGCCTGCATCATCCCCAGAGTCTCCTGCCGTGCCAGAATCACCGCTCCCGCCACAGGCTGTCAGGGAAACCATAAGCGCCAGGCTTGTCAATAATGCTGCTATTTTTTTTCTTTTCATTGATTTGTCCTCCCTTTCATGCTGACATGATTTTCGTTTTGAACCGGCCGCTTCAATTGAATCTGCTATTATTATAGCATCTGAAAAAAAATAGCATATAGCTTCCCGTTTTGTGGATATAGCAAAATGTTGTGTGCCTGTATACCGTCTCTGCATACAGGAAAGGCCTCCTGAATCCCTTCCAGATTCATGAACCGCAAAATATCAGACACCTTCTGTCAGAAAGACAGGTATTTTTAAATGACGGGCGCATATTCCTCTTTCCAGTCCTCGACAGCAAGCTGCAGGGGCTTTGACAAATCCAGGCTGAAAATTCCCATAATGGATTTTGCCAGGCTTTCCACCTCTGCACTGTCCGGCATGGAACGCATCGCCCCTTTACGTGTTGTCACAATCGAAGCTGCGGCATTTGCAAATACCAGCATTTCTTCCAGCTCCGCCCCTTTGAGTTTATCAAGGCCATGCCGGTTCATCCGTCAGTGAAAGGGAACCGAAGTGAAAAATCCTGCACTGTCCGATAAGATTTTTGCGGACTTCCTGTTAGGCTGCCCAAAACGCCAGCCAGCATACCGGAACCCGTCATTGCGAAGTCCGATTTTCCATTCCCCGTATTCCACACAATCCGGCACTATCGCATAAATGGCATGTTTGTAATTTTCTTTTTGTCCATATAAACTCCCAGCAGAACCCTTTCTTATATTTCAGGCCGCTTTTTTTCGGATTTCCAGCAGCAGCAGAATCATGCACACGCCCATCAGTATATGTCCGATTCCCGCAATTCCTGAGACAGACGCATCCATCGCCCGGCTTAATGGTGTTCCAAGCACCTGCGTAAGCCCGCGCATCAGAAATCCCAGTCCGGTAATGTTCAGTCCGGCCTGATAAACCGCAAGCACCCTGCCCGTGTTCTGCCCGGAAAAGGAAAATGCTTTTTCCGCCAGCATCAGCACCAGGAAAAAGAACATCCCGAGCAGAAAATAATGTGTATGCAGGACGGACAGCCTTGTCTGTCCCGTAAAATGGCTGAACTTTGTAAACTCCCTGTAAAATACCCCGCATGCCATGGCGGTTACCGCATAAGCCAGCGCTCTGTCCGCACAGCGTTTTATCATATATGTAAGTCTCCTTTCCATGATGATTTTCCATCCTGTTAACCATCATAACATGCCTGTCCGGTTTGTCAATCTTATTTCTGGAATTGTGTGAACAGTAACCCGGCATCCGCAGCTGTCACGAATGGCATCCGGCCTGTCTTGACTGCATGGCAGAATTTCTGTATGATTTTATCAGTGCTGGCATGTGCTGCCGGAAATACAGAAGGGGGAGATGACAGAATGAATGTTTATCACAACGAAAATTTTTGGGGAAAGGGACGTCATAAGAAAAAGCTGACGGCATTTTCAGCCGGCTGTTCTTTTTCCTGGTGCGGCCAGCAGCTGCTGATTCCTGCAGTATATACAGGCGGCGAGGGCGCTGTGCTCGACATCTGTGCCAGAGTCCCGGCCCAGGATATGGCTGCATATTTGAAAAAATGGAACCGGAAACGGCGGATGGCGCTAAAAACCCCGCAGGACCGGGAACAATTCCAGTCTGAAAACCCCATCAGCGGGGATTTTGCTGTTGAAATGAGCCTGGATCAAACAGCGCTTATCCGGCGCATGAGCTGCAGCCTGGCCTGGTATACACCGGATATTCTGCAAATGGAAGACGATAATCCTTTCAGCGCCGAAAATCCGCAGAATGAAAAGGACGCAGAAAAACTGATGCAGGCTTATGGCTGTGACAGGGACAGCTGCTGGCACTTCGGCCGGATTTCCTATGACTGGAAAGAACAGCCGGTACTGTCCCCGCAGGAGGCCTGCCTGTCTTTTCACGCAAAGCCGGTGCCTGTTACGGCATCCTGTTTCACAGCAGACGCTTCCTGCAAAGGCCGGACAATCCAGTTTTCCAGCCCTGCTGACGGACAGGAATACACACTGGCCCTGCATGGATGTGAATTGAAACGGTTCGATTTATCCGGCATCGGCGCAAAGGACGTCATCTATCCGGAATACTGCCAGCTGCTTTCCTACAGCATCACGCCGGAAATTGACAGCAGCCTGTTTCGCATCTGCGACTGTGCACAGGGAGACCATCCGCAAAAAGCAGACAGCCCGGAAAAAAAGAACTTCCCGGACGGGCCCTGCGCCTGTTCCGTGATGCTGGCAGGAGACAGCGGCATTCCGGGAACACACACGGCCGCTTCGTCCATGTACTTTGAACCTGTAACGCAAATCCAGTGGCGGACTGTATTTGAGGTAAAACAAAAAGAAGACCTGGAAGTACACTTGTTACTGTCCACTCCGTGACCAGCAGCAAGCACAAATCCATCTTAAATTCGCTTCGCGAATAACTTTCAGCACTCGAAGATTTATAATTATGAGGAGACTTCATCAGATGAAAAAAGCGACTAGTTTATTTGTTACAATGACGTTATTATTTTATTTAACCGGCTGCCAGGACAGCCAGCCAGAAAAAGCTCTTTCCGGAGCATGTAAAACATATGATGGTTATCTGTCCGTGGACGATGGCAAGCTGTTCGTAAATGATTTTGAATTTATTGATATGGCCGACCAGTACTGGATAGACACCCTGGGGCTCACAGCAGAAGATATGCCAAACGGATATTATATTCATGATACATCTGATGATTTTCTGACCTTTACATTAAGTGACGAAACAAGGTATACTTTTTATGATACCGGAGCAGCATTTGTTCCTGAGGATTCGGAAGACCGCCTGTATACGACGACCAGCCTGAATGATTTTCTGTCCGTGTTCGATTCAGACGACGACGGCGAATTAAGTAACACGCCTTTTGAAATTCAGGTGCTCGAGGATGGCCAGGCAGTTTCCGTCAGCGAAATATTTATCAATTAATTTCTTTCAGGCATATAGGAAATCGTGCATAGTTTATAAAAAACCGGAGCAGGTCTGTACAATGAAAACAGGACTGCTCCGGTTTTTATGCATCATACATTTCGGAAAATATGCAAAAAGCTGAAATAAATATTGTATTGCCTGTAAAATAGCGCTACAATGTAAGGAAGGGTTAATGTCATACAGGGAGGGTTACAATGAAAAAACAAAAAGAAAGAACATCAGGGAAAAAAATTGCAGACGAGATTCTGCATCAGATTGGCGGAAGCGTTATTTTTGTGCTTCTGCTTATAGCCGCTGTTTCCGTGAGCATGGCCGGATGGCTGAGCATTACATCCAAAAAAACAGAGCTGGTACAGGAATCCAATGCAGCAGCGAACCAGATTACCGGATTTTTAGAGCAGTATACCAAAAGCGCAGAACAGCTGGCCGTCAATCCGGAAATCCGCCAGGTCATGATACAGACAAAGCCGGGTGATGATATCTGGCAGTCTGAAAAAATGGACACCGTTATGGATAATCTGACCGGCATCGCAGGCACGGATTCTGAAAATGTCATGGCTGCATGGATTTCAGACCTGGATGCAAGCATTCTGACACAGTCTGACGGCTTTACGAGCGAAGAAGGCTGGGACATAACCGGCCGCGGGTGGTATAGCTGCATCGAAACAAAGAAAACCATCCTGACGGAGCCATATGAGGATTCTTCGACCGGAAAAATGATATTAAGCGCTGCTTCTCCTGTTTTAGACAGCGATTCCGGGACTGTGCTCGGCGCAGTCGGCATGGATATCTCTCTGGATCATATGACAGGCATTATGAGCGAATACAAAATCGGCAGCAGCGGACATATGCTGCTGTTATCGGAACAAGGCACTTTTCTGTATCACCCGCAGAGCAGCTTTATCCGCAAAAACATCGCCGATACGGATATTTCGCAGAATGCAGCCGATGCTGTCCACTCCGGCAGCAATATGTTTTTAAAATACAAATCCGGCGGCACGACAGCATACGGTTACCTTCAGCATGCCGGAAATACCGGATATATGGTACTCAGCAGCATGCCGGCATCTGAATACTATGATGTTTTATTTATGATGGCCGCTGCGCTTGTTGTTATCTTTGCAGCCGGCATTATCCTCATCGCATTCAGAATCCGCAAAAGTGCTGCCAGACTGACAAAACCGATTCTGGAGCTGAATCAGACAGCACAGCAGCTTGCAGAAGGAAACCTGGATGTCAGCCTGAACATCATGAGTGAGAATGAAATCGGGGAGCTTGGCAAATCCATTCAAAAGACCGTCCAGCGGCTGAAAGAATACATCGTCTACATTGACGAAACATCCGGCGTGCTGGCACAGCTTGCAGAAGGAAACCTTTGCATTGAGCTGCAGCATGACTATGCCGGGGAATTCCAGAAAATAAAAACAGCCCTGCTCAATATTTCCGGTTCCATGAACCAGATTATGACCAGCATTAACGAAAGCTCTGAAAGTGTCTCCAGCGGAGCCTCTGAGCTTTCCACCGCTTCCCAGATGCTTGCAGATGCTGCCGAGCAGCAGGCTGCTTCTGTCGAACAGCTGACTGACACGACAAATACCGTTGCAGACCAGGTGGAAAACAGCCGGCGCAAGGCAGAGGATTCTGCAAAGGCTACCGCACAGGCTGCCGTTATGATTGGACAGAACCAGGAAAAAATGAAGCTGATGATGGATGCCATGGATAAAATCCACGAAACCTCCCAGCAGGTTGTCGGAATTATCCAGACCATTGAAGACATTGCATCGCAGACAAACCTTTTATCCTTAAACGCTTCGATTGAAGCTGCGCGTGCCGGTGAAGCCGGAAAAGGCTTTGCGGTAGTTGCTGACGAAATCGGAAAGCTGGCTCTGGAAAGCTCCAAAGCCGCAAACACGACAAAAGAGCTGATAGAAATTTCCATGGATGAAATTAACAGGGGCAATTCAATTGCTTCCGGTGCCATGGATTCCCTCAAAGAATCTGTCAATGCGGTCGGCCTGGTCAATAAAATGATACAGGAAACTGCAGAAGATGCAGCTGTCCAGGCAGAAAACATGGAACAGCTCCGCTCTGGAATCCGTGAAATTACCCATGGCATCCAGGATAATTCCGCAGCTGCCCAGGAAACCTCTGCAACTTCACATGAACTGGCTTCACAGGCCGTAAAATTAAATGAGATGCTGCAGAAATTCCAGCTTTGCAGATAATCGTAAAAACAGGCAGCGGCTGCCCAAACGGCCGCTGCCTGTACGTTTATCTTCCGTTTTTCTCCCGCCCTGCCTGTACACAGATTTCACTCCCGTTCTTAAACAGCACCCGGATATCTTCCCGGCTGTATACCGTTATGGAATCTGCCAGGCTGTACCAGTCATCTTCGCAGAATTCCACAAGCGGGCCCTGCGTTTCCTGCACCAGTCCGGTGATAACTGCCATCTGTGCAGGCTTAAGCGACGAAGCCTGATACAGCCGTTTCGCAATTTCGCTGTAATCTTCCAGTATCTTTTCTTTTTCTCCAAAAGCAGCATACAACGCATTCGCTGCCCGGACAAACAGCTTTTGAATGGTTTCTGTGTCCAGATGCGGTGTCCTGCATGTGTTTTGTGTATCAAACTTGTGATTGCACTGCCAGACTGCCCGCCGGTACTTATCGTTCGAATGCCAGACCTTTGAGCCGTACCAGCTCCCGCAGCTGCCGCAAATAATCCTGCTGGAAAAAACGCCTGTGCTGCTTTCACGTTTTTTCTGAGAAAGCCGTTTTTCCAGCTGTTCCTGAACCCGGTCAAACAGCTGCGGGCTGATTATCGCCGGGTGGCTTCCTTCTACATAATACTGCGGCACTTCCCCCTGATTGGGCTTTTTCTTTTTCGTCAGAAAATCTACGGTGTAGACCTTCTGCAAAAGGGCATCGCCTTTATACTTTTCATTCTGTAGGATGCTGCGTACCGTACCGGATGTCCAGGCCTGTTTCCCGCCCGGCGTGGGAATCCCTTCTTTTGTCAGCGCCTTTGCCACCGCATGCGGGGAGCGCCCCTGCAAAAACATCCCGTAAATCCTGCGTACTGTCTCAGCCTGCTTTTCATTGATTACAAGGCTGCCGTCCTGACCCCGGTCATACCCGAGAAACCGTTTAAACGGGACGGACGCTTTGCCGTCTGCAAACCGCTTCCGCTGTCCCCAGGTGCAGTTCTGGGAAATGCTGCGGCTTTCTTCCTGTGCCAGCGAGGACATGATTGTAAGCAGCAGCTCACCCCTGCCGTCAAAGGTCCAGATATTTTCCTTTTCAAAATAGCATTCGACCTTATGCTCTTTCAGCTTTCGGATGGTGGTCAGGCTGTCTACGGTATTTCTTGCAAACCGCGAAACACTTTTGGTAATAATCAGGTCAATCTTTCCCGAAAGGGCATCCTGCACCATCCGGTTAAAGCCTTCGCGTTTTTTTGTATTACAGCCGGTAATTCCTTCGTCAGAATATACAGCCACAAATTCCCAGTCACTCCGATTCCTGATATACTCGGTATAATACTCTGCCTGCGCCTTATAGCTGCCCTGCTGCTCCTCATGGTCTGTGGAAACGCGTGCATAAGCAGCTGCCCTGCGCTTTCTGATACTGCCGCAGTCCCCGTCCTGTGGCTCATACAGGCTTTTTGTAGCCGGTATTGTGATTACGCTTTTTGCCACCGTTTCTGCCTCCCGCACCTGTCTTTTCTGCATTTACCCATTTTTAAACGCGCCCTGACGGCTTTCCTGCTAACAGCGTGCCCAGAAGCGGCTGGTATTTCTCCAGCAGGAATGCATCGATTTTAAGAAGCTCTTCATCTGAAATCAGGCCTTCCCGGCGCATCGCTTTTGCCACGGAAAGCGACATCCTGTAATGCAGCTCTGTACGGAATTCCTGTTCACTCACTGCTGCCGCCTGACTGGCACAGTCTCATGGACAGACTGCTGCCTGGCTGGCTTAGTCTCATGGACAGGCCGCTGCCTAGCTGGCTTAGTCTCATGGACAGGCCGCTGCCTGGCTGGCTTTGTTTTATTTTTTTCATGCTGCCGCCTTATTTTGTGATATGTCACAGTCTATGTGCAGACAGCCTGTTTTTATGCATTCGTTCTTTTCGTCTTCTTTATCACACATTATACGGAGTCCGGCAGGCTTTCTTTTGTTACAGCCTCATATAAATACCAATATGTCATGCAAGCTCTGCAATCCTCGAAACCCCGACATAGATTTCTGATATTTTGTACCATGTCCTGAAATCTACATTTCCCGTAACCGGAAGTCCAAACACCGACTGGAATTTCTCTACTGCTTCCTGCGTTCTCGGGCCGTAAATGCCGTCTGCCGTAATTGTCGGCAGGGCCGGATAAGCCCTTGCAATCCGGTTCAGCTGCTCCTGCATCTGGCGCACCTTGCTGCCGGTGGAACCAATCGTCAGCTCCGTTCCAGGCCACGAGGACGGCACACCGGATATTTCTTCCGCCGTATTGATGTACATATCGCTGCCGTAGTAATAGCGCAGGATTTCAATTGCGGAATATCCCTGGTCACCCAGATATTTCGACCCCCACTGCGTCATCCAGTTCGGGCACGATACCCTCTGTCCGTCACAGTACTGCGTTAAAATCGGCTGGCGCACGTTCGGCCTGGAAAGATAATTCTGGAACATCTCATCCACAATCAGAGAGATATTCGAAAAAATATTCCTGCCATAAGACCACTTCTGGTCATAAGCAGTCGAGGACGTAATTGTAAAATTATACCCTTTGTTCCGGTACCACTCCGTATAAACCCTGTTCATGGTAAAGGACATGATTGCCAGAATATTGGCCCGGATTGCCGCATCCGGCCATGTCGCATAAATTTCACTGGATGCCACATTTTTAATATAGTCCCGGTAGCGGATATAATAATCGGTTGCAGTATAGTCCGTCGGTGCCCCGTCATGGACAATCACATATTCCGGTACAACAACCCGGCTTAATACAATTTCCCCAGTCTGGCGCACCGGCTTGATTTCCGCTTCTTCGATTTTAGGCGGAAAATTCCCAAACAGTGTATTCGCCGGAATCACGATATCGTCCGGCCACTGTGCCGCTGCGCCGACAGGCTGCAGCCGGATATTCTGGACAGCCATGACATCGGGCAGCACCTGAATGCCTGTAACCGTCACAGTCTGGTAGCCGTCTGCCGTAATCTGAATCGAATACTCGGCATACGGCTGGCTCTGGGACGGTTCCATGCTGTATTCTAACGGCGGTGCCTGCAGCTCAACCTGCTCCGTCTGCCCGGATTCATCCGTATTTAAAGTTTCAAATGTACTGTCCGGCTCTCCGGTATACGAAATCTCGATTCTGGCGTCTGGAACAGGCTCCCTGGTTACCCGGGATTCCACGCTCATCTGCAATCTGCCTTTATCCGGCGTCTCTGCCTGAGTCTGATAAACACTTTTCATAAGCACACAATACCCCTCTGCTCTTACTATCAGCATATGCGCTTTTTCTGCATCGGTTCCTGAATTTATTCCTCTATAAGTTCCAGCATCCTGCTTAATTTATTTTCTATAAAATTCATTTTTCTCATCACCATAATTTTCCACAGCCTGTCTTCATTTTCTTTCACCAGATTCCACCAAAATCCACATTTTTCTTCATCCAGCCCAAAACGGCGTTCCATATTGTCAATAATATATTCTTTTCTATCATTATAACATACAATCCTGTTAATAAACGTCATAAATATTTTACGGATACAGCGTAATTGTTTTCCATCTGCTATTTCTGTCTCTATATATTCATTATCAATATTTGTCAAAATCATATGTTCAAATACATACTCTGACACTTGCTGAAACTGTTCCAAATCTGTTTTCCGAAGGTATTCTGCATCCTGGTATGGTCTGATTGAATCGTATAAAAACCCTTCCAGCCATTCTATAAATTTATCATTTCTGCCTTCATTTTGAAAAACAGTTATCAGGCTTTTAATATCTGTATCTTTTTTAACAGCTTCCTGGGCTTCCGCTAAAAATTCTTTCATATGCCGCATCAAGCCTTCATTATCACCAGAAACCGTCAGTGACTGTCCACTTATATACCGGTCCAGATTATATCCGCTATTTTCAGATATTGCAGCAAATAACTCCTTTAACCTATTCATCCCATTCATTTGAAATTCTGAATTCATATCTTCCATATACTTCTCCGCTCCTTCTCACATTTGCTGCAATATCATCCATATCATACAGTACTGCGTAATCGGCATCCATCATATCCTTTAATGCCTCATAATAATTATGCCGAACTGCTCTCTGATAATCATTACTGAACCCATCCAGATGAACTTTATATTTCGTGCCGCTTCTATATGATTTCTTAAATCCATCTATAATATTATTGCAATTTTTATAAATTAACTGATTCCAAACAGTATCATCATATTTTTTTTCGGTTTTAACTATATACTCCTTAAACCTTTTGCCAGTCGGCGTCAATGAAATCATGCACTTGTCTTTATTTGGCCTGACATTAAAATAACCTTCACACCGGCTAAACATATTCCCCAATTCCTGCTCTGAAATTTCAACCTGGTTTTCCAGTTCTTTCAATTCCATTCTGCGCTTTTCACTGAGTTTTTTTGAAATATCAGCTAATTTCTGATACTTAGCTGACATATTTTCAAATTCCCTCTCCTCTCTGCGTAACTTTTCCTCCTGTTCATACAATTCGTATAACATATTTACATGACTTAAATAGGCTGCATCCTTGACCAATTTTTCGAGACTGTGTTCCAGCACTTCTGTAACTGATTCCATAACAACCTGAAAAGATATCTGGTGCTGCAAGTGAATCAATTCTGATTTTCTGTCTTCTTGTTTCTTCCTGCAATCTATATTTTCTCTTTTTTTCATTTTTTCCTGGCTGGATTTTTTTATTAAGTCTATCACTTGACCTATATCAAAGCGTTCTTCATATTTTTTATGAAATTTTTCTTCTATTTCCTCTAGTTCATCCAGCTGGCTATTCCTGACACCTGTCCTTATAAAGCTGTGAACAGACCTCCCAAGTTCATTCACATATTCCTGTTTTTTCTCACTATCTTCATCCTGAAGCATAGAATATTTTTGAAACTCTGCCCAAATCATAGTTTTCTCCTAACTATTGTGCTATTAAAATGCTGATTTTTCAACTTCATAAGTTATACCGAAATCAAAGACACCTTTTTGATTAAAATCAATAGTGATAAGTTTCCCTGCACAGCAATAATTGCAGGCTTCTCTGCACCTATCCTGATGATAAGCAACAATACCCTCAGTCCGGTCCTTATTCTTTTTAGCTGGAAGTGATATAAAACCTATCCGCTTTCCTTCACTGCATGAACTTTTATGACTCAATGCGGAACATGCATTTGCCACAACCACAATGCAGTTGTAGTCTCGTGATAATTCTCCTGCACCAGACTGCAAATCCATGGAATCTGTATATGCAGGAATAAACAGCAAATTAGTTCCGATGTATTTATGAAACATCTTAACCTTTTCGCTCACTAAATCTTTGCAAATTCCAATCCCGATACGGCCAAACTTTTCAATCTCCAGAATACTAAATTCCAGATTTTGTGTCCTGTCCAAATGTTCTGTATACAAGTCTTTATACACAAATGGTTCCTTTTTACAATATGACATCACCTGTTCACCTTTGCCATTCATCAAATACGACTTGTTCACCAGATTTTTCCATATAGAGCCATTAATTACCAGCCACGGACTGCCAAAATCTTTTCTTTTTACAGTGTCCTTCATAATGCCTTCTGTCATCAGCATTTCAGGAAATATCAAAAAATCAACATTGATGCCTTCACATTTTTTATGAATCTCCTGATAGCGCTTTTTTAATTTTTCTTCCATAAAAGGGTTCATATTTTGTATTTCAAATGTTTTAGTTCCAAAATACAGTCCAAAAATATCTTCCAGCTCCCCTTCAATAAAAGGTATAATTGCAAACGTAAGTTTTTCTGATTTCAAAAAATGTTTTGTAATAGAATGTTTTTCACTAAAATAATAAATTGTAAATGGAAAGTTTTCAATTTTTTCTTTATCCCATATCATGTAGTTCAGAATTTCATTATCCAGTGCAGAACACGTACATTTTCTCGACTTCCGAAAAAAATCAAATACTGCTCCCTCACGTTCCTTCATTTCTGCTGCTTTCCTTGAGAAAAAGCTATCCCTTCTTCTCGGCACAATTCGAATTTCATCACAATATTTTTTATTCATACAGGAATAATTAATCACATTATGGTTCCCAAAAAGATGGCAGGGTATCTCTGCTTCTACTAACTCGTCTGCATACTTTAAGACTGCAAAGCACCTTTCCACGCTGAATCCAGATTTTAAAAAATTGGAAATATATCTTTTAAATTCCGCAAAAGCTCTCCTTTTTCCTTTATCATTTATTGCACAGCAGTATGCTTCTACAGCATCATACAGTTCATCATAGTTATCATCCATAAACCCGGAAAAATCATATGGCTGAATCCTGTCTTCCCGTAAAATATATAGTCCACACAAAGCCATCAAGTCATAAATATTATCTATTTCCTTCAAATCCTCAATCAAAGCACTTGTATCCTTTCAGCAGATTTTATCCATCGTTTCTCAAACAGCCATAACATCCCTTTTTCCCCTTTTCCTCTTACCAGCAATATAGCATATTTTCATCACCTGGTACACTGCAAAATAAAAAACTTCAATAAATCCTTTACACAATCATTGATACTACTGGAATATAATGGAATAATAGATTTCATAGATATATGACCAAAAGACTTACAAAAACAAATTTTTTATTACATCAGACAAAATAAATTTATGAAAGCATATAACAAAAAGCCAAAAGTATGCCTGGCATTCTTGAGGATTTTTATCATATGCTCTCAAATACTCAGATAGATTTTACACCTGTTCCCGAATAATGGCTTTGACCGTTTCCGCCTGGTTTCGTATATGGCAGCGCATCACATCTGTGACACCGTTTTTGTCTTTCTTTCTCAGTGCGTTTACAATTGCTTCGTGTTCCTGAATCAGCCTTGGGTAATTTTCTTTTTCTTTTAAATATTCGACCCGGTAACGGTAAATCTGCTCCCGCAGGTTATTTAACATTGCCACCAGCTTTGGATTATCGGTTGCTTCATAAATAATATCATGGAATTCCACATCATACTCTACGATTTTTTTTAAATTACCCGCCTGGATTGCATTTTCAAAGTTCATTTTCGTCAGGGCAAGGTTTTCCAGCTGCTCCTGCGTCATTTTATCACAGGCAACCTGTACGGCAAGATCGTCCAGCGCTTCGCGTATCTGCAGCACATCTTCCATGTTTTTTTCTGTCATCTTTGCAACTTCTGCGCCTTTTCTTGGAATGGTTACCGCCAGCCCTTCCTGTTCCAGCATGCGGATTGCTTCACGGATTGGCGTGCGGCTGACGCCGAGCTTGGAAGCAAGCTGCAATTCCATCAGGCGTTCGCCCGGTTTGAGTTCTCCTTTTAAAATAGCCTCACGCAGTGTTTGAAATACCACATCACGCAGCGGCAGGTATGCATTCATGTTTAATTTCAAATCTTCAGACATTGTTTTATCCCTCACTGTTTTTACACATTAAATATCGTCGTAACATAAATCTGTCTTGCAAGGCCGCCGGCACGCAGCGCGTCTGCTGCTTCCCTTGCTTTTGCGCGCTCCTCGAACAAAGCAAAAACGGTCGGGCCGCTGCCGCTCATCATCGCATTCAGCGCGCCGTGTGCTGTCAGGCTTTCTTTTATCTGTGCAATAACCGGGTATTCCCTGACAGTGACATCCTCAAGAATATTGCCCATATGCGAAGCCATGCTTCTTAAATCCTGCTGCCTGATATCTGCAATCAGCTGGTCAATATCGGGATGCACGCTCTGCCCGTTGAGGGACAGGTTTTCATAAACCCATTTTGTAGATACGCTGATTCCCGGCTTTGCAATGACAACCGGGCACCTTGGAATGGCCGGAAGCCTGGTCAGCTGTTCCCCGATACCCTCGGCCAGAGCCGTTCCGCGCATCAGGCAGTAAGGCACATCCGCGCCCAGTGTCAGGCCTCTGTGTGCAAGCTGCCTGTTTGAGAGCTTTAACCCAAACATCTGGTTCATCCCATACAAAACTGCAGCTGCATCCGTACTCCCGCCCGCCATTCCGGCTGATACGGGTATGCATTTGCGGATGTCTATCGATACCCCCTGCGTAATGCCGAATTCTTCCATCAGCAATTTTGCCGCTTTGTATGCGATATTGTTTTCATTTGCTGGAAGAAAGCGTATGTTTGTAGACAGCCTGATTCCTGATTCTTTTGTTTTTGCCATCTGCACACTGTCAAATAAATGAATGGTCTGCATAATCATGCGCACCAGATGATAGCCGTCTTCCCGGCGTCCGGTTACATCCAGGCCAAGATTTATCTTTGCAAGTGCTTTCAGTCTGATTTCGTCCATGTTATCATCCTCCAGATTGTGTCTTCCAAATCTTTGTATATTGTATTATGTATACAATATACACAATTCTACGAAAAAAGTCAACAGGAAATCAGGCCTTGCCACTCCTTTTTTTGTCTGAAATTACGGTTTTCACAGGCTTTGCGGGATATGCTCCTGTCCTGTCAGAAGCATTCCGGCAAAGCCCTTTCTTCTTATTTATATATTACATTTAATTTTATTGTGCACACGGCCCGGCTGCTGTAGAGAATGTTCATATTGATATCCCCAATCCGGATTCGTCCGTTATCAAACGTCATCTCGCAAAACTTGTCTGTCTCGCGTGTCAGCCTGTCGTACGTGCCTTCTTCGTCATTTTTTACGCTCATATCCCAGTAAACAGAGCTTCCATAAGAATCCGTATAAGAGACAATACAGGAAATTCCGAGAATCTCACAGGGGCCGATATCCTTTTCAAAAGTCCAGGCTCTGTGGTTTTCTGAAAACCCCCGCTTATAGGTAAAGCATTCTTCCAGAATGTCCGGCCCGTCATACATAAGCCGGATGGTCGTATTCCACGATTTGTTTCCGCCTTCCTTTTTCCCGTCGTCCAGTCCCTGCCTGTAGCTTTCGGAAGCTTCATTGACACGGCCGTCCGCAAAACGAATGCCTTCCTCATAGCCTTCGGTATGCCCTGCACTGCTGCCCTCGCCAAATCCCTTATCGTGCCCTTCCTGAAATCCATCTTTATGTCCCGAATCATATCCGGTATCATGTCCCTTGCTGTAGCCGGTATCATATTTTGCCTTTGCCAGATCCCTTACGGACTCGCTCAGCTGCAAAAAGGTGTCCTGCGGGCTTGCTGTACCTCCATTGTCAGTAATAGCGCCCGCTACCAAAGCTTTCCCATTACTGACAGATAAAAAAGAATCATTCACGCTTTCCTGCAGCTTCCCCAGATTATCACTATGCGTCTGATTCTGCTGTTCCAGGTAATTCAGCTTTGCGCTGACAGAAGCGTTTGCATAACCGGATGCATCCGTCTGTGCGTCCCTGCTGCCGATTCCCAGAAACCCTTTCAGCTTCTGCCACGCATTTGCTGCAAATGCCATCAGTGACGTTTCCTGTGAAGGGTCTTTTTCCTCCGCATATGCAGCCGACAAATCCCCGGACGTGCCAAGCTCCCGGTTTTTGGTCACCTGCAAAAACGATGCTTCCGCCTGGCTCCATGCTCCCTGAATTTCCTGCGTGCAGACATACATTTCACCGTCATAAATCACATAATCACCCGCGCTGTATTCCGTGCCTTCCTGAAATACAGCAGCCACTTTATCGGTTGCATTGGATGTAATAACCGCGGCCTGGCTGTCTATGGCCATGGTACCGGCCGCTATGCCGGCTGCCAGCAGAAACGAAGCGGCCTGGCATATTCTTTTTCTATAAACCATTCTGTCTTCCCCCTATTTTTCTTTATATACATGAATTGATACAATATCGATATTCCGTGACGGCCTTTGTACAAACGAAATCAGCAGGTCATTTCCGCTTACCGAAAATGCCACATTAGAAGGAAGCCTTCCCGGTTTTTTGAAATTTACTACAATCGATGTATCATCATCACCAAGCTGTATCTGGTCTTTTTCCGTCACAAGCGGAATCTGGTATACATAGGCAGAGCCGCTTTCCTGATAAGCATAGCCCGTGCCGCCTTCCTGCTGCGGCTGTGCCAGCAGTGTCAGATTGGACAGCCATTTTTCTTTTTCCAGCTCCCCGACACGTGCCCTGGCATCCGTCAGTCCCGTGTTCAGGCTGTCCATGCCTTCCTCTACGGTCTGCGCTCCGCCGATGGACTGCAATACCTCAAGCAGCCCTTCCAGGCCGTCCTTCGATAAAATCCTTATAATCGAACCGATTTTCTGGAAAATCGTATCTCCCTCAACCGCTCCGGCATCTTCCGGCTTCCCGGCCAGCTCCTTTGCATCGTCTATCTGGGACTGCAGCTCCCCGTCAGCTTCCTGGCGCTGCTCCTGCTCCTGTGCAATGGCTTCTTCCCGCTGCTCCTGTTCCCGTGCATCGGCTTCTTCCCGCTGCCTGCGCTCCTGCTCCAGCTTCCCGTCAAAATCCTTTTCCTGCTGCCCGAGCTGCTCTTTGAGCTGCTGGTCGCTTTGCTCCAGTGCTGCCCTGGTATCTTCCAGCAGCCTGCCGTTGTCGTCCAGCGAGCCTTCCAGCTCTTTGATGGATTTGTCAAATTCCTGATCCTGCTTTGTATTTTCCTCTTTCAGCTGCCGTATGATTTTATTCAGCTCCTGGATGGCCCCCGTATATACGTTGTCATTGCCAGCGAGAATATCGACAAATTCCGCAATCGTAAGCTCCGATGCAGCTATCCTTTCAGACTGGATTTCACTGCCGCTTCCGGTTACCCTTTCCAGGCGGCTGCCTGAAACCGTAATGGCTGCGGACAGCTGTTTCGTCAGCGCATAAATCTGCTGGATGGATGTATTGATTTTTGTAATGCCTGTCTGCAGCTTTTCCATATCCGCAGTCTTTTTCTTATCCAGTTCTTTTAACTGCGCAACCTGCTTATCGAGCGTGCTGACCGAAGACCTGATTTCCTGAATACGGGCAGCCAGCGTCTGAATCTGCTTTAACAGCTCCTGGTTTGCTGCTTTCAGCACTTTATCCTGAATGACCCTGATATCTGCGTCCGTAAAATAATCCTTTCCCTTAACCGGCGTTTTGACGCTTTTTTTCACATCTGCAAGAATATCCTGCTTCATTTTTTCCAGCTTCTGTTTTACGGCTGCATCCGCTGCACCGTTTACAAGGCTTTGCAGGTTTAAGGACTGCTTAAGCCGCTCCATGTCCTGGCTGGTGAGCTGGAAGGAACTTTCCTGAATCTGGGTTTTTACCGTTTCTGACAGTTCCCTTTTTAACTGTTCTTCCAAAAGGCGCAGCTGTTCGCTGCCTGGCGCACCGGAAATATCCATATCTGCAAGCGTTTCCTGCACGCAGCGGCTGACTGCCAGCCGGATATATGCTTTCTGTTCGTCGGTCAGCATGCTGTCTGCGGAAATATTCATCTGCGCAAGAATATCTTCCAGCAAAAGGCGCAGCTGTTCTTCCCCGGCTGCTATTACCTCGATGCCATTTTCAGATGCAATTTCGAAAATCCTCTCCTTTGTAAGCTGCCCGGCAAGCTCTTTTGCAATGGCCTCTCCGGCCATATCCGCCAGAACCTCTGTGCCCAGCGTGTCCAGCACCCGCTTACTGACCTCATTTGAAATCTGCTCCATGTGCTCCGGCGTAACCCGTATGGCTTCCCCTTCCCCGGTTGATGCATCCGTGCGGTCTGTAAAAAAAGAAACCGCCAGCAGAAGTGCCAGCAGGATAACCAGAACCGCCGCTGCAGCAAATACTGTTTTTTTCCTGCGGCCGGCATCCTCATCCCGGTCATCGTTTTGTTCCTGTGTGTACCTTTCCTGATTTTGTGTGTAATTCCTGTTTCTTTTATTCATGTTCAGCGTTGTGTATTTCTCCCTTCGTTCTTTTGATGCAGAGAAACGCAGGCTCCTGCGTAAATTTTACAGGAAACTCTTTTCAATTCTGCAATTTTTTGATATATTAGTATCTGTAAATAATAAAACTATCCAGATATAAGAGGTGTACCATTGAGTTCAGACGACATATTCCAATTAATTGTATTAGCTGTATTACTGTTTCTTTCTGCATTTTTTTCTTCCGCAGAAACTTCCCTGACAACCTTTAACCGCATCCGCATGCTGACACTGGCTGACGAAGGAAACAAGCGTGCGGCGCGTGCCCTGAAAATTACGGAAGATTACGGCAAAATGCTCAGTGCCATATTAATTGGCAACAACATTGTAAACCTCTCCGCATCCAGCATCGCGACAACCCTTGCACTGCGGCTGTTTGGCAGTGTCGGCGCAGGCGTTGCTACGGGTATTTTAACCGTTCTGATTCTGATTTTTGGAGAAATATCTCCAAAAACCTTTGCCACGCTCCATGCCGAAACGCTTGCCATGGCATACTCCGGCATTATCCAGATGCTGATGAATGTTATGACGCCTGTTATTTTTATTATCAACACAATGTCCAATGCGTTTCTGCGCCTTTTACGGATAGACCCGAATAAAAACAAGGATTCCATTACGGAAGAAGAACTGCGGACGATTGTGGACGTCAGCCATGAAAGCGGCGTCATTGAATCCGAAGAACATGAAATGATTCACAATGTATTTGATTTTTCCGATGCGCTTGCAAAAGAAATCATGACTCCGCGAATCGACATGACATTTGTGCAGATTGACAGTACTTACCGTGAAATACTGGAAATTTACCGTGAAGACCACTATACGAGAATTCCGGTCTATCAGGACACGACCGACAATGTCGTCGGCATCCTGAATATGAAAGACCTGCTGCTTTACGAAGATACCGAGCATTTTGCTGTGCAGAATATCCTGCGCGAGCCGTTCTTTACCTATGAAAAAAAGAATACGGCCGAGCTGTTTTTAGAAATGCAGAATAAATCCATTAATCTGGCCATTGTGCTGGATGAATACGGCATTACGGCCGGCATGGTCACAATGGAAGACCTGCTGGAAGAAATCGTGGGCGAAATCCACGATGAATACGATGCCAATGAAAAAGACCCGCTGACCAGAATCAGCGATACCGAATACCTTGCCGCAGGACATATGAACCTGGATGATTTATGCGGCGAGCTGGGTATCAGCCTGACCTCCGATGACTACGATTCCATTGGCGGCTATTTTATCGGCCTGTGTGACCACCTTCCAAAAGAAGGGGAAAAAATCACAACCGAAGGCGGCATCTGCCTGACCGTGACTTCCGTTACGAAAAACCGGATTGGGCAGCTTCATATCAAGCTGCCGCAGCCTGTTTCCGAATCCGGGCGGCATTAAGCCGCCACCCCGGGCGGCCTGCGGCTGCAGGCAGGGCAGCCATTTCCATATCTTTCTTCTGCCTGGCACACCACTTTCCTGCAAGTGCCTGCCCGGCGGCGGACGTGCTCCGTCTGCTGTTTTGAGCCTGTTCTTTCCCATTTGTGTTTTGTTCTCCTTTCCATTTTATCTGCTTTTCGCGCCCTCTCTGATTTCCAGCCCGGCTGCCCTGCGTATCAGCGCTGCCGCATGCAGCAGCTCCTGCATAAAATAAAACTGCCTGTCCGTGCCGCAGCAGCGGATATGCCTGCGCACAAAATACTCTGTCATTCCGTTATCGCTGGCATGGCGGAAAAACTGGCTGTGCGGAATCACGGCTAATTCTTCTTTCCCCAGGCGGTAAATCCGGTTCAGGTTCTGCCTGTTATAAGCGGACTGCGGATGATACGCATTGACCAGATAAATCACGTGTTCCCCAAAGACATGCCTGCCCTGAAAATAGTTATCCAGATTGCGGCGTTCCTGTGTGAGATTTACAACTACCGCATCTGCCCTGGACAGGATTTCTTCTGACAGTGCATCATCCCCGCTGCCACAGTCCGTAAATGTAATGTCCGAATGCTGCTCGGCACTGCGGATAAGCCTGCACATGCCTTCCCGGAAAGCATCGGAATAGCTCCGTTTTTTCCGGTATTCTTCCTGAGGCAGGTAATACATGCGCCCCTTGCGGACTGTCACAAGGCTGCCGCGTTTTGGCATATCCTGTATTTCTGCTTCCGGCTGATGCGCACTGCATCCCGTCCCCGTGCGCCATGCCGTCCCCAGCTTTTGGTTTAAATCGCTTTTCTGGTTCCGGCTCTGTAACAGAATCGTTTTCATATGCCATGCGCTGGCGCACACACTGGCTATGGCCGCCATGCTGCTTGTTGTGCCGCACCCGTCCTGCCCGCTCCAAAATGCTATATTCAATTCTTCTTCCTTTCCCGCTCTGTGCATGTATTGCTGGTTATCCCGCACAGCTGCATGCCATTTTCCCGTTTTTTGCATCCTGTACGGCACGGATAATGCCGGAACAGTCATATGCTTCTATCATGCATAGAAGCTGCATCAGCACCTGCTCCATGCCCGGTGAAATATGTACAAATTCATCCAGCTGGCCGAACTGCATTTCCAGGCGGTATGCTTCATCTGCCCTGTGAAACGGCAGCATCAGCCATTTGTCAATAAACGCATTCCCGCTTTCCAGATGTTTTTTTACTTTCCGCAGCAAATCCCTGTCCAGGCAGAAGCCCCGCAGCAGGACAGCTGCCGGCATGCCGCTGCGCTGCATATACCCGTTATAAAAATCCAGGTTGCGGCGTTCACAGTCCGCCACCAGAATCCGCACACTGCATAAAGCCAGGCATAGCTCCGGCGGCTGTGCTCCCAGCTGCACAAACACATATTCATAATCCAGCTCATGCCACCGGACTACCGGCTCCAGCCGCAGAAAATCTACATTGCGGAATGTGACCGCATCTGGCCGTACATCCGGTGCCGGAATGCAGTAAAACAGTTCTCCGTCATCCGAATTGTCTATGACGCAGACCCGCCTGCCGGTATTTTGCAGTGCATACGCCGCATACAGGCAGATATCAGCCGGATAGCTTCCAAAAAAACCGATAATTTTAGGCAAACGTTCACCTGCTTTCTTTTTCTGATATGTTTCTGATACGCTTGTTTTTTCGATACTCTTAATTTTTCATGGGATAAAACTGAATTTTATTTCCGTGATTTTATAATTTATTACTTGCGAAAGCGCTGCGGCCCGCATGAATGGCTGCACTGCTGTACAGTCATTGAAGAAAAATAAGATAGTACTTATCATATCCTGCTTTCCGGCGTTTGTAAAGAATAAATTTTAAAACGCGTATAATTTGTGCAATATGCACAAACAGCATGCCTGGCTGCAAGATTCCGGAACAGGCAAAAATTCCCCGGACAGTGTCTGTGCAGGACACCATCCGGGGATTTTGTTCTCTGTGAGGGGAGATGAACGTTTGAATATGCTTTATTTCAATTATTTCGATTATTTTGTTTATTTCGATTATTTCACTTTTTTAACCTTTGTAACTACGCCGGATGCATTGCAGTAGTACTTTTTATTTCCGACTGTTACCCACGTTTTCGTTGCAATAGCTCCGCTCTTTTTTGCAAAATAGCGCTTTCCGCCTGTCTTAAACAGTTTATTCGTAATGATTTCACCTTTTGCATTGGAATAAACCTTATTGCCAAATCTGGTTGTACTGAACGTGCTCTTTGCAATGGCTCCGCTTGCTTTTGCAAAATATTTCTTGCCGCCTACCGTAATTGTCGTATTTACTGCCAGTGTGCCGTCTGCTTTTGCATAAACGGTATTGCCGGTCGGTGTCACGCAGAATTCGCTCTTTGCAACTGCTCCGTCTGCTTTTGCAAAATATTTCTTGCCGCCCAGCGTAACCTTCTGGTTTACTGCGATGGAGCCATCCGGCGCTGTGCAGTACATTGTGCCATCTGCCGCCGTTACGACACTGCTTGTTATTTTTTTGCCGGAACCGTCTGTAATAAACCGGCTGCCGCTTTGTGTTTCCACAAGCGCATTCGCAACAGCTTTACCGGATACATCGATAAAAATGCCATCCGCATTTTCGCTGGCACTTGCCACAACGGTGTTATCTGCCGGCTTTGTTTCTACAGGCCCGGTAACCGTCGGAGCCGTCGGCTGTGGCTGTGAGGTGTCCGAAGGATTTTCCGGCTGCGGGGTTACGGATGGCGTCTCTGGAACAGACGGAGTCTGGGTGCCTGAGCTGCCGGAAGCGCTGCCTGAACTGCCGGAGCCGCTGCCTGAACTGCTGGAACCGCCTTTTACTTTTGTCAAATTTAACTTGACCAAAGTATTTTTATTTTATCTCGAGGGAAAACTAAATTTATATGCAGAAAGGGGTAACGATATGCTCGGCGAACAAATTAAAAAACTGAGGCTGGCGAATGACCTGAGCCAGACACAGCTGGCACATGCCCTCAGCGTCACAAAGCAAAGCGTCAGCAACTGGGAAAATGATAACATTCTCCCTTCTGTAGATTTATTAAAACGGATTGCCTTATATTTTTCGTGTACAACAGATTATCTTTTGGAATTTGAAGAAGAAGGCAGCCGCATTCTGATAGAGGTAGACGACCTGACTATCCAGCAGGCAGCGCATATCCAGCGGATTATTCATGATTTTCAGATTGTAAACCGGCAGCTGAAAAATTCCAGCCCGTAAACAGGCGTTAAAATTTTACAGCTGCCTGTATATTCTGTCAAAAATACCCGCATTCATGCATGTCATGCACAAATACGGGTAAAAACAGCATGCCGTGCAGCACTTCCCTGCCCGGCTGCCCGGAATATTTCATTTCTGTTACAGCTTTATGGCCACTTCAATAAATCCGGCAGCATAAGGCCCCAAAGCATACGGGTCCGCATAAAACCGCATTTTGCCGTTTTTCAGATAAGAAAGATTCTGGTTAAAGTCCATCTTTTCCAGTGTATTCTCTACATCCTTCCGGTTCGGGTAGAATACTTCTGTCTTGTCAAATTTTTTCAGATACAGGCTGCGCACTTTTTTGTTCAGCTGTGCCTTCGTCATGCCCAGAATACTGGCTGCTGATACTTTTTTTCCTGTTCCGGCATCAAAGATATACGAAAACCGGTACGGCGTCCCATGGGCTCCCATCGAATATGCATAGCCGGACTGCAGCACGCAGATATATTTATCATCACTGCTTGTAATCTCACAGGTGACCTCGTCTGAATAATGCCCTCCCGTCGCTAAAGCAGCGTCCTTCGCATCCTCTAAATTTTCTTTTGCAGCTGCAATCCATTTGGTACGCAGATTTTTGTAAAATTTGTTAAAAGCCTTTGCTGCATCGCTGCCGCCTTCCGCAACCGGATATTCATAAGAGATTTCTTTATAAACCTGTCCGTCTTCGGTTTTAAATTCTTCCTGGTAAGTCTTCCTTGTAATGTCCAGGGTCTCCCGCTCTGCAGCATCTTCCCGCACCGGCTGTGCTGCTTCCTGCTTTGCTGCTGACGCATATACCGCCGGAGCTGTACAAGGCGCAGCCAGCACTGCTGCCAGCAGGCATGCACCGATTCTTTTTTTCATCATGATTTTTGCCCTCCTTAAAAATCCTTTTAATGATTAGATGCTCCTGTTTCCAAAAAGTTTCAGATTAATTTTTTCTTTCATAATTTTCATGAAAAAAGAACCCGGTTCATGCCATGCGGCAGAAACAGCCCTATGAATTTTCTGTATGAGCCGGTACATGCATAATGCCCAGCTCTCCAAGCTGCTTTTCATCCACTGCATCCGGTGCCTGGGACATTAAATCGGAAGCATCCTTGACTTTTGGAAACGCAATGACATCACGGATAGAATCCGCATGCACCATATGCATAATCATGCGGTCAAATCCATAAGCCAGCCCTGCATGCGGCGGCACGCCATACTGAAACGCACTTAACAAAAATCCAAAGTTTTCCCATGCCCGCTCTTTTGTAAAGCCAAGCACTTCAAACATTTTTTCCTGAATATCATTTCTGTGAATCCGGACGGAACCGCCGCCCAGTTCCGTGCCGTTTAAAACGATATCATAAGCCTTTGCCCGCACTTTTCCAGGCTCCGTATCGATTTTGTCCCAGTCTTCTTCCATCGGCATTGTAAACGGATGGTGCATGGCCATATAGCGCTGTTCTTCGTCTGACCATTCCAGCAGCGGGAATTCCGTTACCCAGAGGAAATCATACTGGTTTTCATCCATCAGACCCAGCTCGCGGCCCATTTCCAGGCGCAGCGCGCCGAGCACATTCCAGACAATTTTATTTTTATCAGCCGCAAACAGCAGAAGGTCTCCCGGATGCCCGTCCATCCTGGAAACAAGCTCTCCCAGCTCCTGTTCCGTCATAAATTTTGCAAACGAGGATTTGTACGTGCCGTCCTCATTGATACACAGATATGCAAGCCCTTTTGCGCCGCAGCCTTTTGCAAATTCCACAAGCTTATCGATTTTTTTGCGCGGCATGCTTCCCTGTCCCGGAACATTTATGCCGCGTACCGAGCCGCCCTGCTCCAGCGCGCCCGTAAACACGCCAAACCCGCAGCCTGCCACGGTCTGTGACACGTCCACCAGTTCCATGCCAAAACGCGTGTCCGGCTTGTCCGAGCCAAAACGGTCCATGGCTTCCTGCCACGGGATTCTTGGAAGCGGAAGGGAAATATCCACGCCAATGGCTTCTTTGAAAACATACTGCAACAGGCGTTCGTTTACATCCATGACTTCGTCTGCATCCACAAATGCCAGCTCCATGTCAATCTGCGTAAATTCCGGCTGGCGGTCTGCGCGCAAATCCTCGTCGCGGAAACATCTTGCAATCTGGATATAGCGGTCATACCCGGAACACATCAAAAGCTGCTTAAACAGCTGCGGCGACTGCGGTAGCGCATAAAATTTCCCCAGATGCACCCGGCTTGGCACAAGGTAATCGCGCGCGCCTTCCGGCGTGGATTTCTGCAGCATCGGCGTTTCGATTTCCAGAAATCCTTCCTGCTCCATAAAGCGGCGGACAAGCGATGCCACCCGGCTGCGCATGATTAAATTGCGCTGCAGATCCGGCCTTCTCAAATCCAGATAGCGGTATTTTAACCGCAGCTCGTCCTTTGTCTGGATGTTTTCTTCAATTGGAAATGGCGGTGTATCTGACTCCGATAAAATACGCAGCTTTTGCGCCGCAATTTCTATTTCCCCGGTTTTCAGGTTTTCATTCACGGCAGCGCTGCGCCTGTTTACCGTGCCGGTTACGGCAATGACATACTCGCTGCGCAGCGTCCCTGCCTTTTCAAATGCTTCTGTCCCGGCAATCGTTTCATCAAATACAATCTGCAAAAGGCCCGAACGGTCTCTTAAATCAATAAAAATAAGGCTTCCCAGATTGCGCCTTTTCTGCACCCATCCCATTATAGTAACCGTTTCCCCGATATTTTCTGCGGACACCTCCGTACACCTGTGGCTGCGGCGCAGTCCCTGCATGGATTCTCCCATGGCCTGATTCCTCCTTTATGCTGTCTTTCCCATTCTCTTATCTGTTGAAAAATTCCTGAATATCCTCATAACCGTCTTTTGCCAGCTGTTCTTTCTGGAATTTTTTGTTTTTATTCATGCGGACAACAAGCACCTGCTGCCCATTTTTCCTTGCTTCCTGCGCTTTTGCAATGACCTGGGCCAGTTTTTCGCCCGGAAAGCCCTTTTCGATTAAATACGCGGTTTTTTCCGGCTGCTGCGGTACTTTGAACCCGCTTTCCATCAGCAGCAGGATAATCCGCTCAAAGCCTATCGAAAATCCGCATGCCGGCACATCTTTTCCGGTAAAATTCCCTATCATTTTGTCATAGCGTCCGCCGCCGCCACAGCTGCCGCCAAACTGCGGCATTGCAATTTCAAAAATCGTGCCGGTATAATACGACATGCCGCGCACCAGCGTCGGGTCAAAGACAAGCGCAAACTGCGCTGTTTTGCAGGCATTGACGCTTGCCGCAATTTCCTTCATATTCTGCACGATTTCCGGTTCCAGAAATTCCCCAAGTGTCTGCGCCAGATATGTGATGCCATCCGCGGACGCTTCCACACCGCGAAACAGTGCGGTATATTTTTCAATCGCTTCTGCTGCAAAGCCTTCCTGTTCCAGCTCCTTTGTCACGCCTTCCAGGCCGATTTTGTCCATTTTATCGAGAATGATAAATACTGTCTCGAATGATTCCTCAGCAAACCCGCTGTATGCAGCCATTGCCTTTAGAATGCGCCGCTCATTTATGCGGATTTCAAAATCCCGGAAACCGAGTTTTCCGAGTGTCTCTGTCGTGGCCAGGATTAATTCGATTTCCGCCAGATTGGACGGCTCGCCTAAAATATCGATGTCGCACTGCATAAACTGGCGGTAGCGTCCGCGCTGCGGCCGGTCTGCACGCCACACGCTGCCCATCTGGAGCGCCTTAAACGGCGACGGAAGGTCATTGGCGTGATTGGAGTAATAACGTGCCAGCGGCACGGTCAGGTCATAGCGCATCCCGAAATCCACCAGGTCTGTTTCGGTCTGCGCCGTTTCCAGATTCAGTTTTTCCCCGCGCTTTAATACTTTGAAAATCAGCTTTTCATTTTCGCCGCCCTGCCTGCTGGTCAGGTTTGCAATCGGTTCCATGGCCGGCGTTTCTATCTGGGTAAAGCCGAAGCTGCGGTAAGTGTCCCGGATGACGCCCTGCACGTAACCGCGCAGCTGCATTTCGGCTGGTAAAATATCTTTCATGCCATTGACTGGCTTTTTTGCTAGTGCCATTGGAAAATTCCTCCGTTTCGTTGTCTGTTTATGCTGGTGCTGTATGCCGTGTTTCAATAATCGTTTTGATTTCTTCGATGCTTTGTTCTGCGATATCTGCTATCTGCTCTAATACATAGCCTTTATCATACATATTCAAAATCAGTCTCGCTTTTCCCCTGGCCTCGCCTATGGCCTCGCCCCTGGCTTTGCCTTCCGCAATTCCTTTTTCCCTGATTCCCTGGCTCAGATTACACATTGCACTCACATCCTCTCTTATCCTGTTATCTGCCACAATGCCATATTCCGTTTCCACAATTTCCAGCTTCTCGATATATCTGCTTTACATAAATATCCTACATCCGCTGCTGAATAAACGCTGGTTATGCGTTCCACAATCTGCGCTTTCTTTCTATCATTTCCCCGATTCTCGCAATATACTGTGACACATCCTTCACATTCGCGCACCGTTTTATCCGTTCTCCCGGTTCTGCGCGCTTGCTGATGCTGCCTGCGCCAAGCGCTGCAATCGTCTGCTTTTCTTCCATAATGAGAATATTGTAAATGCCGGCCTTTCCTTCCCTGGCGTAGCCAGTATTTTCGAAATTGCCGGCCATGTTTTTCTGGCGGTAGAGATAGTATGGCTTCATGCCCATCTGCGCACAGGCACTGGCTGCCGTGTCCAGATGCTCCTGTGTATTCAGCATCTTAACTCCGGCATATTCTTCTGAGAACATGGCAAGCCCTGCCGCGCGTTTCAGCGCAAGGGAATGCACGGTAATGCTGTCCGGCTCCAGCATTTTCAGCCTGTCAAACGTGTGCCTCACGTCATCGAGCGTTTCTTTTGGAAGCCCCATAATCAGGTCCATATTGATATTGTCAAAGCCAAGGCTCCTGGCCAGCCGGAAGCTTTCCACGGTCTGCTCCACGGTATGCCTGCGGCCGATAAAATCCAGCGTTTCCTGCTTCATCGTCTGCGGGTTGACTGAGATTCTTGTAATGCCATGCGCACGCAGCGTTTCCAGCTTTTCCCGGTCAATGCTGTCCGGCCTTCCGGCTTCTGCTGTAAATTCCAGCAAATGAGAATAATCAAAGCTGTTTTCCAGACAGGAAAGCAGCCGTTCGAGCTGGCGCGGGGACAGCGTCGTCGGTGTCCCGCCGCCAATGTAAATCGTGTTTAAATGCCTGCCCGCAAACTGCCGCGCCGTATCGGCAATTTCTTTTTCCAGCGCGTCCAGATAATCGTCGATACGGCTTTCCCATACAGACAGCGGATAAGAGGTAAACGAGCAGTACAGGCAGGTACTCGGGCAGAACGGAATGCCGATGTACAGGCTGTAGCCCTGTTCACAGTCCAGCTGTCCGAGCAGGCTGCGTTCGCGGCGGGCAATTTCGATGCTTAAATCAATTTTTTCCTGCGAGGCTGCATATGTTTCTTTCATATAGCGCGTAATGGCTGCTGCATCCCTGCCCTGTTCCATCATGGACATCGGTATTTTCACCGGGCGTATGCCTGTCAGCGTTCCCCACGGCAGTGTTTTTCCTGTATGCGCACAAAGCAGCTGGTACAGGTTCATTTTCAGCAGGTTTTTGGTCTGCCTGCGGTCTTCATAATCCGCCGGAAACGACACCTGCGGATGCCCGCCTTCTGGCAGTACGGCCTTTATCGTGATGCTGTCCGGCCCGTAATCCACATCGAGGATAAGGCGTGCTTCTTCCTGCAGTTTTTCTGCTTTTTCCCGGAAACACACAGAAACATTCTCTGATGGATAAAAAGCCTTCACCAGAGAATGGATATCGTATTCAAAATCTTCTTTATTCAGCTGTATCAGAATCATTGTCTGCCCCTGTCATAAAAATGGATTGTACTGGCGTTCCTTTCCGATTGTTGTCCACTCCCCGTGGCCCGGCAGTACCTTTGTGCTGTCTGGCAGCGGCATCAGCTTTTCATGAATACTGCGCACAAGCTGCGACATGCTTCCTTTTGGAAAATCTGTCCGCCCCACCGATTCACAAAACAGCGTATCACCGCTGAACAGGATGCCCTCGCTCTTTACATAAAAACAGGCACCGCCTGCCGTATGCCCCGGCGTATGGAGCACGTCTATGTCAAATCCGGCGGCAGACAGCCGGTCTTTTTCGCCATGAAAATATTTGTCAGCCTGAAAGGACAGGTTTTTCCCTATCATGCCGCAGCAGTTATATGCCGGATTTTCCATCGTCTCTTTCTCGTCTTCATGTACATAAATGGAAATCCTGTAATGTGCTGCCAGCTCCTGCGCTGCCATGCAGTGGTCAAAATGCCCGTGTGTGAGCAGCACGGCAGCCGGTGCCAGCTGCTTTTTTTCTATTTCCTTTATCAGCCTTCCTGCTTCATCGCCCGGGTCGATAATCAGCGCTTCGTTTGTGCTGCTGTTTACAGCCAGAAAACAGTTTGTGCCGACCAGGCCGACTTGAAATTCTTTTACCGTCATCATCATCCGCTTCTCCACAGGAATACATGTTTTACTTAATTTTTATCCATGTATTCCACTTCTTTTTTCTGATTTTCTTTCTCTGATACTTGTTTTGCCGCCAAAATGCAGCAGCATCCTGGTCAGCCGGAAGTACGCTCGATATCCAGCACGCTTTCCACCTGCCGGATTTTGGATATAATCTGGTTCATTTCATCCTTGCCTTTTGTTCCAAATGCAATGGAAATGGTTGCGATTCCCTGCTTGCTGACTTTGGAATGAATGGCATTGATGTCAATTTCCCGCTCCGTAAATATCTTTGTAATATCCACAAGCAGCCCGGTGCGGTTATTTCCATAAATCTTCACTTCGCCCAGATACAGCCCGTGCTCCCCGCTTCCGCAGCCTTCCTGCCATTCGGCTTCAATCAGCCGTGTCTTTTCAATATCAGACAGGTTCATCATATTGATGCAGTCCGTGCGGTGAATGGTCACGCCGCGTCCTCTTGTAATATAGCCGCAGATTTCATCCCCCGGCACCGGGCTGCAGCATTTTGCAAAATGCGCTGCCACATCACACAGCCCGTTTACGATTATTCCGCTTTTCGAGCCGTGCGGATGGTTATGGCTGCCCTGCGCGTTATCTGCAAGCACCTGCTCGTCCGTTATCTCAATCGGATGGTCTTTGCGGTATTCATCGTACATCTTATTGACGATGCTTGCTTCTTTTATCCCGCCATGCCCTACCGTGGCCAGACAGGAATTCCAGTCATGAAAGCCGTATTTGCGGATAACCTTCATCTGATAGGCCGGCTTGTTAATAACCGAAAAATCAATGCCCTTGGCCTTGCAGCATGCGGTAATCAGCTCCTTGCCATGCTGGATATTTTCTTCTTTCAGCTCACTTCGGAACCACTGGTTAATCTTTGTTTTCGCCTGGGTGCTTTTTACGATGCCCAGCCAGTCATGGCTCGGCCCTCTGGAATTCTGCGAAGTAATGATTTCTATCCGGTCACCGTTTTGAATCTTATAATCAATCGTCACCAGCCTGCCGTTTACCTTCGCGCCTATCATTTTGTTGCCGACCGCAGAATGAATACTGTATGCAAAATCTACCGGCGTTGAACCGTTCGGCAGGTTTTTGACATCCCCGTCCGGCGTAAAACAGAAAACCGTATCGGAAAATAAATCCAAATCGCTTTTTAACAGGCTCATAAACTCCCTGTTATCCGACATATCCTGCTGCCATTCCAGAATCTGGCGCAGCCAGCTTAATTTTTCTTCTTCCTGATTGCCGCCTGCCTTTACGCCATTTGCAGATTCTTTGTATTTCCAGTGCGCGGCAATACCGTACTCTGCAATCCGGTGCATTTCCACCGTCCGGATCTGGATTTCAAACGGCTGCCCGTCAGAACCCATCAGCGTTGTATGCAGCGACTGGTAGCGGTTTGGCTTTGGCATCGCAATATAATCCTTAAACCGCCCGGGCACCGGCACATAATTTTCATGTATCACGCCAAGAGCCGCATAACAGTCCATGACATTGCGGACAATAATCCGAATAGCAAATAAATCATAAATCTGGTCAAGCGTCTTATTCTGGTTCACCATTTTTTTATAAATGCTGAAAAAGTGCTTCGCCCGCCCGCCGATTTCCGCATGAATCCCGGCCCGCTCGATGTGCCCGCGCACTTCATCGGTCAGGTTGCGGATGTAATCATCCTGTGCTGTTTTGCGCTGTGCCACCTGCTGAATCAAATCATAATAAGCCTGTGCTTCCAGATATTTCAGGCAGAGGTCATCCAGCTCGATTTTTATCTTGGAAATACCCAGCCGGTGTGCAATCGGGGAATAAATATCCATCGTTTCCCGCGCAATTTCTTTCTGTTTTTCCGGGCGCATATATTGCAGCGTGCGCATATTATGCAGGCGGTCTGCCAGCTTAATCAGAATGACACGGATGTCCTTTGCCATGGCCAGAAACATTTTCCGCAGATTCTCAGCCTGTACTTCCACCTTGTCCGCATCATAGGAAAGCTGCCCCAGTTTGGTAACGCCGTCTACTAACAGCGCTACTTCCGCTCCAAATTCACGGGAAATTTCCTCGTCCGTCATAACCGTATCTTCTACCACATCGTGTAAAAGCCCCGCAACGATTGTCTCTTTATCCAGCTCCAGCTCTGCTAAGATTACCGATACGCACAGCGGATGGATAATATACGCTTCCCCGGACTTGCGTTTCTGGTCTTTGTGTGCCGCGTTTGCAATCTGGTACGCCTTTTCCACCTGCGTAATATCCGTGGACGGATGGTACTTGCGGATGCTGTTAATCAGCTCCTTATACAGCTCCTGCGGCTCCGCAAAATCCGGCATCCTGCGGATGCTGTTTCTCTTTGCGCCAATTTTTGCTTCCAGTTCTTCTATTGTCTCCGGTGTCCCTGTTTCAATCGAAAAGTCAGCCATACAAATCACCTGCTCTCCTGGCTCTTATCGTAATTACTTATTTTAATATTAAAGCATTATACTCAATTTCAGCAAAAAAAGCAATGACTGTATGAAATTTCTGTGAAAATTTTATTAAGTTTTTGTTGCAAAAACTTCCGCTCTGCTTATTTCGTATTGTTTCTGTCTATGAAAATGTTCCGGCTGATATACTAAAGATACCCTGTGTGCTATCCATGCCGGCCTGACTGATATCCAAGATAATCTGGCTGCTTTCAGGCCGGCATAGCTGATATCGGATAGTACCCCTGGTTTTAGAAATCAAAATACAAAAAAGACGATATCCCTGACAGTGAAAACACCGACCAGGACACAAATAAAACCGTAACAAATGCTTTTGCGGGCGTCGGATGGAATTCTGCTTCCCGGCTGTTTTTCAGATTCAGCACCACAAAAAAAGCGCCCAGCAGGAACACCCACAGCTCCAGCCCGGTTACCCGTGCAGATAAATAGCTTAAAAACGGCAGTTTTTCAAAAAGCACAAGCTCTGCAAGCTGAAACGGCTGGTACAGCTCTGCGCGTATGCCAAATTCAGACAGGCTGCACATTCTTGCGATAAACAGCTTTGCCGAAGCAATATCATCTGCCCGGAACAGAATCCAGAGCATATTTACAAGCATAAACGTTACGGCCCACCGGGTCACTTCCCCAAGGCGGTTCTGCCATTTTCCAGACAGCCGGTCGAAGCAGCTGAACACGCCATGCAGAATGCCCCACAGAACAAACGTCCAGTCTGCCCCGTGCCAGATGCCGCTGACCAGATATACCGTCATAATATTCACGCAGGTGCGCAGCATTCCCTTCCGGTTCCCGCCCAGCGGAATATAAACATAATTCCTTAAAAACCGGGTCAGCGACATATGCCACCGCTCCCAGAATTCAGAAACCGACAGCGCTTTATACGGGGAATTAAAATTCCACGGCAGCTCGATATGAAACATGTTCCCAATCCCGCACGCCATGTCACAGTAGCCGCTGAAATCAAAATACAGCTGGAACGTATAAGACACCGAAACAATCAGCGCTTCCATCGAGCTTAACGACGCTATATTTCCGAAACCAAAATTTACTGTATTTCCAAACGTGTCCGCAATCATTACTTTCTTAAACAGCCCTTCTGCAAACAGATACATGCCCCTGGCAAAGCTTTCTGCATCCAGACGCCGGTTTTCGCGGTTTTGAAACTGCGGGATAATTTCGTTATGCAGCACAATCGGCCCCGCAACAAGCTGCGGGAAGAAGCTGACAAACAGCGCATATTCACGGAACGCATAGCCCTTCGTCTCTCCCCGGTAAGAATCCACCAGATAAGAAACCTGCTGGAACGTAAAAAAGCTGATTCCAAGCGGCAGTACGATATTGCGCAGTTCAAAAGACCTGCCAAAGACCGCATTGACATTTTCCAGGAAAAAATTAAAATATTTGAAATAAAAAATAACGGCCAGATTTCCACAGATTCCCGCAGCCAGCAGCAGCTTTTTGAAACAAATCCGAAGCACCTGCCGCTCCCCGGCCCGCTCCATTGCTTTGGAAAGCACAAAATTGGCCGCAATGCTCCCGCAGATAATGGCGACATACGACGGATTAAAATAGCCATAAAACCACAGGGACATTCCAATCAGAAAAACATCTGCCAGCCTGAATTGTTTCAAATAGTTCAGTACATAATAGCCTGCCAGCGCCGCCGGAAGGAATAAAAAAAGAAAAATATACGAATTAAACAGCATGCTGCTCCCCCTGTCTTCTGCCCCGTTTATGCCTGCATGGCAGAATTTCTTTATGCGCCTGCACCGGATAACTGCCTTTGTTCTTCCAGCGACTCATAGTCATAAGACTGATAATAACTGCGTATGGTGTCCAGATAGTCCTGGTAGTTGTCTTTGGTCAGCTGGTGTTTTCCTTCATGCATCCATTCCAGCATCCACGAATTGACCCATTCGCCGTAATGTGCCGTGTCTTTGTAATTATTCAGATTGCCTATAAGGCCAAAATGGTCCGTAAAAGAAAACAGCTTAATATTCGGATGCTTTAAAATCTCCTCAATAGCTGTCTGTTCCACATCGATGCACCAGTCCGTCTGTCCGCTTACATACTGGGAATGCCAGTAACAGATGCTGTATGGCGGAAAAAAATAATAAAAAACCGTTTCCGGGTGCTCATCTGCCAGGCTTGTCACATTCTGGCGGATATTTCCCAGAATCCTTTCGCGTTCCTCGTCTGTCAGCACTCTGCTGCTCTGCGCTGCTTCGGGCAGCGTATAAGTGCCGAATACCGTCTGCGCCCCGAACGTATAATACGCATTCCAGTTGGAATACGCATCAAAATCCGTCGTCTTATTTCCAGCTGCTGTATAATCCCAGACAGCCTTGGTCTGCTGCAGCAGCACGGTTTTGTTAAACAGGTAGCTCACATCATCAAACGGGTTATTATTATACAAATAAAACGGGAAGTCCATATCTTCCCGGTATGTGTCCTTATCATCGGCAAGCCTGCTGTAATCCAGGCAGCGGATTACATACCGGACCTTCTTTCCGGCATCAAATGCCCTTCTCACGTTGCTGTCAATTTCTTTATAAGAACCGCCGGAAAACGGCACCTTGATAAAATCTGCCCCGAATATTTCATCCGCTTCTGATTTTTTGAAATTTTCAGTCATGGATGTCCCTGTGATAATGCTGTCATAGGAAAAATGGCGCGTGATTCCGTCATTCTGGTACCGCTGGTTATTTATCGGATATGCAAACCTGCCGAGCGGGGCATGGTAATGAAAAAACGGGTCGGTATATACAATGGCAGCTGCCGGAACAGCCATTGCAAGAAGCGTGCATGCGAGCGTGCATGCAATCCAGATTTTGTATTTTTTACTGCTTTCCATAGCGGACAGTTCTCCTTTGCGGAATTTATCTGTATGAACAATTTATAACAAATTGTTATGCTAAAACATTCTAAATCAATTCTCCTATATATGCAAGTGAAAAGAAAGAATTTGTCTAAATTTCTGATTTCAGGCAGCTGTTTTTTGATAGAAAGAATCTTTTTTTGTCTATATTTCACAATTTTTCCGGATGATAATTATAATCCAGACAATTTCGGGAAGGCAGGTTTTTTTTTGAAACTGCGCAGACACAAATAATATGACGGTTATCATTGGTTCTACCGAAACCAGCCTGGAAACAGGCCTGCGGGATTTTCCAGATTCATTTGCGGGATAACAATTTGTTATAAATTGTTATCCTGTTTTTCATGCCGGCACGGTGGCATACCCGTGATTCCGGCTCCCTGGCAGATAAATGAGCCTGAACATAATCAAATATAAAAGACAGCCCCTGGAATGCTTTTCCGCAAAAGGGGCTGCCATATAAAATAATTGAACAAAACTACATTTCTGCAAACACTGTTTTCAGCTGCGGATAAATCCTGCGGAACGTCTGGTAGCGCTGTTCATACAATGCAGCCAGCTTTTCATCTGGTTCTTCCGTATCGGCCACTTTCACAATAGC
>OFHA01000330.1_pt1 | contig 42313 bp, 39 predicted proteins | sample 1521891 | NCBI WGS metagenome assembly OFHA01 (sample SAMEA3504089, study PRJEB24116) | mouse gut metagenome | biome: mouse gut; feature: mouse-associated habitat; material: faeces | place: Denmark | collected 2011
ATTATTTTGTTTTTTTATATGTATCCCTTTGTACACTGTTGCAACTATAGCATGAAAGCACAAAAAGTCAACTGACACATTCCGTCAGGCAGATTTTTATTTTAAAATATTTCGTGTTATACTATACCAGCCGCAGCTATTTAACAATGCACCCGACGAAATCATGGAGCTGCCTGAAACCATCTGTACATGTTTCAAAAATATAAAATCAAATCTCATTAGACTGCCATATCCGAACAGCAATCTGCTTGTTCCCAATCTGTTTGCTTTCGTAAGATTTTTGAAAATCCACCGCGTTTTTTATCACATCCTCTTTATCATAAATATAAAAAAGAATATGCTTATTTCCATAATGAACAATATCCGCGGCTATTTCTTCACTAATCCTTCGTTCTGTTACTGCTTTACCAGAGCATTTTAATTCCACAACGATATCCTGCGAATCAATCACAATATCCTTACGCACCATATGATATCCGCTGTCCTGTGTTTTCTCCAGTCTCGCATCTGCAAAAATGCTTCGAATTACCGGATACATAAGTCTTTGCACATCGTATTCATTTTCAATTTTAAGACAGGGCAGATTTTTTTTCAAAGAATCATTGCATTTTTTATGAATTTTTTCTTTATAAAGGCACTTACAATAATCATGAAAATGTTCCATAATCATCACTACAATTTTAACTGCTTCCTCCTCAGATATCCACTGCCCTGCACATTTCTCATTCTTTAAGAATGCCAGCACTTCTTTCCTGCTGCATTCAAGATTCTCCTCCGTTGCTGCTTTTGAAAACCGGTTAACCTGAACTGCAGAAAGACTCCTGACCCTGTCAGCCACATCCTTCAATTTTTTGCTTTCCAGTTCCTCTATGCATTCTGCTATGGCAGCCTGATACTGCTTCAGCGAACCCGCAGCAGAAACTTTATCATAAGCCCTCTTTAAACTATCCGGCATTAGATTCTCCCCCATCTTAAATAAAACAAAAATAACGATTCCAATATATAGAGGACATTATCTTTCCATTCTATCACTTCATAAGACCGCCCCTTATCTGACAGGACTTCCTGCAGATTTTTCAAATAATCTTTCAGCGACTTAACCGTCGGCTTTTCTTCTCCCGATATCAGCGAGAGTACCCTGTTCATTAACTCGTCAAAGGTTACGCTTACAATTGGCGGGTCAACAGCTATGGCTTCCAAAATTAACCCATATAAATCCAACTGCCCAAACTCTGCTGTCTGATAGCTTTTTCTGCTTCTTCCTCTGGGATTCTTTCCCTGCTTTAATACATTTGTAACCTTTTCATAGTCCAGATTCAATGTTGAAAACCGGAACGACTTTTCGATTGTTTCATTTTTTATTTTTCCTGTCTGCTCCTCATCGATATTTTCCAAAATACAGATATTCAGGCAAATCAGCTGCATAAGCTGTGGGGAGCAGATGCTTTCTTCCACCAGCCTGTCAATATCTGCCTCTGAAATACCTGCGGAAAGCTCTGCAAAGCCTTTTACAGGAATTTCCCTCAGTTCATCTTTTGTCCATGCCTCAATATCTATAATGCTGATGCGTCCCTGCAAATCCGGATTTGTACGGACTGCATCATCGCTTCTGTGAGGAAGGGATGCAATAATTACTTTAAAACCCTTTCTAATCGCATCCTTAAACTGCCGGGCCATATACATCTGCATTTTAAAATCTGCATAATGAAAATCATCCAGCAAAAGAACAAACCCATGTTCCCTATAATAATCAATTACATTATCTTTTGTAATGACATAAGTTTCTGATACAAGATTACCGGTCTCCCTGCCTTTCGTAAATTCACCGCCAGACGGCATTCCTGCTTTTGTCCCAATCTGAAACCACAGATTTTTTTCATCATGAAAATCTGAGCCTGATACCTCTACCAGATAATCAAATCCGATTACCTTCTCACACAGCACCGTTTTGCCAATTTTAGACGGCCCTGATATAGACGTCAGATAGCCGTCCATGCTCAGTGCCTGTTTTAATCTTTCCTCATAGGTAAAGCCAATTTTCATCTTTCTTGTAACATATGTGCTTTCAGGAAGCGCCCCTGGGATAAATACTTCCTTTGCCCTTTTTTTTGCCATTTTCATCACCCCGCATGCAATATGCATCATTATATCAAATTTCTATTGGATATTAAAGATTTTTCGTGTTATACTATACCAGTCGCGTCTATTTAACAATGCACCAGACGAAAGCGTGGCACAGGCAGAATGCTTTGTGCCAGTTCCTGCCTGCAGCCGCCTGGCCATCGGCGCTGCAAACATGGAGCGGTGCAAAAACACGCCTTTACGGCAGATAGGAGTTTTACTTATGAATACAGCATCCATATTAATTATGGCCGCGATTTTATGCTATCTCGGCCTTATGATTGTAATCGGATTCCGTTTTTCCAAAACAAACACTTCCACCGATGATTTCTATCTCGGCGGGCGAAGGCTCGGGCCGCTTGTTACCGCCATGAGCGCGGAAGCAAGCGATATGTCCAGCTGGCTGTTAATGGGGCTTCCGGGCGTTGCCTACCTTTCCGGCATCTGCGATGCCGCATGGACTGCCATCGGCCTTGCGCTCGGCACCTGGCTGAACTGGTTTTTTGTTTCCAAAAAGATACGCCGCTACAGCCAGCAGATTGGAGCCATTACGATTCCTGATTTCTTTTCCAAACGGTATCATGATAAAAACATGCTCAACTGCATTGCTGCCCTTGTGATTGTCATCTTTTTTATCCCGTATACAGCAAGCGGATTTGCTGCCTGCGGAAAGCTGTTCTCCACGCTGTTTGGCGTTGATTACCTGGCAGCCATGATTATCTGTGCCGTCATTATCGTAGCGTATACGGCACTGGGCGGGTTTCTGGCCGCTTCGACAACAGACCTGATACAGAGTGTGGTTATGACAGCCGCGCTGATTACCGTAGTGCTGTTCAGCGGACATATGGCCGGCGGATTTGATGTCGTTATGGAAAACGCAAAAGCGCTCCCGGGCTATTTGTCCATGACCAATACATATGACCCTGCTTCCCAGTCTGCAAAGCCTTATGGCATCATTACGATATTTTCCATGCTTGCCTGGGGGCTTGGATATTTTGGAATGCCACATGTACTGCTGCGCTTTATGGCCATTGAGGACGAAGACAAGCTTACCATGTCCAGGCGCATCGCTTCCGTATGGGTTGTCATTTCCATGGCAGTTGCTATTTTTATCGGCGTATGCGGTCTGGCTGTCAGCCAGGCTGGAAAGATTGACACGCTTTCCGGCAGCGATTCCGAGACTATTATTGTAAAAATTGCAGGCCTTTTAAGCGCCCAGGGTACCGGCGCTGCCCTTCTGGCGGGCATTATCCTTGCAGGCATCCTTGCCGCAACCATGTCCACCGCAGACAGCCAGCTGCTGGCAGCATCCTCGAGCGTATCGCAGAACCTGCTGCGCGATACTTTCGGCATCAGCATGAACAAAAAAACCTCGCTCGCGGCTGCCCGGATTACCGTGCTGCTTATCAGCATCATTGCCATTTTTCTGGCAAGAGACCCTTCCAGCAGCGTGTTTGGAATTGTCAGCTTTGCGTGGGCCGGTTTTGGTGCTGCTTTCGGGCCGGTTATGCTGTGCGCGCTGTTCTGGAAACGCAGCAACCGTTACGGCGCCTTTGCCAGCATGCTCAGCGGCGGCATTATGATTTTTGTATGGAAATACCTTGTACGCCCGATGGGCGGTGCATGGGATATTTATGAGCTGCTGCCAGCATTTCTCGTGGCCATGCTCGTAAATGTAACAGTTTCCCTGCTTACAGAAAAACCGGACGCATCGATTGAAGCAGAATTTGAAAGGGCCATGAACCGGTAGCCTGTTTCAGAATACAGAAAGCAAAATTGATAACAGCCATAAACAATCCGGGCAGTTTATCCGATAGATACTATAAATCAGCTATTATAAACTGAAACACATGATTCTATCGGAAGGAGGAAATAACCATGGCAATCGCAATCACCGGCAGTTACAGCGGCTATGCCTATCCAGCCGGTTATCCGTCTGCCACGGATGAACGCGGCCAGAACTGTGCTGTGGCAGGCACGCCGGACAGCACCGCAGAATCTGCCCGGGAAAAACCATTTGCAAAGCCTATGGGCCCCGTTCCAGCAGGCCAGCTGGAACAGATGCTCCAGGCCGGCAGGGAAAGCAATACCGAACGCATCCGAAAATATGCTAAAGAACTGGCAAAGCTTGTTCCGAATGCAGACTTTAAACTTGGAACAGGCTTTGCGAAGGGAGCCGGCAAAACTTTAACCGTCAATCCCGGCCTGCTTGTAAAAATGATGCATGACCCGCAGCAGGCAAAAGATACGATAGAAATGCTCAAAGGCGTGGAATTTATCACAAGAAGCATGGACAGCCTTTACAAAGCCACCGGCAAAAAGCTTGTATACCGCCACTGCTATATCGACAGCGACGGAAAATACCGTACCGCTTCCAGGGTCATCGATGAACGCGGCCAGAAAATGAGCGCCGCCATGCGCAAAGAGCGGCAGCTCAATACCGCAAAACTTATCCGGAAAACAAAAGAAAATGCTGCAAAGCGGAAAAAAGCATTTCAGAAAAAGACAGGCGCAAAAGCCCGGCATGCAGCCGGCAGCGTGCTGGATTTGCGGCTGTAAACTAAGGCAATCTGCTTTTTGCAGCAGTTCATGCAGTGATGGCATAATCATTCTTCCTTTCCAGATTACAGGATATAGTCGTTTGACAGAGAACCGGAAACCCGCAGAAGCTGCCGTATTTCCGGTTCTTATTTTTATGTGTATGTGCATGATTCTGCATGCCGTCTGCCGCAGCCATGCAAAGGCTACATCTGGCAGTACAAAAGGTTTTCTTTCAGCTCCTCTGTAATCTCCCCGCCAGCCTTCTGGTACTTGTCATACAGTGCCGTCAGTCTCTGGGCCTTCTTTGCATTATCACGCTCAAATTTTGGAATCGAAGTCTGGTACATCGGATTTACCTTTAATGCCGCGCGGATGTCTTTTGCAAACGGACAGTAAACAATCAGAATCTCCCTGGCTACTTTGTTCAGGCGGAAGCTTCCTTTGGACTCGTAATTAATCCATCCCTGGTAATCCTTGACAAATACTTCGCGGTAATTGTTTTTCGCACGCTGGATGGCTGTTTTCAGCTTATCCTTTGCATCTGTGGACAGGTCACGGTTCTTGCGGTAGAACTGCAGGTAATCGCAGTATTCCGAAGTCAGCGATTTTTCGCGGATATCGTTCCAGCGGACACCCTGAATCTTGCGGCACATCTCCCAGCGGTACCTGGCAACGGTTTCCACCATCATATCCTCCAAGCTTGCAGCCGTAAATATCGGGAACAGGAAGCGGGCCGGCGTGTCCCTGCGCTTGTCAGCCGTCTCCTGCCACATCATCGCCCTTGTTCCGGCATTCGGCATCAGGATAATATCCGGCAGTACTTCTGACATCAAAAGCTCATGATTCAGGATGTCTTTTCCGTCACCGGAGAAATTGACCTCGCGGAAAAATGCCGAGAAATCCACCTTGCGCACCTTGTTCAGCTCATCTTCCAGTTTTTCCACGGTTACAGCCATTTTGTCAATGGTATTAATCAGGTCATACTCACCGAGTATCGGACAGAAGGTTGTGACTTTTCCGTAAGTAACCCGGTTTGCCGAGCTGAACATATTCTGGATTTCAAAGCGTACCTTTTCCTTCTGGTCTTTCTGCATTTTTTTGACCTGTTCGTCCGTCAGGTCGCCGTTTTTACGCTGTTCCAGCAGATAGGCCAGGTAATCCAGCTCAAACTCATTTTTCGACGGCTCATTTTTGCCCCGGTAAATGCTTCTGAGCCATTCATAAACGGTATAAACCCGCTCCGAATGAAACTGGCGCAGCCGCCCGGTCAGGTCATAGAGCGCTTTTGTATTTTCTTCCCCTGCCAGCTGCGTGTCCATAAACCCGAAATTCAAAAACATCTCGAGAATCGGGGAAAGCGTGCTTTCGTCTTCCTGCACCTGCATAAATACCTTAAAGTAAATATCGTAAAACAGCGGCGTAATCTGCTTGCGCAGCTTATATGCTTCCGAATCCGTAGAGGTCATATCCGGAAGACTGCGGTATGCTTCCACATGCTCTTTAAAAGCCTTCATTTCTTCTGCGGTAAGCTGCGCAAATTCCATAATGTACTTCATGCAGTCTTCGGACAGCACATCCGTTTTCTTTGTAAACTGTGCAGAAGATGCATTTTTAAAATCATAATCCTGATACTGCTTTACCCGCTTCTCAGTCAGGGCCGCATCGTACAGCTGGGATTTGCGGATAAATCCGGTCAGGAACTCGACTTCCTTTTCCACTGGTGCCAGCTCCAGCTGCCTTTTGCCGCACCGCACGGCGAGGTCAAAATACAGGTGGAAAATATCATTTTCTGTTTCAGACAGTAAAATCTCTTTGTGGGACGACAGGTACGTGACCATTTCCTTAATGCCGAGCATCGCCCGGTGCATCTGCGCGGATGCTTCCATAATAACACCGACGCAGAGGTTATCGTCCTTTACCATCAGCTGGATATAATCTTTTAAAATATTTTTTATCAGGCTCACACTGTTATTCAGTTCCCACTGCTCTGCCTTATGCTTCATTTCCAGCATGTTAAAATAATCTATCTGAGGAAATGCCTGCACATCCAGCTGGTATTTGCTGCAAATCGTCTGATAATCATTAAATATGGTCTGCACAAACGCATGGAACTGCCCGGTGCGCTTATGCAGCTGGGAATACAGCACAAACATGCGGTGTCTCTGCTCAATTGCTGTACGCAGGAACACAACCCGGTAACGCTCATTCGCTGCCAGCATGCCTTTTAAATCATCCGCTCCTGCACATGGTATCACGACAAGCACGCAGTCCTCCTGCGCTGCATAATCACAGATAAACCAGTCCTGTTCCAGCAATCCGATAATTGAATTTTTGCCAAGCGTAATTTCTGCAAATCCCAGCCTCTGGGTAACGGAGCCTTCCTGTATCAGGTACCACTCCTTGACCTTGTCCTTACGCTTTGCAATCTGCCTGCCCTTTTGTACTTTTATAACTTCCATTCTTAATACCTGCTGCTTTCTATCCTGATAATAATCCTCTTTATAAAATACGCTGTTTATATATTAACGGTGATTTGCATTTATTGCAAGTAATTTTATCAGGTTTTCAAATTTACACATGGCAGCAGAAGCAGGCATCCGGGCACACACAGCCCAAAACGGCTACATTTTCACTTCCTGCCTGTACAGCATTCCCCAGGATGCGGCTATCATCACCACAGAGGCAATGACAATCCCAGCCAGAATGCCGCTTTCCGTAAATCCACGCACCATATCCAAAACCGCCGCGCACAATTTCCCAAATGCCGTTTCCTGCATTGATTCTGCCAGACGCGCCAGCCCCGGGCCGCCCACCGCGCAGGCCATCCACAGCAGCCATAAAACAGTCCATGCTATTTTTCCGAGTCTCATAAGCAGCATGCCAAAAAATACATGCAGTGCTGCAAGGCCCAGACAGGCTGTCAGAATATATTTCCACTGAAACACATACCCGGTAAACGATTCCAGCTTTACTCCGGCATATACCGCACGCAGCACCCACGTTTCCGGAAACGAAAATAAAAATGCCACTCCTGCAGCTGCCAGGTTTTCCGCAAACGATACAAGCAGAAAGACCGGAATAAAACGATTTCTTGTAATGCCCATGCTGACTGCCATATTAAAATGAACCGGCAGGACTCCGATTCCCATAAATACCGCAATTGTAACCGCTGCCATCAGCGCGCACAGAGTCCCAATCGGAATCACAGAACCGTCCAGTCCCTGCGTTTTTGCAACGAGTGTAAACATCAGCTCGCCGACGGCAAAAAATACCAGCTCTGCTCCCAGCATCAGCATTATTTCGTCCAGCCTTGCATAAAGGTGCCCCTTCCATACTCTCATCATAGCTCCCTCCTGCCGTGTTATCATACCCTGACCTCAAAATTTCTGAACATATAAAATCCTGTGATATTTGCCGCTGCATAGATAAGCACCCCGCCGCACAGAATGGCCCATTTCCAGTCTCCGCCCAGCATTGCGGCAAACGGTATGACAGAACCGTTTTCTACGGCATATCCTGCCCACACGCCGAAAAACATGCTGGCAATGATAAGCACTCCTGCCGTCATAAGATAGGCCCCTTTTTTCCACCTGGCTGAAACAATTCCCAAAAGCCTGGAAACGCTTTCCAGAACCAGCAAAACGGCAAGTACAATCCATGCATCCAGATAGAAGGCGTTCATTTGCAAAACATGCACAAATACCAGGTACAGGATAAGGCTCTGTGCAATAAACAGCTGGTTTGCAGCCAGATTTGCGGCATATGCATCTTTGCGGCGGCATCCGAACGATACCGGAATGGTATAATTCTGCTGAAACGACATTCCGCCCACAAACAGCACAATCATGCTTAAATAAACAAGCGCGCTCGGAACATTTGCAAACATATGTCCCGTTTCAAACATACTGGTATTTATAAACCAGATATATGCTGCCATTGCAAAGCTTCCTGCTGCTATGCCCAGCACACTTAACTGCATCCTGCTCACAAAATACCGCAGCGGACGGCTCCATCCTGATTCTTTCATAGCACATCCCCCTCTCCGCAAAGCGCTAAAAACAGCTCCTGCAGGCTGACCGGCTGCACCGTCAGGCCATGGCCTTCTGCCAGCTTCTGCCCGTCCTTTAACAGCACCGTTACGCCCTTGCTGCGTCCCATTTTTTTCTCATGAAAGGCCTGAAGCCCTGCGCATGCCGCGTCCACATCCTGAGCATTCCCGCTTACATGCACGCTGCGTTCCAGAAGCTCCTGCGTGTTTTCCTTGCACAAAATCCGGCCGTCTTTTAAAATAATGACTTCCTCAAAGATATCCGCAGCTTCCTCAATAATATGCGTGGAAATCACAAAGGTCCGTCCGGTTTTGGTGTATTCATCCAGCACCAGCCGGTAAAACTGTTCCCTTGCCACAACATCCAGCCCCGCCACAGGCTCATCCATCATCGTTATTTCAGCCTTGCTTGCCATTGCGACAATAATCGTTACCATGCTCATCATGCCTTTGGACACTTTCGAAATCCTTTTCTTTACATCCAGATGAAACAGCTTTACCAGCTCATCTGCCATCGCCTTATCCCAGTGCGGGAAAAATATGGATGCAATCTTTAAATATTCCTTAATCTTCATGGTGTTTGCCCCGGATGGCGTCATGGGATTTAACTCCCTGGAAAAGCAGAGGCAGTCCAGCACTTCCTGATTTTCCCATACCGGGCTGCCATTGCAGCATACCGTTCCGCCCGAAGCCGGATTCTGCGCTGTCAGGACAGACAGCAGTGTCGTTTTCCCGGCCCCGTTCCTGCCAATCAGCCCGTAAATTTTCCCCTTTTCGATTTCCAGGTCTATATTTTTTAACACTTCTGTTTTATGATAGGTCTTCGTAAGATTTTTACATACCAGGCTCATATATCCCTCCATTTTCTGTGCTGTGAATTCCAGCACGCTGTGCCTGCAGATACCGCGTTATGCTTTCTGTATCTGTCCGCTGCTTTGTATCTGGCTTCCGCTTTCTTCCGGCTTTTTGTACCAGCCTTCTGTTTCCTGCATCTGTCCTCAGCTTTCTGCACCACCTGACCTCAGGCTTCTGCATCTGTCCTCAGCTTTCTGCACCACCTGACCTCAGGCTTCTGCATCTGCCTTTTGAATCATGTCTGCCAGTTCCTGCCTGCTGATACCCAGGCTGGCTGCTTCCACGAGCAGCGTTTTGATGTAGTTTTCATAAAATGCATCCCTGCGTTTCTTTTTGACTGCTTCTTTAGCGCCCTGTGCTACAAACATGCCAATCCCCCTTTTCTTATACAGCATGCCCTCTGCCGCAAGCAGGTTAATCCCTTTTGCGGCAGTTGCCGGATTTATTTTGAAAAATTTTGCCAGCTCATTCGTGCTGGGTACTTTTTCTTCTTCCAGCAGAATGTCACGCAGGATATCATTTTCAATCATTTCGCTGATTTGAAGATAAATCGATTTTTCCTGAGTTAAGATTTCATTCAAGCATTTCACCTCGCTTCTGTGGCTTGTTAGTAATTTAGTTCATTACTTGTGTAATTAACTATACCACCAATGAGGGGCATTGTCAAGGATTTTTTAATTCTTACAGATAAACAGAAATCCATTCTGCGCGGACAACTATTGGACAAAATATCAAGTATTCTTTTTCTAGAAAAACCGCCACCGCATCCTGTACGGACAGATACCGGACAGAATTTACAGGCATAAAAAAACAGCACCAGAAGCCAGATATAGCCCCGATGCTGTCCCGTATATATTTTTCAGAAGCTCACGCTTCCCTGCTTTTTTGATACTCAAATGCTTCCCTGCAGGCTTTTGCCAGCTGGTCGCCGCAGGATGTCCCCTTGCTGCCGCAGGTAATGCCGGAAAGCTTTCCTTCTATTTCGTCCACTGTCAGTCCGTTTACAAGCGCCGGTATCGCTTTCAGGTTGCCATTGCATCCCCCGGTAAAAGAAACATCCGTAATAATATTTCCTTCGATATTCAGTTTTATCTGGCTGGAACAGGTGCCTTTTGTTTTGTAAAGATATTCCATGGTATGCTTTTCTCCTTCCATCTTTTCTGTGATTCTCTGTTCTGTTTATCAGATTCATTTTAATGTACCATACCAGCCAGGACAGGTCAAGAATATGGTATTCCCATTTCATTCAATTTTCTATTGTGTATCGCATAAATATGGTATACTATAAATACAAATACAACACAAAGGCAGGAAAAAATATGTTTTTCAGACACAAAAGCCGTGATACTGCTTCTATACAGCTGGAAGCACAGATTCAGGCACTGGCCGATGCCGTAGCTGCACAGTCCAGCCGCCTGGAAAGCCTGCAGCTGGCTGTAGAACAGCAGATTCACGAACGGAACCAGTCCATGCACCAGACTCTGGCAGAGCCGGACATCCATACCGCACAGGTTCCTGCAAAGCCGGATAATTCCATGCAGAAGCCTGATGAACCGGATAACTCCGCGAAGCAGAAGCCTGGCCAGCCGGATAGCTCCATAAAACAAGAGCCTGGTCAGCCGGATAGCTCCATAAAGCAGGAACTTTTACAGCTGGAGGATTCTATTTCACAGAGGTTCTCTGAATTGGAGGACTCCGCCGGGCAAAAGCTCTCGCAGCTGGATAATTCTATTTCACAGAAGTTCTCTGAACTGGGTAATTCCACTGAGCATAAGCTTTCCAAGCTGGAGGATTCCTTTTCACACAGGTTCTCTGAACTGGGGGACTCCGCCGGGCAAAAGCTCTCGCAGCTGGATGATTCTATTTCACAGAGGTTTTCTGAACTGGAGGACTCCACGGAACAAAAGTTTTCCAGACTGGAGGATTCCTTTTCGCACAGGCTCTCTGAACTGGACAGCCCTGCGCAGACAGATAACGGGGTCATGCACGGGTTTGCGCATTCCCTGAACCAGGCCCTTGCAGAACTGGACTGCTCCCTGAAAGACAGCCTGAACAGCCTGCATGCGGATATCCAGAAGCACGATATGGCAATCGAAGACCTTTTGGACGAGCTGGAAGAAAACAGCTCCGGCAAAGCAGAACACGCAGAATGCATCCGGCAGTCAGAACACACGGAATCACAGCTGCTGGGCCTGTTTGAAGCCTATCTGGAACAGTTCTGGAGCCTCAGGCATTTTGCAGCATCCAGGGATGACAGCTGGGCTGCCCAGATAAACCTGATGGAAGAAGCTTTAGAACCGTACCGGCGCTCCTGCCAGATAAGCGTCATTGAGGACTGCGGCGCAAAAGTCAGTTATGAACTGCATGAAGTCATAGACACCGCAGAGACTTCTGACCCGGCCCTGGATAAAACCATTGCCGATATTTACTGCTGCGGCTATCTTTATAAAGGAACGGTACGCAAAAAGGCGAAGGTATCTGCTTACCGCCTGAAAAATGATAAACAAAAACAGGAGAATTTATGAATACAATTATTGGAATCGATTTAGGCACATCCACAACCGAAGCAGCTGTTATCCAGAACGGAAAACCGTTCATGATTTTTAACCTGGAAAACGAAATCATCACGCCGTCTGCCATCGGCATTGACGAAAGCGGCCGTTTTCTCATCGGGGAAAAAGCACGGTCCCAGTACCTGCTTTCACCGGAAAACACGGCCATCGAGGTCAAGCGCAAAATCGGCACAAATGAAAAAATCCCGCTTGGAACGCATTCCTATACTCCAATCGAGCTGTCTGCAAAGCTGCTGGAATATGTCAAAACATACGCCGCAGAATATCTGAAAACAGACATTGCCCGTGCTGTCATCTCAGTACCCGCTTATTTCGATGACCTGCAAAGGCAGGCTGTGGCAGAAGCCGGGCGCAGGGCCGGGCTGGATGTCGTGCGCATCTTAAATGAACCGACAGCAGCAGCCTTAAGCTACGGCCTGGAGCATATGGAAGAAGAAAGCCATATCCTTGTTTACGACCTCGGCGGCGGCACATTCGATGTCACGCTGCTGGAAATGTTTGACGGCGTGCTGGAAGTAAAAGCCAGCAGCGGCGACAACCGTCTTGGCGGAAAAGATTTTGACGAAGCGCTGATGAACTGGCTATCCAAACGCTTTCAGGAAAAACACGGCATCTCTCTGGCCGGAAATAAATCTGCCATGGCCCGGTTAAAGGAAGCAGCCGAACGGTGCAAGAAGGCACTCAGCACCGACAGTTCTTATCACGTCATCCTTCCAATGATTGCAGAAAATTCCAGCGGGCCGCTAGCCCTGGATGAAACCGTGACCGCCGAAGCATTTGAAGACATTACCAGAGACCTGATTGCGCGGACGCATCCCCCGATTGATGTCGTGCTGGCGGACAGCGGCATACTTCCGTCCGAAATCGACCGCATTATTTTAGTCGGCGGTTCCACCAAAATGCCGCTGGTCTCCAAAGATATCCAAAACTATCTCCAAATGGAGCCATCCCAGGCAGTCAACCCGGATTTTGCCGTTGCAGAAGGCACCGCCATCCAGGCCGGCATTATGGAAGGAAGCATCCAGCAGGAAAACAGCCTGATTATGACGGACGTAAATCCCTATACACTCGGCGTGCGCGTCACAGACAATTTTTCCGATGACCGCATGAGCGTTGTCATTCCGAGAAATGTCACGATTCCGGTTACCCGCAGCGACACCTATTTTACAAGCAGCGATTACCAGACCTGCGCGCATATCCAGATATATCAGGGTGAAAGCAGCACCGCAAGCCGCAACCATTTCCTCGGGGATTTTGAAATCCGCGGCATTCCGCCGAAAAAAGCCCATGCCGAGCGCGTGCTCGTAGAATTTTCCTACAACCTGAACGGCATGCTGAACGTAAAAGCTTCGATTCCAAGTACCGGTGAAGATGCGTCGATTTCCATTAACCTGATGCAGGAGTCCGAATGCATGGAAGCGCAGACCCCGGCGGAACCTGTCAGGGAAAAAATGGACGTGGAAAACTGGAAAGAATCGCCAGATGCAAGGCCCTTCCGCACAATCGTGCGCCGTACCGAGCGCGCACTCAAAGACCCGCTCGTGCAGTGCAGCCCGCAGTTAAAAACAGACCTGGAAGAAGCCCTGTACGATTTAAAAGCATCCCTGATTCTGGGAGATGCCGAATCTGCAAAAATATGCGAGGAAGACCTGCTGGAAATGCTGCAAGAACTGCTTCCCATATAATTTAAAGGAGAAACTTTATGGACACCTCTTACGAAATACTGGGACTGGCACCGGATGCATCCCAGGAAGAAATTAAAAAAGCTTATTTTAAAATGGTGCGCAGGTATTCCCCGGAATCTGACCCGCAGCAGTTCCAGATAATACGAAGGGCATACGAGCAGCTGAAAAAAGGCCCGCAGGACAAGCCGGAGCTTCCGGTATTCCCGGCACTGACAGACCCGCTGGCCATCGAGATGATGCAGCAGGTCCAGGCTTTCCGCAAAGAGAAAAACCTTCCGATGTATCTGGAATCCTGTGAAGAAGCATGGCGCCGTTTCCCGGAGCATGTGCAGTTTTTATACCTGCTCGTCATGGCACAGCGCAAGAGCCAGAAAACCGGAAAAGCGGTAAAAAATGCAGAGCTTTTAGCCAGCAAAGACCCGGAAAACAAATGGTTTCAAAAGGAGCTTGCCTGCTGTTACATGGAACGCGGATTTAAAAACAAAGCCTATGCCGCTTTTGAGCGGGCTTATGAGCTCGGAAACCGCGATAATGAATTTCTGATTGCCTATGCCGGCAGCTGCGACCAGAATTCCAGGTATGAAAAAGGCGTGTCCGTCCTTCTGGAAATCATCCGCAAAGATACGCGCTGGACGCGGGATGATATCCGCCAGCTGGCCGAAGCATACTCCGGCCTTTTGTGCATGGATAATTACGGCAGCCGCGAATACCTGTCCGAAATACTCGGGCAGCTTCTCAGGCACCTGGGACTGTACAGCATTTACCTGAAAGAATCTATCCCGCCGCTGCTTCTGGTTATCGCCCGTTCGTGCACATATCCCGCATCCTCATCCACGGAATTCAGACAGCTTCAGGACATATTTTCTGCTGTGCGCAGGCTGTTTCAGGCAGAACCGGAACGGGAAACAATTGAAGCCATCATTGACTCTTACTATTATCAGCGTGCAGATGAGTCTGAGCTTATCGGCAATACCCTGAAACGTTATCTGGAAATTTTCCATGTACTCAAAGACGCGGATGCTTCGTATATCCGCTTTGCCATGACCGATACACAGCTGTGTATGATTGAGGAGCGGGAAGAAATTCTGGAACAGGCCGGGATTATCCGCCTGGAATCCCCGCCGGATTATGAACGCATTGCGCCTTTTATCCAAAAGCTTGCACAGGATGAAACACTCCCCCTGCTGAAAAGCAGCCTGCAAAAAACATACCGGCGTCTGGAACCCCGGTTCCCGGGCGGGTATTATTATCGTGCTTATCCAGATGAAAAAAGGGCGGTGATGGGCGCCGCGCCGCATGAAGGAAATGAGCATGAGCCTTCTGTACAAAACGAGCATAAAACCGACAGAAATGCCCTCTGTCCCTGCGGTTCCGGGAAGAAGTATAAGCATTGCTGCATGAAAAAATAATAAAAAGATGCATGGAAAATGATGATTATCTGCAATCCATGCATTTTTTTGTTTTGAAAATATCATCCTGCGCATCCCGGACAGCACTTTTCCCATCCGGAAAAGTGTTCCTGCATTACAATCAGTACTTTTCATGATTCATAGTCATGAAGATATCCGCCTTCTATCAGCACTTCTTTGCCGCGGAATGCAAACCCGTAAATCCGGATTTCGCCTGTCTGGTTTCTGCTGCATGCATGTTTTAGAATCTCTGCATAATTTTTATCCAGAATCTGGCGGATTGCAAGGACACGGCGCACAGCTGTGTAATAATCACCGGTTTTTTCACCGGACAGATTGAAATCATCCTGGATGGAGAGCTTTTTCCCATGCAGTGCAGATAATCTCTCTGAAATTTTGTTCCCCGATTGCTATGATTCTTGCCACTGTTTTTCTCCGGCTATTTCCCTCCGCAGCTCCTCTACACGGTCCTGAGAGTAACTGGTTACGATAGAAACAATTTCTTCTGAAGAATAATTTTTCTTTATCATGCGGATAACGGTCTTTTTCTCTGATTCGGCCATTTTCTGTTTTTCTTTCTCTTTCTGAATCAGGGCTTCTTGTTTTTCTTTCTCTTTCTGTGCCAGCGCTTCCTGTTTTTCTTCTATTATACGGGCTATTTCCAGCTGTTTTTCTTTTATCTCCTGGACAAGCGTCTGCTTTTCTTTCTCTATCCGTGCCAGCGCTTCCTGTTTTTCTTCCTCAAATATCATTGCTACCTGGGTCATTTCTATCGCCCTCCTTATTTTCCCTGCTGTTTCCCGGTCAATCACCTTATCTGTAAACGCCAGTATTCCCGCCAGTGTAAACACCTGCTGCTTCCTGTCCTGTATTCTTACAGCCAGTTCCACGGCCATGCGCACCTGCTGTTCCTTATCTTCTTTCCTGCGATAGGACAGCGGCAGAATCATAAATTCCATCAGCTCCTCATCCGCCAGCAGCTCCTCTTTTCGTATATGCCTGGTTTACCGGGTTTATAAAATTCCAGTCTTGTCTTTGCATATACTATATCATCTGGATGGAAGATTTTCAACTGTTTGTAAATATACCTATTTGTCTCCGATTATCTAAAAATGCAAAAAAAGACGGCTGCAGACTGCCAGGTCTGCAAACCGTCTTTTTCTATTATTGAATCAATATATCCCTGACACTACGCCTTATCAGCTGCCTCATTATGTTCCGACTGCTGCAATATATATTTCACCGTTTCTAAAAATACAGCTCCTGCACCTCCAGAAATAACAGTACTGCTGTCATTCTCCTTTTTTAATACTTCTATGCCCTCGGCATGAATTTCCACACAGGCAGATACCGTCTTACAGGATTTTACAAGCTCACTCTGGATATTCTGTTTCCCACTGTCAATAATCCAGCATTCGTCCATCTGTAAATGATAATCACGGGTTATTTTCTCAAATGCATGCGGGCCTTCACAAAAAGCATCCAGCCATGCGCCATTTCTGCCGAGCAGCGTTTCTATTTTGTTACGAATGCTGTCAGGCTCATTCACCGCATCTTCCTTCTGGTTTTCAGCAGCTATCGCAAAATAACCGGAATTATTGAGAAGCTTTACAGCCTCTGCCGCTTCTTCTGTCATCTCATACTGAGCAAGATTACAGGCATTCCAAGAACGGCTGTCTGTCAGCAGGGCAGCATCAAAAAAGACAGCCTTCTGTCTGCTTCGAAGGCTGCCTGCTGCAACGCGTCCAGATTCCATGTCAGCCGAAACCTGATAAAAACGCTCCGGTGTCCCCATATCTTTTACATACTCAGGAGAATCATAAGCATAAACACAGCGCGATGATATCAAAGGCATAATTATATCACGGTCTAAGTCTGCCTTGTTCCCGGCTCCGGCAAAATCAGGACAGATTCCCGGCAACCGGAATATTTCCGGAGATAATATATGAATCCCGGCATTTACCCGGTTCTTATAATACTGCGGCCTTTTATCCTCCCTTCCCAGCCAGCCGGTAACAAGCTTGCTTTTCTCATCGGCAATGACCAGCCCGCTGTCATATGGATGGCTGTTCGGATGTGTAAACACCGTTGCTAATGCGCGGCAAGAGAAATGAAAATCCGCAAACCGCTTCAAATCAATATGAAACACAGCATCCGCAATTAACAGCAGAAAATCATCTTCCAGCACTCCATTCTGCCACAATTTGAACACAGCTCCCGCATTTCCCAGTGGCTCATCTTCTACATAATAAGCAATATGAACACCAAACCGGCTGCCATCCTGAAAATAATCCATAATTACATGCGCAAGATGCGACACCGTAATGATAATATCACAAAATCCCTGTTCTTTCAGGCATGCGATTTCCCATTCAAGCACGGGCTTGTTATTTATTTTTATCATTGGCTTTGGTATGTCCTGCGCAATGGATTGTATTCTGGTTCCTTTTCCTCCAGCCATTATAATCGTTTTCATCGATATACAGACACCTTTCCCCCATATCAGCTTGTTTTTCTAAGCTGAATTTCTCCGTAATGCAGCTTAAACGTAATTCTTTCGCACACTCTCCTTGCCTGGCCCATAAAATAATCCTTCCCCATCCCTGTTATCCATTCCATGGCTTTCTGTAAAAAACAAAATCTTCCCCTGTTTTCTCAAATACAAAACCCAGGTGTTTCATCCTTCGCATAACGGCCGCTTCACATCCCGGAATTTTCCTGTCATGTGTTTCAATGATTAATACTTTTACAAGAGGAAGCCATTCCAGGCATTTTTTATCCTTAAAAATTTCATATTCAGAGCCTTCAATATCCATTTTCAAAATATCAATATATGGAAACCCGTATTTTTTCATAATGCCAGGAATACTGAATGCCCGGACATCCGCATCTTCCCTGCTGCATTCCGACACGGTAAATCCCCATTCCCCGGTCCTGCTTTCATGTACGTTCAAATAACAGTTCCTGCTCCATACCCCCCCCCTTAAAAATTTAACCCCATTCAGGTTTTTGATATTTTTTAACAGCATGCAGGAATTTTCCTGTTCCGGCTCAACTGCTATAATGCTGGCCTGGCTGAATTTTCTGGCATATAATACAGAAAACAGGCCTATGTTAGCCCCAGCATCTATAATATACCTGACAGGTCCTTTTATTTTCCGGGAAAAATCAATATCATACTGAAACCTGCTGCTTTCATCCGCAGCCCCATTGAGAAAAAACTCAGCTATCAGGCAGTAATCCGTTGTATGGGGCCTGATATACACATCATAATCAATAGAATTAATATGAATGCGCCAGAGTCCTTTGTATTTTCCGTTTATCCGGTGCTGTATTTTATTCCAGACAGAGAACCTGATTCCATTTAAAAGTCCCAGTTCCCGGAACAGATTTATATAATACGGCTTATTCATTTTCCTCATCCTCCGCTTTTTGTTTCGTCCAATTCCGTGCTGCCGGTATAACTTGCATTATTATTTCCTGTTCCCTGATTTATGCCGGCTGTCTGTTATACAGTATTTCCGCCCGGTCTCCCATCATTTCTTTAATAACTTCCCTGCCAGTCTGGCCGTTTCAGCTATTTCATGTTTATAAATCATGCACAAGCCGATGATTATCACACAGTTTAAATACCTGACAGGGTAATAGATATTGAAAACTGCCTGCAGATACAGAACCGCATAGACAAGCAGGTTTCTGGCCATATCCAGTTTCAGGCAGATAAACGGCCTGACAGCAGCAGCCCTGTAAGCCCAGACTGTAAAATATGAAATGCTGGTTGCCAGCGCTGCACCAGCGGGGCCCATAAACGGTGTCATGGCAATATCCAGTGCAGCATTTACAGCCGCGCCAGCCAAAGTAGACGCGGCTATTATTTTTGTTGCATTCACAGCCTGGAAAATTCCTCCCATAAAATTGGCCATTGCCATAAATACAAATCCTATTGATAAATATGGGACATATTTCCATGCCTGGTAAAACTCTTTTGCATATAAAAAATGTGCAAGGGGCTTATTCACCGCAATCAGCAGTGCGCAGACCATTACCATCATTCCATTATAAGCATTATATGCCCTTGAAAAAAAGCCGGCCTTATCCTCCCTTTCATACTCTTTTACTGCTGACAGCATCCATGCCTGCTGGACAATCGTCTGCAGTACATTTAACAGGGAGGGTATTTTATAGCCGACGGAATAAATTCCATTAGCATCATTTCCGCAAAAATAAGAAACCACATACCTGTCCGATGAATTATTAACCCACCATGCAGCATTATTGGCAATCAGCGGCCTGGAGAAATTTATCATTTCCGCATCCAGCCCCTGTTTCCACGAACTTTTCGATACATAATTCCACAGCTTTAATTTAACAGCCAGGTAAGCTGCCTGCACAGACAGTCCGAGAATCGATGCCAGGAAATATCCGTCAAGCCCCAGTTTTAACGGAACAAGAAAAACAATATTTAATATTATCGTTGCCGCAGCACCCAGGGCCCCCGAAACAGAAGATTCTTTTACACATTCCATTCCCCTGGCAAAAACAGACATGATATTGGCAAGGGCCGAAACAAGATAAATCAGCAAAAGAAATATTGAAAATTCCCTGATTGCAGGAATAATATTGAAAATATAATTGAATGCTGCAAGAGTTCCCACCACAAAAAATCCGATTACATAATATTTAATAGAAACCGAAAATACATCCTTCTCATTGTTTCTTTTATCCAATGCAAACCGCAGTGTCGAATCGGCAATGTTAGCTGTGGCTATCGGCGTCAGCAGGCTGACCGTCATGCTGACCAGGTCATAAATCCCATACTCATATGCTGATAATACATTTGTATATAACGGAATCAGAATAAAGCCAAATAACTTGATTGAAAAACTTCCTAATGCCAGGAAGCCTATATTCTTTAGCAAATATTTTAATTTATCCATACCAAATACCCCTGCCAGTCATTTTTCATGCATACAGATTTCCCGCCATCATATTTTCCGCTTTACGGTATTTCATGCTGCAGCGGACATTCATACCCCGGAGTATGGATTAATACACTGTTTCTGTTCTTCAGGAAGGAATCTATGATTTCAAGCGAAAGGCTCCTGAACCACGCTGCAAACAGATTGCTCTCATCAGCCCTGCTGGCCAGGGTGCTCTGACCGCCGTATTTAAATTCCCTGCTTCTCTGAAAAACAAACCCGCCATCCTCATTCTGGTTAAAGAGAATCCATTTTTTTGCTTTCCTGACCCGGCTGATTATCCTCTCGTCCCTGATGCCAGTTATCATGCTGTACCTTATCAGCGGATCCACCCCGTCAATATCTTGACATGCAGAGGAACCTATGTCCGCATCAAAACCGCCCCATCTGTTTTGTGCAGCCAGTACCTGTTCCAGGGCTGTGTCTGCATATGGAATATCCCATTTATCATAATACAATAATGGCAGAATATGATATGCCCCCCTGACCATTTCATTTCTCTGGGCCTGATTATGAACCTCCCCCTCATACCACATCCCGTATTTTTTATTTATTTTCTTTACTAGATAATCCTCCATTGCATACACAGCTTCTGCAAACGGCATGCCCATCCTGTCCCTGGCAAACTGCATCGCCACTCCTATATTCATAATATGATTGCTGCTTGCCCATATGTTTCTGTAATCCAGTGAATCCAGCCATTTAATCAGATAGTCTTTATTCATATACGGCAGCAGATATTTAAATTCATGTCTGGGAATTTTGCGGATTCTGTCGCAGGCAACCGTTATATGCGGCACCAGATGCTGTGCACCCCATCCGCCTGTCCCGCAAAAAAAACACCTGCTGTCATAACAGCCGTCAAAAAACAGGCCGTCCCCCCTCTGATGCCTGTCCAGATACTCTCCAAAAGCTTTTCTTTCTTCATTATCGTTTAATGAATACATTTCCGAAATAAGAAAGCCATACACATTTGAATAAATAGTAGGCACATTACAGCTTTTAGAAAACAAATACCTTGCAGTCCCTGCTTTCATTTCTGATACATATTTTTTTACTCCTTCCCGAAAATCATAACCTGATAATTCATGCCGCTTCAAAAATCCGCAGTAATTTCTTTTTATTCTTTCTCTGGCTGGAAATCCACATATATGTGAAATAATATTTATTCCATATTTTAATGACTTCACTATGCTTATCCTCTAATATTCATTCAATAATAGAATTGCATCAATTCCAAGCGTTTTTATAAATACTGTTCATACATCTATTTTTTCATGTTCGCGGCACCAAAGATAATAAGGTACATGCCGCAGCGACTGAAATCCCATTTTTGATAAAAGCCATCTGGTATTTTTTCTTTTAAGCGCCATTCTTGCCTGGGCAATCCAAAACCGGTAAACCTCATCTTCCATGCAGGCTATTGTTTTTCGGTTATCTGAAACAAATGCAGAAAGCACACGTTCAGCAAGCCTGACATCCACCCTGCGCTGGTACATGGTATCATCTATTAATTCTGTAAATGTTTTCAGATTATCCCGCGGTATCACAAAGTTCTTTCCAATAAAATCATGTCTTATCTTTCGGGCATACATTCTTTGTTCTTTTCGATATCTGGAAGATATCTGACTATCACTGATACGCCATCTTACAAGTTTTTTCGGACAGCAGTAAAGCGGAAAGCCTTTTGATAAATACTCACACCACAGGCCATAATCCTGCGCCCGCTTATAGCTTTCATTATATTTTATGTTATGGCAGGCCATCGTATCATGCCGAAGAAAGGCTGTAGAATGAACAATTCCTGCATTTCCAAAAGCCATCCTGACCATTTGCTTTGCCCTGTTTTCAGTAAAAAAATATCTCTGCTGATGTCCCGGAAACACCTCGCAGAGTGCGCCTGATACACTGGCCCCTGTATGTTCTGCATACAATAGCTGTTCCTTCAGTCTGTCAGGCTCTGAAATATCATCTGCATCCATACGTGCGATGTATTTCCCATTACAATGCTGCAAGCCCCTGTTCAATGATTTTGTCAGCCCTATATTCGATGGATTGTCATATATCTTAATCCTGCTGTCTTTATATGAATACATCACGTCCAGACTCTTTTGGTTTGTCGAGCCATCATTCATAATAATAAATTCAAAATCTTTAAAACTCTGGCACAAAATGCTTTCCATGGATTCCGCTAAATACTCAGGCTGTGTATTATATACACACATTAAAACTGATACCCTGCCCATTTTATACTCCTTATTTTTATCTTCTTTTCACGAACCGGTGGACAAACTTCTGAAGCATCTTATAAAAAGGCTTATGATAAAACAGCAGGTAAGCTCTGATTCGAAAATGCAGTGATGCATTCTTTTTCATGACTTTATATTCTTCCCGAAGTTTTTGCTCATATGCTTTGTAAACTTTTTTGTTCTGTTTGTCTGACAAGTCAAGCTTTGTATCTGCATCAAGGATAATCAGCTGGCCCGCAATCAACGAATATTCAGCAAATTTTTTTAAACCCCTTTCATAAAAATACTGCTCCCTTCCAATCAACGCATCCACTACATCCAGTCTCCTTACACTAAATTGGTTGTGAACAATGCTGCCATCCCTTTGTACATAGTAATAAAGAGGATTGGAAACTGACGATATCAGCCTACACCTGTCAATTATCTTATGCAAAATGAATTCATCCTCATGCAGCCTTCCTGGTGGAAACCTGATATCTGCTCCAAATAAATGCCTCGCGTATAACTTATTCACTGTCAATTCACACGCCAGGCCATAATACTTAAAATAATAATTCCAGTAATCTTTCCACGTCCATAACTCATTACGCAATTTTTCACCTGAAACTTTTTCAATTCCATTCTGCACAACCAGATAATTGCAAAAAGCCATATCAGACTTATCCTGCTTTATTCGTTTATACAGTATTTTCACCATATCTTTGTCTATATAGTCATCACCGTCTACAAATAAAAGATATTTTCCTGAGGCTATCTCAATTCCTGCATTCCTGGCACTGGACAGACCACCGTTTTCTTTATGTATTACACAGAATCTTTTATCTTTTTTTTTGTAAGCATCACATATTTCAGGGCTTCGGTCTGACGAACCGTCATCTATCAATAAAATTTCTAGATTTTGATAGGACTGTATTGCAATGCTTTCCAAACATTTGCTTAAATATTTTTCTATGTTATAAACAGGAATAATGATTGAAATAATATCCGTATTATCTTGATGAGTCACTGGCTTAGTCATTTTCTCTCCTCGCAGCATCGTGAACTAATTTTCCCTGACAGCCTTTTATTGAAATATTGTGTTAAAATCATCTGTGCCATTTCCTATATTCAAATAAAATCTAAGATATAAATACATAATTAAAAAAACAAATACAACAAATCGAAATGCTATCTTTCTCCGCATTTCAGGTAAATTAAAAATATGCGGAATTAAAAATGCACTTGTTAATGTAAATGGGATAGCCGCACGGGATAATCCAATCGATACAGACATAGAAACAGCATATATTGCTGTTCCGGCCAGATATACATTGAAATATTTTTCAAAACATACCCCTTCTATATCAGCACGCTTTTTATACCTGAAGTTCAAATAACTAAATAATGCAATCATTAAAAAAATATTTGCCATTCCCTTAAGTATCGTAAATCTCATGCTGTATTGCATTCCAAACATATTTTCTATACCAGAATTAATATATACATACAAACTGCGTTGTATTCTGGGTGGTGAGTAACGTGCGACAATTGCCAGCATACCTGGAATTTTGTCATAAAACAGCATTACAAAAACCATGCTCAGCAAACTGAACAGATAAATAACCTGATGTTTTATTTTGTGAAATAGAGGATATACTATTATCCAGCAAATACTCATCGTATGAAAACCAAATGCAGCAGCGGTACATAAAAAATAGTTCCTGAATTCCTTTTTCTCTACATATCTCATGCTATATAAACACAAGGCGATTGAAATTGTACTTCTTGCTATAAATACATTCCCAAAATTTAATGTCCATACAATCAGCATAATAAAAACAGAATTATTCTGAATGATGCTGCTCATACCTGATACATAAATTTCAAACCATACAGACATTACAAATACAGCCAGAACAAACCGCAGCACAACATAATTATTTACATAAATTTTAACTATTAAATTTACAAGTGTATATAAAAACTCAAACCACCCATTAAAAACATACCTTAAATCTTTTAAAGATACATAATAAAAAAAATTTTCGTACTCATGATAATCGCCCAGCATTCCAATATATACCGTTGACATCAGGACAAATAAGCATGAATATAGAAAGACAATATACTTCTTAAATCCTCTCCTTATATTGGTAAACTGCTCTAAAAAAGAAAAAAACACAAGGCTCCAAAAAATAATGTAATAGATACTCATTTTAGGAATTCTCCAGCATTTTCACTAAAAATATTTATAAATGCCTTTTCTAATTTTTCTTGCGAATGACGCTGGCTGAAATGTAAAAACTCTCTTTCTGCTTTTGCATCATTTTGATTTTTATCATAATAATCCCTAATAATATCAGACATATGAATACCGATTTTACAAATGTGCGGATAGTCTTTTTCATATTTTTTAATCAGTGGAATATTGCTTCCTATAACTTTTTTTCTATTTGAAAAAGCATCAACAACACTTGCACTTATTCTGTATTTAAATGTTTTTGGAAATGGTATCAGTATAACCCTGCTTCTCATGATTATTTCATAATATTCGCTTTCTTCCAGCCTACCTCTAAAAACCGTTAAAAATCCATTATCAAATTTATATTTTCCAGACCTCAACAGCATCCTTATCCGGTTTTTTCTCAGCACGCCATCCTGTTCTTCTTTAGATATTATTTTCCGAATCCATTCATCGTCATTACTATTACTTATTCCAGTATAATCGTATTCCAATTGAAATTTTTGATTCATAACATTTAACGGATGCGGAAAAGAATATACAAGAGTTTCAGGAACATGGTGCTTTTTTATAAAGCTGTGTTTCATAAAATCTTCAATCAGGACATGTCTGGTTTTTTTCTTATATATTTCAAAACAAATACGTTTGATTACAGATTCATCTAACTGGTCTGAAATATTATGATGAAGAATCAAAACCCTTTTTTCATGCATGCCATACATCATCCGCGATAATACCATTGCAAAAACATTACTGGCAGAAAAGAAAATATAATCAAAATGCATTTTTTTATCCAGCTCTCTTGCAAAACGCATGCATTCCATACTCTTTATAATTTGTTCTGCATTTTTCTGCATACATTTATGCTTTGGTTCAAAACTATAATATTTAACATTTTCGGGCAGCTCTTTTATCCATCCTTCTGGAAAAACAATTGTAAGATTCGTAATTGTACTGATTGTATTGATAATTGCTTCGTTCAATCGTTTATGTCCAAACAGATTTTCCCGTGCTTCCATTAATAATACTTTTGGTTTTTGATTCATTTTTATATCCTTTTCAAACAATTCACTGCTTTTTCTGACACCCAAAAACACCTGGCCAAATAATAATATATCTCAGGATTTATCCACATTATCAGTGATGCTAATGAAAGAAAACAGCTTTTTTTCCCAATTAAACAGACAGACTTTTTTCTAACAGGATATGTCATTATAAATAAATTATATAAATCCCGTTTTCCATTTTTTGCATAACCAGCCGCCACTGAAAGCATCATACGGGGATATAAATATGCTATAATTTTTCTCCTATTTACATAGCCGTTTTTTTTCATATAATAATACGCCATCTGCACGGACTTAACTGCATCTGTCAAATGCCAGGAAACATGACTGGTTACCGATAATGCATTTGGCCGATAATAATATACATTCATAGGAACATATGCTGCTTGCCGCACATGGCACATATATTCCCAAAGAAACAAATTATCTTCACTATATTTTATATTTCTTTTAAACATAAGCTTCTTCGTTCTTATAAGCCTGCCACAATATAAATAACATGTAAAAACCAGCGGCCTGTCTCGAAATATATAATGATTCATTGCTTCAAACGCTTCTTCTCTTATTGCTGGAACAAGTTTCTTCGACAATTTTTCTGCATATCTTGTCCAGCATCCATAAGCGATATCACATTCCTGCCCAGCAGCTAAATATGCAGAAACCAATCCCTCAATACAATTTTTTGAAATACAGTCATCTGCATCAAGAAAAAAAAGAAATTCTCCACGCGATTCCTCTATTCCCCTATTTCGTGCAATGCTTACTCCGCTGTTATCAATATCAGCAACAATTACATTCCTTTTCGATTGCTGCTGATATACCCTTAAAATACGGCCCGTTCCATCCTGCGAGCCATCATTAATACAAATAATCTCAATATTTCTATATGTCTGATTTTCAGCAGACTTTAATGCATCATGAAGATAGCGTTGCGCATTATAACAAGGAATTATTATTGATACCAAAGGCAAATGGAATATGTTTTTTTTCACATTCATAACATGTTCACCTGCCAGCACACAAAGCATGCATCATCAGATGGTCCAGAATCATATGAACATCCTCCGAGATCTGCATGTCCATGACTTCTGCATGAATACAGTAATCCGCCAGTTCTTTTAATTTCCCGCCATCATATCCTGCAATTGCGACCGTTGTTCCCCCGATGCTTTTCGCATGCTCCATTGCACAGACAACATTCCGGCTGTTGCCTGACCCGGATATGCCAATCAGGACATCACCTTTTTTCATTTTATTTTTCAATGGATAGCGGAACACTTCCTCATAACTGATATCATTTGCTACTGCCATCATCGCAGGTACATTGTCACTCAGGCATTCAAAGTCATATTTTACATCCATATATTCATTCACGCCTTTGTTAAAATCACTGGCATAGTGGCTGGCTGTTGCAGCACTCCCGCCATTCCCGCAGATAAATATCCGCCTGCCCTTCAGCCTGGCATCTTCCAATACATTCATGACCGCATTGATATCATCCAGATTCAATGACTGAATTACTTTGATTTCCTTTTGCAGATATTCCTGCAGCTGCTGTCTGTAATTCATAAAAACCTCCCCGGCACCTTTGTTTTGATTCTTCTCCCTGCCAGCCTGCATTTATCGCATCCAGCACGCTCTGCTTCACTGCTTCTTCCGACGTATAATCCGGTTTCCAGCCTGTGGAAATCACTTTGGAAATATCATATTCAAACCTCGGCACATCCCCTTTCCATCCACGGCTGCCGCCTGTATAAAGAAACCTGACATCCGAAAGCCCCATTTCCTCAGCTGTAATTTGTGCAATCCGCGTAACAGGCGTTCCTTCTCCGACAGGTGAAATATTATAAACCTGCTCTGTGTCAGGCCACTGTTCTGTCAGCTGCACAATGGCCCTTACCAAGTCCAGTACATACAGATACGGCTTGCACTGCGTGCCGTCTCCGAGTATTTCAAGCTGCTTTGGATTTTTGCGCAGCTTTCTTATAAAATCATAAATGACGCCATGTGTCAGCCTTGGCCCAATGACATTGGGAAAACGGAAAATCACCGCATGCATATCACACATAGACACATACGACGAAATAAGGGCTTCGGATGCCAGCTTTGCTCCTCCATAATAAGATACCGGCATTAATCCGCCTGATGTTTCCGTAAGCCTGGTATCTGGCTTTTCACCATAAACGGCTGATGTGGAAGCAAAAAAAAGATTTCGTACTCCATGCTTTCTCATCGCTTCCAGCAGGTTTCTCGTCGTCATCAGCGTATCTTGAAAATCAATTTCCGGTTCTGCTGCACCCTTTTGAATATCCGAGTTCGCAGCAAGATGATAAACTGCATCAAATTTGTGCTTTTTAAATAACGCTTCTGTTTCCCGCGCATCCGCCAGATCAGCCTGATAAAACTGAAACTGCCTGTTCTTTTCCAGATGTGCAATATTTCTTCGGCCCATTACCAGCTTGTCTGCACAGATAACGGTATGGCCGTTTTTTATCAGTCTGTCAGTTAAATGGCTTCCAATAAATCCCGCTCCGCCTGCTGCTAATATGCGCATGCTCCAGCTCCTTTCTTAACCGCAAAGTCCCGGCAGCATTCCTTTGAACATTTTTCCAGAACCATATGCCCGGTTTTCCTGTTATGCAAAGTCTTTATCTACATGTACAATCGAAGCACCAGAATTATCCATTTCAAATGTTATCTCCCGGAGCATGCCTAATACATTCCGCACACTCTGATGCTTATCCTCAGGAACATAAAAAATCATAAATCCGGCTCCGCCTGCTCCAAGCAGTTTTCCGCCAGATGCTCCGGCACGCATCGCTTTTTCGTATATTTCATCAATATATGGACTGCTGATTCCAGATGCCAGTGACTTTTTCAGCATCCAGTTTTCATGAAGCAGTTCTCCCATGGCGTCTGCATGATTCTTTTGAAGTTCTTCCTTCAATGTTCTTGCTATACTGCACATCCTCACCTGTGCCTGTGCCTTTTCCTCAGAGGAAATATTTTCTGACTGCTGTTTCAATATCTCAGATGCACTATGCGTGCCTCCCAGATAAAACATCAGGATGTTCTTTTCCAGCTTATGATAGCTTTCTGGTGCCATAATGACAGGCTCCACATTAACAAAGCCTCCCGGCTGGAATTCATAGAATTTTAATCCTCCAAATGCAGCCGCAAACTGGTCCTGTTTTCCAATGGGTTCACCCAGCTTCTCAATTTCTACTTCACAGGCATCTTTTGCCAGCTTATACTTTGAAACATACTGGCCCCTGTATGTATAAAGCAGATGCAGCAGCGCCACGGTAAAAGAGCTCGAAGAACCCAGCCCTGTACCTGCCGGTATATCCGCCATGGAAGTAATTTCCACACCTGTTATGCCAAAATCACTCAGGCACTGTTTAAAATATTTGTGCTGTATATCTGCGTACTTTTCTACTTCTTCTGTTTTTGAATATTTCAGGCTGATACGCTCTTTATGAAAATAATTGTGAATCGTCAGGTACATATATTTCCGTATTGCAGTACTCAGCACACAGCCTCCATATTTTTCATAAAAAGCCGGAAGGTCGCTGCCTCCTCCGCAAAAACTCACCCGAAACGGTGCCCTTGTCATAATCATGTCAAATTGAAATCCTTTTCGCTGGCTGTGATTGTTTATACAGCTGTTTTATTCTCCCTGATAGAAATCCCTGTTCTGCATCTGATACATCCGTGCCCTGTTTTCCCTGTCATAGACTCTTGTTTTAAGCCTGTCAGGAACTGCCTGCCTGATGTAAGAAAACAGCCAGCCTGCCATAGAAAATAAAGGGCGTTTAAAAGAAAAATTTTTCCGCCTGATTGCAAGAACATATTTTTCCTGAGTCTTATCCGTCACCCGTTTTATCAGGAAATCAGATTCTGCCCGAAAGTTTAAAATGGTATCTGGCAGGTTCTCTATCCGGTACCCGGCATTAAAAAGCCGCAGCCAGAAATCAATATCTTCTGCCCTTTTCAGGCTTTCATCATACCGGTACCCGGCATCAGCAACGGCCCTTTTGAACATCACAGCCGGATGCGCCACGGGTGTGCGCATGCAGAAAAAAACGGCAAGCCTGAATCCGCCCAGCGGATAAGAACGCCGGCCGGTAATCTGTCCTGTTTCATCCATAATATTCAGCTGTCCCCCAAGAATATCTGCTGCCGGATGTGTGGAAAAATACCGTACCTGTTTTTCAAGCCTGTCAGGACTTGCCACATCGTCCCCATCCATCCGTGCAATAAAAGCTCCTTTCGCCAGACCCAGTCCCTTATTCAGTGATTGAACAAATCCAATTCTATGGTCTTCACGGTAAATACGGACACGTGCATCCAGACGGTAACTGTCGATTGCTTCTATTGTTGCTTTCTCATCACTGTCATCCAGAATCAGCAGTTCAAAATAACGGTATGTCTGATTTAAAATGCTTTCAACTGCCATGCAGATATATTCCGGCCTGTCATTGCAGGCAGCCATAATAACAGAGACTAGCGGGTTTTTACATTTCTCTTTTTTTATCATTTCTCTTTCATCCTGCTTCCTGCAAACAGACATGCTTCGCCATCTCCACAGCAGTATTCCCTGCTCCAGACTCATCCTGCATATCTTATGCCGGCATTTTATTACCCCTTTGCTGCCTGTACAGCCTTCAGACTCTCACAGCCAGTTCCTGTTCTTTCTCATCCTGATTCCGCTGTTTTCCGTTCAGATACAGCAGTGCCGCTTCTATCCATTCCCTTTACGCAAAGGCCAGGGCACCAGTCACATGCACGCCATTTTCCAGATAAAAGCTCATTGCATCATCTATCATGCGGTGTGTTGTCCATCCCATCCTGCATACCATCAGGACATTTCCGTTTTCTGCAAGACTGTCCCATACGGCAGAATCTGCACCAGCATTTTCTGCCACTGACAAATCAATTTCCCAGTCCCTGAGCATTTCTGCCAGATTTTCCAGAAATTTCCGCTCACCTGCATTAAGTGAAAAATCAGCTGCTGCGCACAGTTTTTTCATTCCCTGCTTCCCGCATGCCAGCCGGATGCGGTTCAGCACCTGTTCCTGTGTGTTTCCATACGTGCCTGAATGCCTGCCAAATGGCATCCTGCTGTTTTTTTCATGTAAAAGCCCGTGCAGATTTCCTGTACCGTTCCCGCTATGATATGGCAGCACCGCAATCCCGCCATACACAGGAAACGTATACATCCGCTTCATTTCATCTGTGTTTCTTACCATATCGCCAAAAAGATACCAGCATGCATAAACACCACAGTATATAAAAATACCCGCAAAAAGCCCGAGAACGGCATACTTTATTCCAGACCTGACATCATTCTGCGCCTCACTCCCATCACCTGGAATTTCTCCATTCTCTTTCAGTCCGCTTTCTTCTTCGCCCACAGACTCCCAAAAAACTGCTTCCTGTTCTTTGCTGAATGAATCTACTGTTGTTTTCAGGCTTGTCCTGTTCGCAGACAGCTGTGCTTTTTTGTCACGCTGCTGTGAAAGCAGTCCGCTGTCTGACGTAACGCTGCTCATCCCGCTTACAAGAGCCAGCCTGTGGCTTCCTGCGTTTGTTTTTACCCATGCAGAATATTCCTGCAGTATTTCCTGCAAATCTTTCGCCATCTTTTCTGCTTCTTTTGCATTCCGCCCTGTTATTTCTGTATAAAAAATGGATTCCGCCATCTGGCTGCTGTCTGCCGAATTATCCACAGCTATCTGATAAGGCGTACTGTATGTTTTCTGATATGCGGATATCAGTTCTGCCAGACAGCTTTTATCCATTTTCCTGCCGCTTTCTGCTTCCAGAAGCCTGTCGGCAGCACCACCGTTTAAAAGAAAATTCAGGTAGCTTTCCGTGATAACTGGCAGTTCCTGCCTTTTTGCATGTGTGATGCTGTAAAACATGACATACCTGTTTTTATGATAAGGGTCCAGCTGCATCAGCACAGAACTGTCCAGATATGTTTCCAGCCCGCTGATTTCGTGTCGCAGACGGACAGCATCTGTAACCGCCTGTTCCTCTGTCTCCGTTAATTCAGCTTCTTCTGCTGTTATAGTTTCTGTTTCTGCCATGCTTCGCCTGGCGTCCAGCCATCCTGCCCCGCCAAAAACCAGCGCAAACGCCAGTGCGCAGACAGCAATCCGTTTCCACTGCACACATAACCTGTACAGCAAATCCGTCAGGTCAATTTCGGTATCTTCTGTTCTTTTCCAAGAATACTGACTTTCCATTCTGATATTTCTTCCTTTCACCGGCTATTCCATTCCTAAACTGTCTCTTTTACCAGTTTTCCTGAAATCTGCTCTTACTGCTGTTTCTATCGTTTCAGCTTATCCTTCATTCATAATCTCTGCCACAGATTTCATAATCTTTACATACATCTCATAACTGTCCGTTTTCGCACCGGCAGCCCCTCGTTCTGTTCTTCTGCCTGTTTTTTTCTGATTCCCATCCAGCAAATTCCACATACCCTTTACGGACTCTGATGAGGAACGTGTTACACCCCAGAGAAGGCCGTCTGCATCTGCATTCAGAATCCTGCAGATATTTACGAATGTTTCCAGGCTCATGCTGCGTGTACCACGCTCAATATGTCCAATAAAAGAAAGACTGACGCCGCATTCTGCTGCCAGCTTGTCCTGTGACAATCCCCTTGCTTTTCTTGCCGCACGGATTCTCATTCCAATACCGGCATAATCCAGTCCCTTCATATCATTCCTCCGTCTCCCTGGCCCTGAACAGGCGAAAATACCGCAGATTTTTCAAAAATTCTTTTACATAACAATTTGTTATAAAATGTTATGTAAAAAGTTTTTCAAAAAATCCTGAAAACCCTTATGTTATGCGGGTTTCTGCCATTTATTGAAAATTCCTTAATGATTCAGATTCCAGACAGCTGCACACTTAAACAAATCAGTCAGAACGTTGTATGTAGTATTGAAAGCGCTTGATTTTTGTGAACAATATACAAAATGACTGGCCAAAACATGGCTGATAAACAGGAAAAAATAGAAAAACTGCCAAATTTATCTTTAGAGTTGCAAAAAGAAAAGAATTGCTATAAAATGCTTTTAGGCAACATTTTATAACAAATTGTTATCTGAAAAAGAAACTCTCAGGCTTCAAAATCCAGCATTTTCACTGCATTTCAGAAATTTTCTGCTTTCAGAATCTAAAAGAATCACCCCCGCTTCCCTGCCGCATATACTAATACCACAAATCATATGATTGGAGACTATTCCTTATGCAAGAAACCAAGCCTATCCTAGCAGACACATGCAGCTTTGCCGGCATCCGGCCTGCAATGGCAGACCTGCCTTACCCGCCCCTGCAGGCCAGCGGGAAAAATCCGTCTTATGCAGGACTTTTAAACATGGACTACTGCGGCTCTGTCTCAGAGCTGTCCGCTGTCACGCAGTATATCAACAATGAAAACCGCCTTTCCGGCGAACACTGCACGCTTGCAAAAACACTTTTGGGAATCGCAATGGCAGAAATGATGCACTTACAGAAATTAGGATGCCTGATACGCCTGCTCGGCGGAAATGTGGATTATACAGCAAAACTGCCCAACGGACGCCAGCACTTCTGGACACCAGAATTCCTGACTCTCCCGGAGCATCCCGGGCAGATGATAGCTGCTGATATCATAGCGGAACAGGAAGCCATCCGGCAGTACCAGATGCATATGAAAATGATAAAGGATGAACATGTAAATGCTGTGATTGCAAGAATTATCAAAGACGAAGAATACCATATTATGCTGTTAAAATCTCTGGCATCATAAAACTGCGCGGCTTTCAGATATCCTGGCAGAATATCCGATGCAGTCCGGCACAGAGGCCCGCAACCGGAAACAGCTTTCGGCCATAAACAAAGGGCTGCGCACTAAGCAGACTATATACAAGATATCGTATAAAAGAATCACGTCCTGGCACAGCCGCATATTCCCTTAATGCGGCAGCCCTTGTTTATCAGTTTCATATCTGAATCATGTCCTGGCACAGCCGCATATTCCCTCAGCCCGCTCCTCTTTTGCTAATTTGACAAAATGCGCCCTCAAATCTCCATGAACTTCTACTTGTGAGCCCCTTGTAAATGTTATATAATAGGGAAAGCTTTAACGGAGGTATTTCATTATGAACAATCTGGAATACATACTTGATTTTACCGTCAGCCTTGGCTGCAAAATGCTGCGTGTGGGCGCAAACCTGGAGCGTGTCAACGACACGATGTACCGTATCTGCCGCAGCTATCATCTGAATTCCATCAGCATTTTTTCACTGAACAGCCTGATTATCGTCAGCGCAAAAACGCCGGAAAATGTCAGCGGTTCCAGACAGATCAGCGTGCATTCTGCCAGCACCCATCTGGAAAAGCTGAACCGTTTTAACCAGCTTTCCCGCAAAGTATGTGCGCAGACACCGCCTCCCCAGGAACTGGAAAAGATGCTGGAAGAAGCTGAAAATATAAAAGAATCCCCAACGCATATTATTATACTCGGCCAGCTGATTTCCACATTTACCCTGTGCGCCATATATGGGGGAAGCTTTCCGGACATCATTGCCGCTGACATAAACGCCTTTATCTTATACTGGCTTTCCGAATTTTTTGACAGGCGAAAAATCAACCAGATTGTTGTGAACACGATTCTGACATGGGCTGCGGGAACACTTGCGCTGCTTTATGTAAATCTCGGCATCGGGCATAATTTTTTTATTATCATTACAACCAACTGTGTTACGATGATTCCAAGCATCTCGCTTGTAAACGCCGTCCGGAGCATTCTGTGCGGCAATGAGATGAACGGCATTCTGGAATTTTTAAAAGTCGTGCTGGAATCCGTGGCAATCGTGCTCGGGCTGATTCTGAGCCTTTACATGTTTGGAGGTGACACGCTGCAATGGCAGAGAGTATAAAGCTGATACTGTTATCGTTTCTTGCTTCTGTTGGATTCGGTGTAAAATTCCAGATGAAAAACCAGTACCTCGTGCTGGCAGGATTTGGCGGGGCACTGACCCGCCTTTGCTACCTGCTGCTTATAGAAGTGATTGATTCGCGGCTGATTTATTCCCTGCTGGCTGCCATGTTTGCTTCGCTTTATGCGGAAGTGATGGCCATGAAATGCAAAATGCCGTCTACGGTTTTTCTGTACCCGGCCATTATCCCGCTGACCCCGGGTAATCTGATATACAATACCGCAGCTAATTTTCTGCTGAAAGACACACGGGCCATGTGGGCCACGGCCGGAGACTGTGCACTGACACTGCTTGGCATCAGCATCGGATTTGTACTGATTTCTACGTTTACTTATTACCGCCGGGTTTATTTTCTCGGAAAAGACCTTGCTTCACACCTGCTGCATCATCCGCATAAAAAACAGGACTGACGCACAAAAGCGTGTTTTAAAAATCAAATCTTACGAAAAGAATTTTTAAAACACGCTCCAGCAGGAAACCATGCTGTTTTCTATTGTGATTATCCGCTTATCTGGCGAAATGGCATTGTGTCAGGAATTCATATAATAGATTTTTTTGACTTTCCCGCCGGCCGTTAATTCAATCTGCAACGGCAGATACGGCCCCATTGCAGCATGGATGACTTCGCTGTCACTGACAGCTTCCCCGGCACCGGACGTTAAGCTGTACTTTCCGTCTTTTTCTTCCCCCTGCGGCCACTCGCCTTCTTTTAAAACAATGACTTTTTCACTGCCTGCTGCTTTTTCAAGCTTTTTTAATGCTGTTTCCTTTTTCATCCCAACCTTCACGCCATATACGGAAGCATTTTTATCCCCGATTTCAATCTCAATTCCCCCAATATTGCCAGGAACCGTTCCAGTAAAATTGTTAACCATAATGCTGGTCTTTCCTTTTTTCCAGGTATAAGTCCAGGCATCTTTGCTGCCGTCATATCCTGCTTCCTTTTTGTCAGGTTTTCCCAGTTTTTTCTCCAGGGTTTTAAATTTAACCTGACTGCCCTGCTTCTCCGCCTGGTTAAGGTCCTTCACCAGTACCGCTGATTTCCCGCAAAAATTCACGCTTAATGGCTGCTTTTTTTCTGCAGCGTGAGATACGGCTGCCCCTGTGCCAATCCCGGACACAGCCATGGCCGCGCAGAGCGCAACAGCCAGCATTGCTTTCACTATCCGTTTTAAACTTCCCATTTTGAGACTCCTTTCATAAATACGATGCGTTAACCTGTACCGTTTCAAATAAAATGCATCTGCATGCTTTGCACGGTAACAGTATATATCCATTGTTGAAAAAAGTCAACAAAAAGAGCAATTCCTTCAGAAATCATTTTATAAGGTCCCGCATTTAATACAGCGGCTGCAGGACTTTTACAATATTCTCAATCACTTGCAGCAGCGTCTTTTCATCCACATCCTGATTGTTGATGTAAGCATGGTAAGACCCCTGGACGCAGTAGGAAAGCAGGATGTTTTTTTCCGGATTGTTCCGGTATTCCGGGTATTTTTGAAACATCATTTCCTTGATTCCTTCTTCCAGCTTATCCGGCAGATAGCTCTGCCCCTTCCCGGAAAACAGGATGTTAATCAGGGAAATATGCGAGACAAAGGCAAGGCACAGCTCCCTTGTCAGTTCCCCCAGATTGTCAATGGTATATTCCTGCCTGTGCGGTATGCTGTTTAACACCGATGCGACGGTTTCTGTTTCCAGTACCTCGGACAGTGCATAAATATCTTCGTAATGAGAATAAAATGTAGATTTATTAATACATGCAAGGCTGCACAGCTCCTTGACGGTTATTTTTTCCAAAGGCTTTTTAGAACGCAGCTCAATAAACGCATTTTTAATTGCCTTTTCTGTTTTTTCCATTCTGATATCCATAATTCCAGTCTCCCGGCTGCTTCCACTAAACGACAATATTGCCAAATCGTTGTTTATCCGCCAGATGCTGCAACATTGTCGGTAGACATCTTCTGTTTTTTCCATTTATAATATATCATACCAGACTAACCAACTAATGTCTATTATCTATTCGGAGGTTTTATATGGACTTTTATGGATTTTATACCGGAAAAATATTTGATGCACACCAGTACCTTGGCGCACACCTGGCGAAAGACGGCACCACGTTTTGCACATTTGCCCCGGGCGCTGAACGGATTGCACTGATTGGAGAATTTAACGGCTGGCAGGAAACCGGCATGGAGCGTGTCCACGACGGACATTTCTGGAAATGCCATGTACCGGACGCTGCTGCCGGCATGATGTATAAATACCGCATTTACACGAAGGATGGACGCTGCACCGACCACTGTGACCCATATGGCTTCGGCATGGAACTGCGCCCGGCCAGCGCGTCATTTATCCGGGATATGGAGCATTACCAGTTTCAGGATAAAAAATGGATGCAGTCCCGAAGCGACTGCAAAAACAAGCCGCTGAATATTTATGAGTTACATATGGGCTCTTTCCGCAAGCCTTCGGAACAAGCAGACGACTGGCATACTTATGAAGAAATGGCCGATATCCTGATACCCTATGTGAAAGAAAACGGGTACAACTATCTGGAAATCATGCCGTTAAATGAATACCCGTGCGACGAATCCTGGGGCTACCAGTCCACCGGATTTTTCAGCCCGACTTCCAGATACGGAACGGCGGACGGCCTGAAAGCATTTATCGATGCCTGCCACCAGAATCAGATTGGCGTGATTATGGACTTTGTGCCAGTGCATTTTGCCCTGGATGATTATGCGCTTGCCAGCTATGACGGCACTGCTTTATATGAATATCCGCACAATGCGGTCGGTGTCAGCGAATGGGGCAGCTGCAATTTTATGCATTCCCGCGGCGAGGTGCGCAGCTTCCTGCAGTCTGCGGCAAACTACTGGCTGACCGAATACCATATGGACGGCCTGCGCATGGACGCTATCAGCCGTGCCATTTACTGGCAGGGCGACCCGGGACGCGGTGTAAATATGAACGCTGTGGAATTCCTGAAATATATGAACCAGGGCCTGAAAATGCTTCATCCGCAGGCAATCCTTGCTGCCGAGGATTCCACTTCCTATCCGGGCGTTACGAAGGATGTGTCTGCCGGCGGCCTTGGCTTTGATTATAAATGGGATATGGGCTGGATGAATGACACGCTGGATTATTTCCGCTCGGACACGCAGCAGCGCAGCAGCGATTACCACAAGCTGACGTTCTCCATGATGTATTATTACGATGACCAGTTTCTGCTGCCGCTGTCCCACGACGAGGTAGTTCATGGAAAAGCTACAATTCTCCAGAAAATGAACGGGGATTATCCTGACAAATTCCCGCAGGCAAGAGCTTTTTACATGTACATGTACGCACATCCGGGCAAAAAACTGAACTTTATGGGAAATGAAATCGGACATTTCCGCGAATGGGATGAAAAGCGGGAACAGGACTGGAATCTTTTAGACTATCCGATGCATCAGGACTTTCACCGGTTTATGACAGATTTAAACCATCTGTACCTGGAGCATCCGGCACTTTACGAACAGGATTTTGATACCGAAGGATTTCACTGGCTGGACTGCCATCAGGAAGACAAATGCATCTATGCATTGGAACGGCTGTGCCAAAAAGAACGGCTGATAGCAGTATTTAACTTTTCGAACCGGGAGTACCCGTCATATGAGCTGTCCGTACCGGATGCGGAACAATTAGAGCTGCTTTTATCCAGCAGCTGGACATGTTATGGCGGCGATGAGGAAAAAAACCGCACCACGGCTGTTGTGAAAAAAGACACCTGCGTGCTTGCGCTGAAACCATTTTCTGCGGTATATTACCTGGCAGATTCTAAATAGCTGCTTAGGGGCTGTCGCATTAAACAATGCATATACAAGATGTAGTATATAAGAATGATTCGAATAAACTATATCTTGTATCATTTTCTTAGTGCGACAACCCCTAGTGCTCCATCCGGGCAGAAAAAGATTATTCAAAATCTATTCTGGAAAAATCAATTTCCAGGCAATCAAAAATACCGGATTTCACTTTATCTGAAAACGTGTATTCATTAGCAGTGTCAATGGTGCCGTGTAAACTTTACAGCTTCCATGCATTTTTTTGATATAATCTTTTATCTGGTAATGCAGCTCCGATACCGTTTCCTGATGATTTGTTCCAGGAGATGCCACCAGATACAATTCCCCGTCCAGCAGCTCTGCCCGCTGTCCTTTAGGAAGGTTATCAATATCTTCGATTGTATAAAAATCCATCTGGTTTGCTGCGTCCATTTCACATGCTCCCTTTCATTAAAAAAATCTCAGGCATCCAGAAACGCAAACGGCTTATCGGAACCCGCATGCAAGTAATGCATCATCAGGTATGCCCCGCGCATGGAAACGCGTTCTTCGGCCAGTATCTGCCTCACCCGTTCCTTATCTGCCAGAATCACCTGGATTTCTTCCGTGGCTTCTGCCTGTACATCGGATATGATTCCGATGGCTGTCCCAAATACCGTCGCACTTGTTTCATCGGTAAATCCCGGGCCCATAAAAAACGGCCTGCGGTAACATTCCTTTCCGCCTGCATATTCTGCAAAATCCAGCCCGGTTTCTTCTTTCATCTCCCTTGCGGCTGCCATTCCCGGCGTCTCATTCCCGTCAATCAGTCCGGCCGGCAGCTCATACAGATACGCGTCCAGCGGATAGCGGTACTGGCGGATAAGCACCAGCCTCGTAACCAAGACTGCATGCGGCTTACGTGCATTATAAATAACAATTCCTTCCGGCTGCAGCGACTTTGTCCGTATTTTGATATGTTCCGCATCGTTTCTGGATGCAAAAAAATAACGGAAATCCCTGCCTTTTGTATCAATGGCATCCATCTGGTAAAGATTTAAAAATGGATTATCCGTTAACTGGTGAATCTGATGATATTTTTTCATGTCAAACCTCTTTTCTTTCACTGCTGTATTTTCGCTTTTTTATCCGGTTCCAGACAGTCCGGATAAATTTCACTCCCTTCATAGGCACAGACACCCATGCGCGGGGAATTGCAGACGGGCAGAAGATATTCATCCATAAAATTTTCGTCGTCATCCTGTACCGGCCCGCCGTCTTCGAGTACTTCGCCATCTTCCAGTTCTTCCTCGGCATCCCTGCGGTTCTGTGCCATCAGGCACTCCCTGCACCAGAACCCGTCACCCTCCAGCATCCGTTCCGGGTCAACGCATTCCGCCTGCCTGCCGCACCTGCAGCATGGGATTTCCGGCGGATTGTTTCTTGACAGAATGGTCACCGTTTCGTCTTTCCAAACGCCGCTGCGGTAATCCAAGACACGAATCATAAGGCTTGTTGTCTGTCCGAAATCATAATTATATTCCAAAACCAGTCCAGGTGAAAACAGCTCTTTCAGCTCAGGATTCATGCCCGCAGCCGGCGGCCCCCAGAATTCCCCGCCGGAAGGAACCATTTCATATACCTGTCCGCCGATATCAAAAGCACTTAAATGCCCGCAGCATTCCACCCAGATATCCCGGATAAACTGGTCTAATTCTTTTAACGTCGCCGACTCCTTCATTTCAATAATCAGCCAGTATTGCGGCTTATCTTTTCCTTCCACAAGCAGCTCGTAATACCCGCTCGTTCTGCTTCCTGTTTCTTTGTTTAATGCTGCCTTCCGTTCACTGCATGCTGCAAGATGACGGAGCATTCCGCTTCGCGCATATTCATTCCCGCAATATTTACATAATCCATTCGTCTGTTTCGCCATCTGATAGTTCTCCTTTTTCATGCGTAAAAATTTCTGCATTTATTATAATACAAAAAATTCTATTTTGCTATGAAAATTGCAATATTTGGAGAAAACTTCTAAAATCAGTTCGCAATCCGCTTAAATATTCTGAATATTTGGACCTATGTCAATACTTTGGACAAAAAAAGTCGAAAGATTATGCTGTTTTTTTAAGTTCCTCATCCTCCTTTTGCTGTGGTGTCAAATAACCAATAGAGCTATGTATCCGCTTACGATTATACCAGCCTTCTATGTATTCAAAGATTGCTCTGCGGGCTTCCTTTGAATCCTGATAAGTATGAAGATATATTTCTTCCTTTTTCAGTACAGAATGGAAGGATTCCATGCAGGCAATACAGGGCAGCCGGTTAAGTTGTCCTGGATAAATGCAGCAATCCCGGCTATAGTTCTTCTGCGGATATAGCGGTCGCTTTTTTTAATATTTCATTCCTGGTCTTATGCTCATGTACGGTAAAGAAGCAAGCAGCCGAAAACAAGAGATAGACCGCCAGCACCACACGATTCCGAACCCAAGAAGCTAAAGACCAAAAGATAAGAATTCAATCAGTTTGAAAATGAACAGATGAACGAAGTAACTACAAAAATATTTACATTTTTTTTAAAATAACAAAAATTAGGGGAAACGGTTTTATGAATCGAAAAATCAGACAAATCATTTGTGTAATACGGTCACTAATTTGTGTTGTTTCCATATGGTATAAGCCTGTTCTGGCAAATGAAAAAAGCAGATTTAGACACGACAATATCTGACTATATTGATACCTCTGCCTGTTTTATAAATGCGTCCGGACAAAGCAAAGAAAACGGATTGATAACAGGGTATCGAAATTATTTTGGACTTCCGATTGCGGGAGAGCCGGACTATCCCGATAAATATTCATGGTCTACCGTTCCGGCGGGTTATTTAAGTTCCAGTGTATCAGATATGACAAAATATCTGCAAATGTATCTAAATGGAGGAATGGGAATCGTCAATCAAAACAGTTTAAATGCCATGCTTTATGACAATGTATATGTAGATGGTGATAGCCCCTATTATTACGGAATGGGGTGGACTTTAACGGAGGAATATACAGAGCCTGTATTGGGGCATTCTGGACTTGTTGAGAATTATATGTCAAATATGTTTTTATTGCCGGAAAGCGGATTAGGAATCATCTTCCTCATCAATATGAACGATTATCTTGTCACGAACCAACTGGCGGATATTATAAGCAAAAATGTGATATTTGCTCTTTTGGGCAGAGAACAATATGATATATCGGGCAGCCCGTATATTGTAAGACACCTGTTACTGAATGGGGCATATTTAGCGTTGGTTGCAGCAGCGGTATATCCAATAGCAACAATAAGAAAATGGAAGAAAAAGAAGCAGACAACGAGACTGATACTCTTTGACATTACAAGGCATGGCATATTACCGCTACTGTTACTCTGTTTGCCCTATATGGTAGATATTCCATTATGGGTAGTATGGTATTTTGTAAAAGACTTGTTCATTGTTTTATTGGTAAATTCAAGTTTGCTTTTGGTTGTAGGCATATACAAAATATTATTTGCAGTATTCAAGATATGACAGACTACGTGCTGTCATTCCTCTGAATTATAAAAGCAACTGTAAACTATGTAACACCCTATGTGGGAGAAAGGGGGAATCATTTATGCCTTGTACAGAAGCATACAGAGAACACATCATGTATACTTTCAATGGCTATTGCAAGACTGTCATACGCTTTGCGGCTATCAACGCATGGCGTGACAGGAGCAGACGGCGGCAAA